>PDVH01000180.1_pt2 | contig 11059 bp, 12 predicted proteins | sample 1369781 | NCBI WGS metagenome assembly PDVH01 (sample SAMN07795378, study PRJNA414565) | Alkali sediment metagenome, whole genome shotgun sequencing project. | isolation source: glacial lake sediment | place: Bosnia and Herzegovina: Donje Bare Lake | collected 2016-06
ATCAAGGAGAGTGAACACCTTCTTGCTGACGAGGAAGATGAAGAAATGAAGCGGTTGGCAAAAGAGGAGCTCAATCGGCTGACCCAGGAGAAAGAGAAGGTGGAGGAGGAGTTGAAGACGGTTCTTCTTCCCAAAGATCCTAATGACGGAAAAAACATCTTGCTCGAAATCCGTGCAGGAACAGGCGGAGAGGAGGCAGGCCTTTTCGCAGGTGATCTCTTCAGGATGTATTCCAAGTTTGCAGAAAAACAAGGATGGCGAATGGAGATATTGACCCGCCATTACACGGGCGTGGGAGGGTTTAAAGAGATCATCGCCCTGATCGAAGGGAAAGGGGTCTACAGCCGACTGAAATTTGAGAGCGGTGTCCACCGGGTTCAAAGGGTTCCCGTTACAGAATCTCAGGGCCGCATTCATACTTCTACTGTTACAGTGGCTATCCTTCCAGAGGCAGAAGAGGTAGATGTTCAGATCGATCCCAATGATCTACGCATTGATATCTTCAGATCCTCTGGACCAGGGGGTCAGAGTGTAAACACCACAGACTCCGCTGTCCGAATAACCCATCTCCCTACGGGAATGGTGGTGTCCTGTCAGGATGAAAAATCCCAACACAAAAATAAGGCCAAAGCCCTTAAAATCCTTCGAGCGAGGTTAATGGATAAGGCCCAGCAAGAGAAACAGATGGAGATTTCAGAAAAGAGAAGAAACCAGGTGGGGACTGGAGAGCGAAGCGAACGCATCCGAACCTATAACTTTCCTCAGGGGAGAGTGACAGAACACCGTATTGGATTAACCCTTTATCGACTGGAATCTGTCCTCGAAGGGGAGCTCGATGAGATTATTGGTGCATTGACCACACATTATCAGACGGAAGCATTGAAGGGGGAAGGGGAGAATAACAGATTTCAATTCTCAAATGCCAAGCAATAAGTGGCACAGCGTAGAGCTATATGGTAGCACCAAATAACGAATTTATTGTGTCATTAGGTTAATGAGTCATTAGTCATTGAATGATTTAATGACATAGTTACTCAATGACTCCGTGGTTTAAAGATGACGGTTTTAGAACTTCTCAATGGGTCGACCAGTACTTTGAAGGATCATCAGATTGAAAGTCCTCGGCTGAATGCAGAGCTTTTTCTGGCTCGTTCTTTGAATCTCAGTAGGGAGGGGCTTTATAGGAATTTCTATAGCCAACTCAAGGAGGGGGAGAAAGAGGCCCTGGAGAAGATGATTCAGAGAAGAATTTCAGGAGAGCCTCTTCAATACATTTTAGGACATCAGGAGTTTTGGTCAATCGATTTTAAAGTGGATCCTCGCGTCCTCATTCCAAGACCGGAGACAGAGCTCTTGGTTGAACAAAGCCTCTTGATCCTCTCTGAAAATTCTTTCAAACGGATCCCCTCTGTTCTCGAAATAGGGACGGGGTGCGGTGCGATCGCCATCGCCTTGGCCAAAGAGGTAAAGAATATCTTTCTGGTAGCTACCGATATCTCAAGAGACGCTCTTGTATTAGCAAAGGAGAATGCTAAATCTGCGGGTGTGCAGCATCAGATAAAATTTGTGAATGGCGATCTCTTCGGTCCGCTTCGTTCTTCAAAAGAGAAAGGACCTTTTGATCTCATTCTCTCTAATCCTCCCTACATCCATCGGCTTGAGATCCATGCATTGGCCAAAGAGGTAAGGGATTTTGAACCGGTTATCGCTTTGGATGGAGGAGAGGATGGATTGGAGTTTTACCGACGCATCCTCACCCCAGCTCCTTTTTATCTTCGAGAAGGAGGATGGCTCCTATTGGAAGTAGGGCAGGGCCAGGGCGAAAAAGTCGCAGAACAAATCGAGAGGAACGGAACTTTTTTAAAGCCACAAATTCTGCCAGACCTCTCTGGTATAGAGAGGGTGGTGAAGGTCCAAAGGAAGTAAAAAATTTGAAGCACAAATGAATTTCAGATTTGTTTCGATATTCAGATTTCGGATTGAGGATTTTAACGATGGATAAAATCATCATACAGGGAGGGGAACGGTTAATTGGTGAAGTGGAGGTGAGCGGTTCAAAGAACTCCACCCTTCCCATCTTTGCCTCCTGCCTCCTGAGCGAGGGAGATAATCTATTCCATAATGTTCCCAACCTGAGAGATGTACAGACCATTATCAAGGTTCTTAAAAATCTTGGAGTAAAAGTATCGGAGAAAGAAGGGGTTTATCGAATTAATGCCACGGAGGTCTCTCACGATGAGGCACCCTATGATTTGGTGAAGACCATGAGGGCATCCATTCTCGTCTTAGGACCCTTAGTGGCTCGTATGAAGAAGGCCACGGTTTCTCTTCCTGGAGGATGTGCCATTGGCGCACGTCCGATCAATCTCCATTTAATGGGGCTTGAGGCCATGGGTGCGAAAATCGAACTTCTTCATGGATACATCGAGGCCAAAGCCGATGTGTTGAAGGGAGCGAATATCTCCTTTGACACCGTCACCGTCACCGGGACCGAGAATCTGATGATGGCCGCTACGCTCGCTAAAGGAAAGACCACTTTACAGAATGCAGCCATGGAGCCTGAGGTCGTTGACTTAGCGAATGTCCTGAATAAAATGGGTGCAAAGATCAATGGTGCAGGAACGAGTGTGATCGAGATCGAAGGCGTGAAGTCGCTTCATGCTGTTGAGCACACCATTATTCCGGATCGGATCGAAGCCGGGACGTTGATGGTGGCCACTGGACTGACGCGCGGAAATATAAAGATTCTCCGTTGTCCTCTTTCCGAAATGGAGATGGTGGTTCATAAATTAAGAGAATCAGGCATGGAGATTGAATCCGAGGGAGATGGAGTCAGGTCGGTGGGTACTAAAAGAATTCGGAGTGTGGATATCAAGACGCAACCTTACCCTGGATTCCCAACGGATATGCAGGCCCAGTTCATGGTTTTGATGTCCTTGGCAAGAGGGTTGAGTGTCATTTCTGAAACGATCTTCGAAAACCGTTTCATCCATGTGAGCGAACTGAGAAGAATGGGAGGTGATATTCGCATTCAAGGTGATTCAGCGATCATCCAGGGGGTAGAAAGCTTAAGTGGAGCACCGGTGATGGCGACCGATTTAAGGGCCAGTGCCTCCCTCATCTTGGCTGGATTGGCTGCAGAGGGTGTGACAGAGGTCTCCAGAGTCTATCACTTAGACCGAGGGTATGAGGGTCTGGACAAAAAATTGGCCAAACTCGGAGCGAATATTAAAAGGGTGAAAGAGGGGGACTGAGATTTCGGATTGCCGAATGAAAAACAGATCATTCAAAGAGGCTTTTTAATGAAGATTTTTCGGGCAGGAGAAAAAGGATTTGATCGATACCTCTCCAAGGTTGAGGGAAGAGTGGGTCAGGATAGCCTTCGCTTCGAAAAGGAAGTTCGTTCCATATTAAAGGATGTGAGGAATCGAGGAGATAAAGCTATCGTTCATTACACTCAAGTCTTCGATGGCTTGCGAATTCCGATTCATCAACTCCGAGTGAAGAGACATGAGATAAGAAAGGCCTACAGGATGGTCCCCCTGGATTTTTTAGGAACACTCAAGAAGGCCACTCGACGCATTCGAAAGTTTCACAAACTTCTGAGTAAAAAATGGATGACTTCATTGAGAGAAGAGGAGAAGGGGATCCAGCTTGGGCAGGCGGCGAGACCTTTAGAGAGGGTAGGGATCTATGTTCCTGGTGGAAAAGCCTCTTATCCTTCAACCGTTCTCATGGCTGCCATCCCTGCAAGGGTGGCGGGCGTTCAGGAAATTCTCATGGTTACTCCCCCCCAGAAGGAGGGGATCAGCCCTGCTGTCCTGGTCGCAGCGGATTTAGCAGGGGTTGATCGAATCTATCGGATAGGCGGGGTTCAGGCCATCGCCGCTCTCGCCTATGGGACGAAATCGATCCCCAAGGTGAACAAGATTGTTGGACCAGGAAATCAATATGTGGCCACGGCAAAACGATTGGTCTATGGCGACGTGGATATAGATATGGTGGCTGGACCAAGCGAGATTGTGATCGTCTCCGATGAAAACACACCTCCTTCTTTTGTAGCAGCCGATCTCATCTCCCAGGCTGAGCATGATGAAATGGCAATTGCCATTCTGATTACCAACTCTGAAATATTTGGAAGGGAGGTAAAGAAAGAAGTGGAGAGACAACTCTCCTCTTTGAAACGAAAAAAAGTCGCCTCTGCAAGCCTTAATAGAAGAGGTGCCATTCTGATTGTCAAAAATCTTGAGCGGGCGATGGAATTGGTGAACCGGATTGCTCCAGAGCATCTGGAACTTGCTGTTTCGAGACCTCTCTCCTTGATAAAAAGTGTGAAACACGCAGGTGCCGTCTTTCTTGGACCCTATACCCCTGAGGCCATTGGAGATTATATAGCCGGGCCCAATCATATTCTTCCTACGGCAGGTACATCTCGATTCTCTTCGCCCTTGGGGGTGGAGGATTTTATCAAGAGGACCAATCTGATGAGTTTTACACAGAGTGCATTAAAACGGTTTGAGAAAGATGTAAAGAGATTTGCAGAGTGGGAAGGATTGGAAGGACACTATCAAGCGGTTCAGAAGAGGATGGAGCCCTGAACCGTGCAAGGTTCAGGGTAAGGAGAAAAGATGAAGAGAGTTCGCAAGGCAGAGGTGAGGCGGAAGACGAAGGAGACAGAAGTCGTCTTAAAACTGAATCTCGATGGGTCCGGAAAACATTCGATCGGAACTGGAATCCCTTTCTTCGATCATATGCTCAGTCTACTGGCCTATCACGGCAGGATGGACCTCTCCCTCAAGGCAAAAGGTGATATCGGTGTGGATGCACACCACACCGTAGAAGACGTGGGCATCTGTCTTGGGGATGGGATCAGAAAGGCTCTTGGGGAAGCTAAAGGAATCCAAAGATATGGAATGGCCATGATTCCGATGGATGAAACCTTAGTCTCCATTGCATTGGATTTTTCAATGAGGCCTTGTCTGGTCCTTCAGATGAAACTGAGAAGAACGAAAATTGGAACCTTTGACCCTGAGTTAGTGGAGGAGTTCTTCAAGGCTCTCTGCAACCATGCGAGGATCACCCTTCACATCAATCTCCTTTATGGAAGAAACAGTCATCATATGGTAGAGGCAGTGTTCAAAGGATTTGGAAGAGCATTGAGAGAGGCGGTTTCTTTTGATGAGCGATCATCAAAAGTCCCTTCGACAAAAGGGATTCTGTGATCAAGATCTGTGTTCGTAGTATTTAGTTCGGAGTTTAATAAATCTTTTAATGACTCCGAACTTTTAGGTATTTAATGAATTCAAAGATTGTCATTATTGATTATGGGATGGGAAATCTCAGAAATGTGCAGAAGGGTTTTGAGAAGATTGGTTTTGAAGCAGAATTGACCCGCAGTAAAAAGGAAATCGAAAAGGCTTCAGCCATTGTACTCCCGGGGGTGGGGGCGTTTAAGGATTGTATGGAGAATCTGGAAAGGTATGGACTCATCGAACCCATGCTCCGATCCATTGAAAAAGGAAAACCCTATTTGGGCATCTGCCTTGGTCTTCAGATTCTTTATTCTGAGAGTGAAGAATTTGGATCCCACAAGGGATTGGATCTGATCAAAGGAAAAGTAGTAAGATTCAGGCCGGATCCAGAGCATAAGGTTCCCCATATGGGTTGGAATACGATAGAGAAGGAAAAAGAAGTTCCCATGCTCCAGGGTGTAGAGAGCGGTGATTTCTTCTATTTTGTGCACTCCTATTATGTCATTCCGGAAGAGGCGAAGTGGATCTCTACTTTCACCACCTATGGTAAACCTTTTGTTTCCAGCATCTGGAAAGAGAATCTTTTTGCCACACAATTCCATCCGGAGAAAAGTCAACAGAAAGGTTTGAGGGTATTAGAGAATTTTGCGAGATCGATTTAAGGAGCGTTCGATGAACGAAGTCAGAGTAGGAGAGATTCGAATCGGAAAAGGAAATCCGCTTGTATTGATTGCAGGTCCATGCATTTTAGAAGGGGAACCCCTGGCTTTAGAGATTGCAAAGCAGTTGAAGGAAATCTGCAGGGTCCTCAAAATCCCCTTCATCTTCAAGGCCTCTTATGAAAAGGATAATCGGGGTTCCGAAAAATCTTACATCGGCCCGGGCCTTGAAGAAGGGTTGAAGATCTTGTCCAAGGTGAAAGAGAAAGTAGGTGTTCCTGTCCTCTCTGATGTCCATCGGATGGAGGATGTGGATCGAGCCAAGGAGGTTTTAGATATCATTCAAATCCCTGCCTTTCTCTGCCAGCAGACGAGCCTTCTACTCAAAGTGGGAGAGGCGGGAAGAGCAGTCAATATTAAGAAAGGTCAGTTCGTTGCCCCTGAAAATATGGCAGGAGCTGTGAAGAAGATTTACAGCACTGGGAATCGTCAGGTCCTTCTGACCGAGAGAGGAACTTGTTTCGGCTATAATAAATTGATTTCGGACTTCTGCTCTATTCCTCTCATGCAGGAGATCGGTTGCCCAGTGATCTTCGATGCCACCCATGTGGTCAGAAATTATGGTATCCCAAGTGAAGATCCGAGAGGAGGAAGTCCTCAATATGTTCCCCATCTCTCCAGAGCAGCAGTGGCTGTGGGCTGCAATGGCCTCTTCCTCGAGACTCATCCTAAACCAAGTCAGGCACTCTGTGATGCCTCCAGTATGATTCCTCTTAACGAAATGGAAGATCTTCTCAGACAGACTAAAGCGATTCATGATATGGTCAGGGCATGGGGGATTGTATAATTAATAAACAGCATAGCGTAGAGCGCATAGAGCATAGCGTACATGGAAGCACCGAATCACAAGCACAGAATAACAAAATCGTTTTCAGTTCAAATTGGAATTTGTGATTTTAGACGCTATGCCCTTTGCCCTATGCCCTTTGCGATTCTTAAAACAAGAGAGGAGGGGGAAGAGTGAAAATTTTTATTGATACAGCGAATATCAATGAGATCAAGAAGGCGAAGGCCCTTGGCTTGGTGGATGGAGTGACGACCAATCCTACGCTTCTTGCAAAGGAAGGGGAGGAAACAGAGGCGCTGGTCCGAAAAATTTCAGGGGAAGTGAAGGGCCCTGTCAACGTGGAAGTGACTGGAACCACCTGTGAGGAGATGGTGAAGGAAGCAAGGGTCATGGCCACCTGGGGGGATGAGATGGTCATCAAAATTCCTATCACCCCAGAGGGATTAAAAACAGTCAAGATCCTTTCCTCTGAAAGAATCCACACAAACGTTACCCTCCTCTTCTCACCCAGCCAGGCCATTTTGGCTGCAAAGGCTGGGGCCACCTATATTTGTCCTTTTTTGGGAAGGCTCGATGATATCAGTTTCAATGGACTTGAACTGATTCGGCAGATCAAGGAAATTTATGCCAACTATCCTGATATAGAAACTCAGATTATTGTCGCCAGTGTCCGGAATCCTATTCATGTCATTGAGGCCGCAATGTTGGGGGCAGAAATTGTGACGATTCCTCCTGCCATTATCGAGCAGATGGTGAAACATCCACTGACCGATAAGGGGATTGCACAATTTTTAGAGGATGCCAAGAAGATTGGGACCAAGAAGTGAAGAAGAGATGGAAAGAGTCCAAAGGAGGTGGCAGATGAAAAAGTTTCTGTTATTGCTATTCATGTTGGGGATGATCCTTTCATGGAGCGTTCAATTGAGGGCGGAGACGAAGCCGAGCTTGGCCATCCTGCCGTTTTTTATCGAGAGGGTTGAAGATCCTGCAAGAGGAGCGGTGTGTCCCATATGTAAAGGGATCGTTCAGAGAGGTAATATTGCACCTGGTTCACAGAATACTCTTATCCGACTCCTGCATGAGAAGATGGAGGCGATGGGAACATTCAAAATCCTTCCCCCGGAAAAAGTGCGAGAAGCCTTTTCACAAATCGAGAGGAGGCAGTTTGAATTAAAACCCATGCGCTCATCTATCCAATTAGGAAGAGCATTGAACATGGATTTCATTTTCATTGGGGCTCTCTTCCGTTATGAGGAAAGGATTGGATCTTCTATTGGCGCAGAGAAACCGGCCTCGGTGGGCTTCGATGTCCATCTCTTCCGGGTCAGGGATGAGAAGATGGTGTGGAAAGGAAAGTTTGATGAGACGCAAAAACCCCTCAGCGAGAATCTTCTCAAAATAGGTTCTTTCGTCAGAAGAAGAGCTTCTTGGCTCACCGCAGAGGAACTCTCGAGCGTGGGCATGGATGAGATGTTAAAACGATTCCCTGGCACAAAGGAACTGGAGGAAATGCCGTGATCGTCATCCCTGCAGTGGATCTGAAGGAGGGGAGATGTGTCAGGCTTTCTCAGGGAAGGATGGATCAGGAATCGGTCTATTCAGAACATCCTGTTGAAATGGCCAAGCGTTGGGAGTCAAAGGGGGCAGAGAGACTTCATGTAGTGGATCTTAATGGAGCAGTGACGGGGAAACCCTTTCACCGATCTCTGATCAAGGAGATCACCCGATCCGTACAAATTCCGATAGAGGTGGGCGGAGGCATTCGTGATTTGGCCACCATCGAGGATTATCTTTCTTCCGGAGTGAGATGGGTGATCTTAGGAACAGCAGCTTTTAAAAATCGTCCCTTGATTGAGGAAACTTGCCATCGCTTTCCCGGAATGATAATGCTCGGGATCGATGCCAAAGGAGGAAGGGTGGCCATCCAGGGCTGGAACGAGGAGGTTTCTTTAGAAGCGATCGATCTCGCAAAACAGTTTGAAGGGATGGGCCTTTCAGCGATTGTCTTAACAGATATTGAGAGAGATGGGATGGGCACAGGTTTAAACTTTGAATCGACCAAAAAGTTAACCCGATCCACGTCAATCCCGGTGATTGCTTCAGGAGGAGTTTCTCGAATCGAAGACATTGAACATCTCTTGGATTTAGAACCAGATGGAGTCATCGGGGTGATTGTGGGTCGTGCCCTCTACACGGGAAGCCTCGATTTAGAAGAGGCCATACGAATTACAAAATCCCCCCACTCCCCCCTTTAGCCGCCGGCCCAAGAGGGCCTCTGGCCCGGAGGGCAAAGTAGGGTTGGAGGGGATTAAGCATTTATGGGAATGCGTGTTTAAAATGCTGGCCAAACGGATTATCCCCTGTCTGGATGTAAAAAGCGGGAGGGTGGTGAAGGGAACTCAGTTTGTAAACCTGAAGGATGCCGGCGATCCGGTTGAGAATGCGAAGGTTTATGATGAGCAGGGTGCAGATGAAATCGCCTTTTTAGATATCACAGCCTCATATGAGGAGAGGGATATTCTCATTGATATTGTTCGCAGGACAGCAGAGGAAATTTTTATTCCCCTCACGGTGGGAGGCGGGGTCAGGCGTTTGGAGGATATTCGAAAACTTCTTAAAGCGGGAGCGGATAAAGTATCGATCAATACTGCTGCAGTAAGGGATCCACATTTTGTAGAAAGAGCCTCGAAACGTTTTGGAAGCCAATGTATCGTCATTGCCATTGATGCAAAAAGAAAAGGGGAGAATTGGGAAGTTTTCACGCATGGAGGAAGGGTCCTCACAGGAATAGATGCAGTTCTTTGGGCAAAGAGAATGGAGGAAATGGGAGCAGGGGAAATTTTACTGACGAGCATGGATCGGGATGGGACAAAAGATGGCTACGACATTGAATTGACTCGAACCATTTCGGAGCAGGTGGGTATTCCTGTCATTGCTTCAGGAGGAGTGGGCACTCTCGAACATCTTTATGAAGGACTGGTTTTCGGAAAGGCTGATGCAGTGCTTGCGGCTTCCATTTTTCATTATCGGGAATTTACGATTGCCCAGGTTAAATCGTTTCTGAAAGAGAAAGGAGTCACGGTTAGGCTTTAGTTAATAGTTCGGAGTAATGAGTTCGTAGTATTTTTAAAAAGATTCCGTAAAACTTAGTAATTATAAATGGCAAAAAAACTCCGAACTAAAAACTCCGAACTCCGAACTAAAAAGGATGAACCGTTTCTTTCTCGTATTGGCCACCGGATTTGGAGTCGGGTACTCTCCCGTTGCCCCGGGGACCCTGGGAACTCTCATCGCCATCCCGGTCTATTACTTTCTTTCAAACATCTCTTCACCCATCTATGAAATCACTCTCATTGGTTTTTTCTTTCTCTCCGTTTGGATTTCAGAAAATGCGGAAATATTTTTTGGAAAAAAGGATGATCAGAGGATCGTCATCGATGAGATGATTGGATTTCTCATCACCATGCTCTGGGTTCCCAAAACGATCCTCTTCGTCACCATCGGTTTTTTTCTCTTTCGGCTTTTTGATATACTCAAACCATTTCCCATCCGCCGATTGGAGAGAGGATTAAAGGGAGGATTTGGGGTTGTCTTGGATGACGTAATTGCAGGGGTATATGCCAATATTATTCTCCATCTCGTCGGGAGGATTTATCCATGAAGTTGGAAAAGGCCATCGGAGGTCTTTTAAAAGAAAGGGAATGGACGCTGTCCGTTGCAGAGTCTTGTACCGGAGGACTAATCTGTCATTGCATCACCGATATAACAGGGAGTTCAGACTACTTTAAAGGAGGGATGGTTACCTACAGTAACGAATCGAAGGCAAAACATTTAGAGATGACACTGAATTATATCAAGAGGTATGGAGCGGTGAGCCCACAGGTGGCGAGAAAGATGGCCCAAGGAGTTCGAAAAGCGTTTGGTACAACTTTTGGGTTATCCACTACGGGTGTAGCGGGACCAACAGGCGGAACAAAAAGAGCTCCCATTGGGAGAGTATTCATCGGGTTAGCCATCGGAAGAAAAACATGGGTGAGGAGAGAGGATTTAAGAGGAAGTCGTAAAGAGATTAAGAGAAAGGCTTCTGAGAAGGCCCTTCAGTTTTTTTATGAGAGATTGATTCATTCCAGGCATTCCTAAATTATCAATAGTCCTTATTTGTGAATCTTTTCTTCTTGAAATTTTATTCTTTTGCCCCATAATAGATTAAAACAAAGGTTAAGGTTTAGGTTAAGAAGCCAGTTTGATTATGTTCAGAGAGGAGATTACTCGAGAAAACGCTATGCGCTATGCCCTCTGCG
>PDVH01000398.1_pt1 | contig 11041 bp, 7 predicted proteins | sample 1369781 | NCBI WGS metagenome assembly PDVH01 (sample SAMN07795378, study PRJNA414565) | Alkali sediment metagenome, whole genome shotgun sequencing project. | isolation source: glacial lake sediment | place: Bosnia and Herzegovina: Donje Bare Lake | collected 2016-06
ATAATTTTAATTTGGATTTCTAAACCAAATAAACTAGCGATAGCCGGGGGAGTAAATATTATCTGTTCACCGATACTCCACTGTCCGTCACCATTGCTATCAATAACACAATCCTTTGCAGTAACAAAAAAATCTTGTCCACCAACAGTGATAACAAGTTTGGTGTTTAGTGATAAGGGAACACCTCCGTTGTTTTGTAAATAAACATCTTTTTCATCCGCCGAAGCAATAATTTGTGTTGATGACACGTGATATGTTGATGATGGACTTGTTGCGTTGTTTAAAACGAGTACATAAACAATGCATAAAAGAGAGAGACTAATAGATAAAAGTAATATCGTCGCGATAATTTCAGATACTGCTTTGTTGCTTCGTTTGTTTGAAGTATTTTCTCCTTTGAAATAAGGAAGTAATAATCTTTTTTTATTTATTCTCATTGTTCCTACCTTTCTTTTTTATGATCAAGTTTAATATTTTGTGTAATGATCAAATATTTCATCGTCCCGTAGATGTGTTTTATAGACAGCAAATTCATCGTAGATACCGCTATATCCTCCAAATATAAGTGACGTGGCAAAGCTCTGTATATTTTCATTACAAAGTAAAGAAACGTTTGTTAAATTATTAAAGAATTTAATTCTCGCATGGTCATAGGTGATCACAAGATAGTTCCACCCTTGATGAACAGGTAATGTAAGAGTTTTATCTCCAAAAGTAGTACTTAATGTTGCTTTAAAAAACGTTTTATTCCCTTGAATTGCGTACGAACCTGATTTTGAAATTATATTTTTTAATGTCGCACTCGTATCAGTTATCGTAATTTTAACAGTTTCAATGTACCCATCATCGTAATCTCCCTGATAGCATACTGCAACAATGTCATTGGTGATGTTCCTATACGAAGGTAAAATATTAGCGGCAGATTTTAAGGCCAAGATAAAATCAAAAATAGCATTAGTAACGGTCCGATAAATCGATCCATTTGTCGCAATACGAATTGTACTAATGTATCCTTTAGCTGTTGATCCAGAGGGGACAGTATAGATCAATGCGTAAACATCTTGATAGATATGGTCGAGAAATTGACTATGTGCAATATCGCTATTAGAGTTTACAACTGTAAAAGGAACAGCATCAACTTTTTTTATTATCGTCCCATTGGAAGAAATATAAAATGTTTGTATAGTACCTGATATCTGATAGGGGTTAACCCAATTATGACTCCGGAACCTCGATGCTGTCCAGGAATAAAATAATCATATCCATACAGTAACGCATACAGATGATTACTTCCATCAACTGGTATTAAATCTGAATATTCGTCGTAACCAAATACTGATGAGAAATATGCATTCATCGTAAAGGTATCGATAAGAGTAATGTTTCCTGTCAATGATATTTGTATGGTGCTTACAAAATCACTTTTACTGGCATAGTTTGTTGAGTGATAGGAGACAGCGAAAATATCATTTTTTATGCGTATGACATTTGGTGAACAGAAATTTGAATACCCTGGTTTCGTGATATTGTACGAACAAAGAACAGAATCTTTTATGGTTCCGTTATCTGCTATTTCAAATGTTTTTAAAGTAACCGCTGGATTCCCATTATTATCAAAAACAATCATATAAATATTATTTGTAACATAAACAATTTTGATAGATAAACTAGGAGTAAGCTCTGGCATTGGGATATCCAACGTGTCAATAAAACTGTTATCTATTTTTCCAACATTGGATATACGAATCGTGTGAAGTGACATACTTCCGTACTGAACCTTTCTGGATACCACGGCATAGATATCATTTGCAACATGAACGATATCAGGTGCATAGAAGTTTACAGGGCCTAAAAGAACTGAATCGTATATTTTTTTCAATATCGAACCATTATCAGGGATTTTAATGGTGAGTAAAACTCCATTGTTTGTATCAGAACCAACGCTTTTAGGGTAGACAATCGCATAAGTATCTTTCACTGAACTTACTTCGATAATCTTTGGAGTTAAAATTGTATACGATGATGCTGGTTGGTAAACATATTTCCATGCTGGATCATAAGTATGATTGGTTATTAATCCCAGATTTGAGATTTCAAATGTCTTTACCTCTGCACGTGTACTAAGACGGTAGGTCACAGCAAATATATCACCTGTGATATGAATTATCTGAGGATCCGTAAATTGATTCCAATCAGCAGGCGGTAACAGTGTTTTATAATTCACTGAATCTACAAATGTTCCGGTATCGGATAACTTTATAGTAATTATCGCTCCACCTTGTATTATANTTCCCATTTTATCNCCATAGAATACCGCATATATTTTATCAAAGACATGTATTATTCGNAGGGGAAGATCAGTGATATTGTTATTATCAAATTTATAAATAGTGTTATCANNNAAGATGTTCCAACCGTTTTTGATTTGGATAGCTCTTAAAGAACCATCGGTATCAGAATCTCGAAATACTACAGAGTAGTAATCGTNCTTGACATGAATAATATTGAGATACNTCATGATACCTGCCGCGGTACTTGCACTGCCAAAATTATAATACGATTTTTGTGCGGTGATTACCCCAGCGGGAGTTATTGTTACTGTTTGTAGGCGCCCAACATACCGGTTCGCAGCCAAATAGAATTCGTATGATGAGTACACAACAGCGTAATAATCTCCTTCAGTGTAGATAATATCAGGGTAATAACAATTGATTGAATCAATAACAACTTTCCCTTGAGTAGCTTTAGTGATTTTTCCGTTTGATAATATCTGAACGGTTGCGATATATAAAAATCCGTTTTGTCCTCTGTACACGATAGCATAGATATCACTGCTTGCCGCAACTTTGATAATTTTCGGTGTTTCACATCGTACTGTTTCAAATTGGTAAATATCACAAACGCTTGTTGTTGCATTTTCGGTAATGTTTCCCTCATCAGAGATTTGCGTGGTGATAACAAAACCACCCAATGCTGAATTCCGTGAGACAATCGCAAATCTATCATTGGATATGTTAATAATATCAGGCTCGTAACAACCATATGTTTGAGTACCAAAAAATGTGCTATTTATTCTTTGAACATTTGTTCCCTTGTATTCATCCTTAAACTCTGGTTTTACCCATGCTTCTATCGCTATCTCACTTGTTGGAGAAAGAGTCGCTGCGTGATTCACCACTACGTAATCGTTGTAGCCATCGAAACGTAACGATCTATTATTAACAACGAGGTCAGTTTGATTAAGTCTTTGCGGTGCTTGCGTTACATCCGAGGGAAATAAAGTTCCGTTGTTTCCACTATTAGATGAATCGATAGCTATCAAACCAGAATTTTCATCAAAATGCCAAAGTCCACTTGAATAACTCTGCGTTCGAAATGTATTTATTGATCCAGAGGAAGTAAGCTTCTGACTTGCATTCGTTGAAGAATTATATTGGACCCAGGCTTGATAGAGATATTCTGTGTTTTCGTTTAAACCAATAAGATTGAAATTATACGATCCATTATGATTAAATACTTGTACCCATCCAGTCGAATTCCAAGGAGCACTATTATTTGCATTATAAACAGATGTTTTAATATAAGTAAAACACACTTTTTTCGTTCCTATGTAGTAGCGAAAATCATAATGCATATATATTTTCGCTGTGTTAGTAGTGATGGAATTTACGTTTAAGGTAACTGCAATTGGGTTTACCGCTTGAGATCCCTCTTGGAGGACGCCTCGCATGACAACAGTATTACTCGCTTTATCAGTAATGGTCACAGATATTTGCATTATTGGTAGATTTGGATTATTATTTGGAATAACAATTTTTTCGCCTATATTCCATTGACCATCAGCTTTTGAAGCGGAGTCTAGAACATCACCAACCTTCATGATAACTGGTGTTTCTGCAAACATCACCGTAATTTCTGTATCAAGAGGCATTGATTGACCACCATGATGTTCAAACACAACAGAATTTCCGTCTATCCTTCCTATGATATTTACTGATGGCGTTGTATCAGGAAAGAATACGGAGGGCATAGAAATTGTAACAATCGCTAATAAGACAAAAAGTGAAACACCGATACCTATAAGCAAAAGTGTCCCTAACACTTCGGAGGCTGCGTTAATTTTTCGTTGATTTTTTTTCCCCAAGAGATTAGTAAAAATTTTTAATTCTCTTATCGCTCTTATCATTGTATCACATTTTAATTATTTTGATTTATAGTTTTTCTCGTCCCGCTATGTACCACTCTAAGGTGGAATATAGACACCTCTAAAAATTTTTATTTCATCAATTGATCCTTGTAATCCGCCACCAAAAATAAGATGATCTGTATTGGTTTTTATTGTACCTGAACAAGGTTCACTCCCCCCCGTTTGTATAACGTCGTTTACATACATTTTTAAAAATCCACCCCCATATGTTAAGTCAATTTTTGTCCAATTATCAAAGGAAAGAGTCCCTGAAACAGTATAGGTTGTATTTCCAATGGCCATCGAAGCAGTGAGTAAATTATAATTTACCATTATCGCATATGCGTCCCCCTTCTGGATGATAGATCTTTCATCACCAATTAAATCAATTTTCTCCATTGTGAGAAAACCACTTTCACTCGAATTGATAGATCCGTATACAATAATCAACCGATCTATATGGGTTAAAAGATTCAAAGCAGAAGAACCACCAAGAGCAGAGCGACCTTTGAATTCATAGATAAATAATGCAGAATCTGAAATATTACCTGTATCATTTATTGAAATCGTAGTTAAAAATCCACGTTGCCAATTACTATTATTACCACCGGTAAAAGAAATAGCATAGAGTTCATCATCAATATGCAGTATATCAGTTTCAAAATTATAATCGATTGGTGAAAGATAGGTGTAGAATGGAAGTATGTCGAGCGTTCCATTCACTATATGACCTAAGGGGTTAATACTTAATGTTTTTATAAATCCGGTTCGGAGTTGATCATTCGAATCAGCACCATATGAAATTGCAAAAATATCGTTTGTGACATGGATCATCGATGGTTCTAACCCAGCCTCAGGCAATCCAAATTGATAGATATCTTCTAATGGCTCAATGATAGATCCATTATTTAAGATATGGACTGTGATAATGTATCCATTACCCGCTGTAACCCCAAACCCATTGTAGGTGATTGCGTACATATCACCCGTGATATATACTAGTGAAGGCTCTGAACAACTTGTTGACAGTGGAAATTTTATTTTATCAATGATGGCTGGTCCAATATCTCCTTGACTGTCTATCGCTATGGTAACCAAATACCCCGTCCCGTTTGGAAAAGTTTCAGAGGATGTTCCACCAATAGCTATTGCATAAATATCGGTCCCAATGTTGATGATATTGGGTTCTCGTCCATAGTATTCCAGGGCATCAAATGTATCGATAATATCACCGATTGTCCCATTCCCATAGAGTGAGAGTGTAACAATATGGCTTTTTGCTTCGGCTTGATCATCTGCTGCTCCATACGCTATTGCATAGATGTTATTATGAATTTTAATTATATTAGGTTCAAAAAAATGTGGGACTGCTATTGATTTTGTATCAATAGTACCAAGGAAAACACCGTCATCAGTCATTCGAAATGTTGTCACGTATGCAGAAGAATTGTCACGATAGACTATCGCGTACATAGTACCAATTATTTGAATTAAATCAGGTTCAAAACAGGAATTTCCTAAGATATCAGAAATATTTTTTGTAGATAATTCTGACACATTACCCGGGAACTGTGCTCCAATTTTTGATACATTCAACCATGTTTCAATGGTTATTTCATTGGTTAAATTAAATTTAGGGTGATGAGGGACATTGACATAATCGGATTCACCTGTAAAATTTAAAGATCCGTTAATTTTCCCACCAGCTATAAATGTCGCACCATAGACCGTCCCATTACATGTTGGATTAATTTCATCATGCGCAATGGTCGATCCAATGAGTTCATCGAAATGCCAAAAACCTCTTGTAATTTGGTATGTATAGAAAGATATTGGACCAGATATATTGGTTCCATTACCAAAATTCATCCGAGCCCAACATTCATATTGAGTACCACTTAGCAATCCACTTAGTTGCAGACCATACCAACCATCAAGAGAAAGTGGTTTTACCGATGGTGAACTGAGATATGGTCCTCCAAAAATGCCATGGGTAAAATTGAGGAGACCTGAGGTAAAATAGCTCGTATCATAAAAATCATAATACATTTTTAATGTCGCAGAAGTTTCTGAAACATCTTCTGGTGGCAAAACTGTTGTGTATGGAGAAGATACGCTCGTACCTTTTTGGATAATTTTGTCGAAAATGATGAAATTCTTATCTACATCGATAATGACACATGACACTTGTTTTCCTTGCAGATTCCCTGCAGGATACACAACACGCTCACCTATAGTCCAAAATCCATCGCCATTTTCATCAATCCAATAATTAAATTCACTAACGCTAAACGTGTCTTCAACAGCTGCGATTGTTATAGTTATTTTTGTTTTTGTCTCAAGAGGAGTTCCACCTTGATGTTCAATAATTACACTATTATTTTGAATAAATCCAACTAATGAAATCTGTGGAGGTGATACATCTGAAAAATTAGACCAAGGATTGAGAACTATAAGAGAGACTGCAGAAAAGACACTAACTGCTATTACAATAAGGGTCAGAGTACCTAGTATCTCGGCAACTGCTTCATCTCGAATATGAGGTACCCATGAGATCGGATCTCTATCCATTTACACCCCTAAGGTAATTTTAAATAACAACCAAGTCGCAAAGACCATGATAAAAATATGTTTTACGCTGGATGTAAATCGCCCGTCTTCAAAGACACCTGCAACCAATGCGGATCCAAATGATTGGACAAGACACGCGAGATAGAAAACGCCAGTAATTTCTGCTTGGGATACAGCAGCTCCTCCCCCCATAATGCCTTGCATCCCCTGTGAACCTTCGCCCCCGACCATCGCAGGGATAAAACTAGTACATAAGATTAATACGATTGCTAAGAACACGAACATACCTACATAGATGACAACGACATAGGACGCCATATTAGTTCTTCGTTCTGCCTCAAGCATTTTTATCTCTCGCGCATCCTTTGCCGCGACATCAAGTACATCAGCGACATTCCCTCCGCTGTTACTCGCCTCAATAATAAGTGTAATTGTTCTTTGAATCGATTTTGTATGCACACGTTGCGAAAAAGCAAGAAGCGCATCGCGAACGCTACCTCCCCAGGAAACCTGCTGAGAAATCTTCTGAATCTCAGGTGTAAGAATTCCATAGTCTCCTCTCGAAGCAAAAAGTATCGCCTTGGTAAACGTCATTCCAGCTCGGCGAGACTCTGCAAGATCTCGAACGAAATTAGGGAAAATAGAGTCAATCTTCGAAATTCTTCGTGCATGTAAAGATTGGTACATCCCGTACACACCGGTCCCAGAAAGCAGCGTAAAAACAAAGTAATCGACAAAACCGCCAAATCCTTTGAAAATACCCAGCAGCGAGAGCACACCCAGGAGTGCGAAAATTGTAACCAATACACCAGAAACAACGTTAACGATCAATTTGGTCAGATTCTTGGTGACGATGAGATTTTTAATGTAATTATTTTTATGTATTTTATTATTTTCTTTCATCGCTACTACTCCTGAGACATCATACGAATCACTATCGCAAATCCAATGTGGATAAGGGGAACGAGTATCAAAATTAAAATGTAAAGGAATGTTGCGTTCCAATCCCCACTGATAATCATCATGAGTGGAATAACAATAAGCAGTAATAGCACACCTGCAACAGCAGCAGTAACATAGCTTTCAGCCATAATCCCTAGGCTTTCCAGGAGTTGTTTCTGAGCGTTCCGATTCTCCCATAAGTATTGATCAGCCTTATGCATAAAATATGTTTTCAACGAACCACCTGATGTTACGGTCACAACCATCCCTTGAAGGAATTCCTTAAATTTTTGTGATGGTGTACGCGCAATATTTTTCTTAATCGCGGTGATAATATCAAAACCAAGGAAACAGACGTCACGATAAATCCATGCTGATTCACCCTTAACCTCACCATAGATGTCCTGTTTAGAGAGGCTTTTAAAAATCTCAGTTGGTGTAACACCAGCGGACGCCATCGCGGAGATGAAGTTTATTGCGTAAGCAAGATTTAGATCTATCTTCTTCTTACGTGCCTTCGCTCGGCTTTTTGGTGTAGATAATAACACCACATAGACAAGAACACTGATAAATACAGGGATGAGAAGGAAGAACACTAGTAATCCGCTATCTAATACAATATTAATGAGGGGAAAAACAAGAAAAACTAATGAGACGAAAATAATAAAGGTAACTAGGAATGCAATGATGGTGCTAAGAAGGACATATGATAGATAAGCACCCGCACGAATCTCCATGTGAGCTGATTGTAATGTCTCCTGCAGGTGCTGATTTGCTCTTTTTTCTCCAAATCGCCCAAACCATCTATAACTCGTTCGTTGATATTTAGTCAGTGTTATCGGCATCCCTCCGTTTAAATCCTATTTTTTCCCTTGTTTTTTAACAAGAGTGATATTTTCAGACGACCCATCTGATCGTATATCATCTTGTTTCTCAACCATTACTTCTTTTACCTCTAGCTCTGGTTGTTTCTGTCTAGGCTGTTTTCCTCTACTGATTTTTTCCATGATTTCATCAGGTGTCTCTAAATAAGAAGCAACCATACGTGCTACGTCTTTAAACGCTCGAATATTGTTGTCTTTCATCCACTCGAGAAGTTCAACACGACGTTTGAGTTCCACCATCATTTCGTCTTTAGTCATCCCATGCTGGGCTCGTATGCGTTCCAGGACATAGCTTTTCCCAGAGTAGTTGAATTGGTCTTGTACTGGATCCCAGCGGAACACCTCGTTTGTCAATATTTCTTTTGTCATCGGATCAATGTCGACGATTTCTACAATCTGTTTACATCGTCGGACCCGCTGGTCACCTACTTCAGCTTGCACCTGGATCGTCACAATATCTAATGATTGTAGCATGACTCGTGGGATTTCAATCGGTTTGCCCTCCAATCGATGGATGAGAGATTGAGCAGAGTCGGCATGAACCGTTGAATACGTTGTATGTCCCGTGGCCATCGCCTGGAACAACACGTACGCCTCTTTTCCACGAATTTCTCCGACAAGGATATACTCAGGTCGCTGTCTGAGCGCAGCCTTCATCAAATCATATAAGTCAATTTCTGTGGTAAGTTTATTTCTCTTGTTTCCTCAATCGAAACGATTTTTGATTCTCGAGGTATGAAAAGTGAAATCGCATTCAGCGTCGATGTTTTCCCTGAAGCAGTCCCACCAGCAATGAGCGCGTTCACACCGTTTTCGACCGCAAGCCACATGAACGCAACCATCTCAGGAGACATGGTTTTATACATAATCAGATCAGTTGCGGTAATCGGATCAGAACGGAACCTTCGAATAGTAAATGTTGAACCGTTCGTAGTCACTGCCTTACTCAACGTCATCTGAATACGAGACCCATCAGGCATAGTCGCATCCAGCATCGGCTCTGCAATGGAGATATGTTTGCCGCATTTCTGCGCAAGCTGAGTCACAAATGCAGACAACACAACCTCATTAGGAAATTGAATATTGCTCTTCAGAGAACCATACTTTCGATGATATAAAAAAATAGGCAGACGAGAACCATCACATGAAATATCCTCAATATTAGAGTCTCGCATCAGCGGATCGATCTTTCCATACCACAAGAAATCCCGCTTCACATAATACAGGATTTTAGTTTTAAGCACCTGATCAACTTTCATCTTATAGTCTTTAATGATTTGATCAATCCGTTCTATGAGAAACGCTTCAACCTGATTTATATCCAGTTCATCCAAACGAACATCAATAGAATTCATCAAGGTATCCTGAATAAAATCAGAGGAGGTGTGTTCTCCCTCAGACATTTGAGGTTCGATTGCTTTGTAGAATTTATCAAGGGACGCAGTGTCTTTCAATACTTTAATGTAAGCAAATGGTTCATTTACAGGATAGAAATCAAGCTCCACCAGGTTTTTTTCATCAAGGGAGACCTCATGTGAAGCAAAGATAACCATGCCTTTCTTACCGCATTTCGTACACTTTACAGTCACTTGTTGACCTGGTTCACCCTCACAAGAAATTTTTGATTGACACTCTGGACATACCGCAATTTTTTTTATCATAGTTCATTCTTTATTTTTTTTATGACATCTGCAGGGTTATCCGCATATTGGGCGACCACAGTAGCGACTTTCTTGAACTCTCTGATATTGTTCTTGTTCATCCAATCCAACAATGTCGTTCGATTCTTGATTTCACCAATCATGCCTTCTCGACTGATGTCTTTTTCTGCTCTGATGCGTTCTAAAATGTAACTTTTCCCGGAGTAAATGAATTTATCTTCAATCGGATCCCAATGAAAAACTTCATTAGTGAGAATCTCCTTTGTCGTCGGGTCGATATCAATGATTTCTATAATCTGTTTGCATCGTCGTGCTCTTTTATTTTTTACACGAGAGATAACTTGGATGCAGACGATATCTAATGTCTGCAACATGATACGTGGGATTTCAATCGGTTTGCCCTCCAATCGATGGATGAGAGATTGAGCAGAGTCGGCATGAACCGTCGAATACGTTGTATGCCCCGTAGCCATCGCCTGGAACAACACGTACGCCTCTTTGCCACGAATTTCTCCGACAAGGATATACTCAGGTCGCTGTCTGAGCGCAGCCTTCATCAAATCATATAAATCGATTTCTCCAGCAAGTTTCTCATTGATAACCTCACCAAACCCAGATCGAACGACACCAGGAATCCAGTTTGGATGCGGTAAATTGATTTCCCGGGTTTCTTCTATAGAAACAATTTTTGACTCACGCGGAATGAATAAGCAAAGTGCATTCAATGTCGATGTTTTTCCTGCGGCAGTCCCACCAGCAATGAGCGCGTTCACACCGTTTTCGACCGCAAGCCACAT
>PDVH01000400.1_pt1 | contig 11023 bp, 16 predicted proteins | sample 1369781 | NCBI WGS metagenome assembly PDVH01 (sample SAMN07795378, study PRJNA414565) | Alkali sediment metagenome, whole genome shotgun sequencing project. | isolation source: glacial lake sediment | place: Bosnia and Herzegovina: Donje Bare Lake | collected 2016-06
TGAAACAGGGATTCCCGGCTCTTAAGGATGACCTGGAGAGACTGGGAGTGTTAGTAAAAAATAGAAAGATCAACCTTTATGACTACTTCAAATCTTCCTCCGGCAAAAAGGAAAAAATCATCGACGGTTGGGCATCAGAGTTCAATATCAAGGCCCTGGCTATGGTATTTTTGGTGAGAAGCATAGCACGAATCATTCTCGAAAAAAGATCACAGCACATAGAATGGAAAGGGGACAATTGGGAAAAGGGTTACTGCCCGGTATGTGGGACATTTCCCTCCATAGCGATGATAAAAGAAAAAATTGCCGAGCGGTGGCTGCATTGCTCCCAGTGCGGTTATGAGTGGAAATTCAGCAGAGTCCTATGTCCTTACTGCGAAGATCAAGCATATGAGGAGATGCCCTTTTTCTTTGTGGAGAATAAGGATAAGGAATGCGCGTATGCGTGTGAAAAATGTAAAAGATATTTGATCACCCTGAACCGTATGAGTGATTTGATCGTCCGCGACCTGGACATTTCCGCAATCAGTCTCACCCATCTTGATATCATCATGCAGGATAAGGGTTTCCAGCCTATGGTCACCTGTGAATGGAATGTATTTTAGAATCCTGTCCCCAAATTCTGCCGGCAATACATTTTAACGAGCCTCATTAAATAAATAGTGTCTGTTCCTATTTTTAGGCCTGGCCGGTAACAAAGCCTTTGGAAGGCGGTCCGGTATCGGCCGGGGTTCCGGCGATCTGGGAGAGATATGAAGCGCCGAGCTTTTTGATATGATTGCTGACGTTGTCAAAATAGTTAAAATGTATCTGCTCTTCGTCGACAATGGTCTCAAAAAGCTTCATAGTGGTGCTGTCGCCATTTTCCCTGCATACCAGCAGAAACTGGTTATAGATATCCATAGTATTGTCTTCCAGATGTGCATCGAAGGGGAAAATGACCTCGACCTTCTGGCCTTTCTCCACCTTACCAGCCAGATCGGCCGTTGGTTCTCCGGTGAGTTCTTTGATCCGTTCGGCAAACATCTCTGCATGGCGCATCTCATCGATGGCGATGAGTTTTAGCTTCGCTGCCAGATCGCCGTAGTCCATGTCAGCCAGGTTATAGTGCTGGTTCATATATTGATGGATAGCCTGCAATTCCATTGACCGTGCCTTGTTCAGCACCTCTATCACCTTCTTTTTCCGCTGTTCCCGGAGACTCTGAACCATACCCCACCTCCATTAGTATTTTATCCGGTTTGTGATAAAGAAGACTCTGTTTACAGATCATATATTATGGATAAGTAACTTGCATGTCAAGAATAAAGGAAAAAGTTAATCAGGATAAATTAATCCAAAGACGGCAAATCAAGCAATATCTACCCTGCTCTTGAATGGCTGACCGCCATTTGTTCTCATATAGTGGATAGGGTGAGCAGATGGTGCGGTATAAAAATTCCCCTTATCTTCAATTATCTAGTTAAAACAAAGTTGTTTAGCAGGCAGGTGAATGCTGAAAATCCAGCCAGGATTTAATTTGTCTGATATAGGGCTGGATACTGAAAAGGTTTAAAAAATCTTAAGCCCCTTTGCACAGTCGCATAAAGGGGCTTAAGGAGACAACGGATCATGAAAAGATCTCTTATGTTTTAAATGAGAAGGATGATTTCAAAAATCCTTTCGCTTTAACCAGGCTTCCTGATATAGCCTTCCTATACTGGTAAACAAGGCCAGAAAGAACAATCCGAGCATAAAGTTGGGAGCCGTACCCAGAACCTCATCCAGCAGGTGTCCCAGATAGAGGAAAAGGAATGAGGCAATCACGATTACGAAGCCCCAGGAACTCAACATCAGGATCGAGCTGTACATTCTGCGGTCTTCGCGTGTCTTATATCTCGTCAACATTTCCTTAACCTCCTTTCCCTTCAGGGTTGATCATCATACCGGCATGAAAACCGGTATGATGGTTTTCTTAGCTTACCAGGCTCTTAATGGCATTGAAAACCGGAGCTGTGAACAGGGCGATGAGAATTGTGTACATCGAGAATACGCCCATCAGCTCTCCTGTATACATCTTCGGATACTTTTGCTTAAGAGAGATGATCGTCATTCCACCGACAATCAGACATCCGAGTTGAAAATAGGGGAATTCGCTGACGCCTGTTACTGTATACTCAGCAAAGCCGAGGGTAGCCGTCACCAGCACTACAAATATCGCCAGGACTAATTTTTTAAGTGTCTTTTTCATGATCTGTTTTCTCCTTTGTACTTAATTTCTTTTAACTTATATTAACGCATTATCCATGCCAACTTTGGAGTTTAGGGGATAAAATTTATAACTACTGATTATACGAGTCTATTATGAAGTGAAATGATTTCAGGCCAGTGCTTCAAAACCCAAAGAAGTGAAGGGTATTTAAAGAAGCATTAAATGACATTTAATGAAATGAGAAATTGGATGGTGAAATTCGTTAGCTAGGATCGGGCAAATAGTCGGCTATAGATGCGCCATTGTGCAAGAAACGTATTATCTCTTCGCTTCCTGAATGAGAGATTTCTCACTTCTTCCGGCAGACGCAACATTTCTTCAGGAAATTAAGAGCTGTCATCAGTTTTTTAATCAGATAATTTTTTCTGTAAGTTATGCCGAATTATTAAGTTGTTTCCCACGCTTATCAGAAAATCTTTTAATCCATTTCGCTTGACATAGATATTTGTTTGATGTTTCATGAAATGAGCATAAAAATAATTGTTAGAAGGAGACAGAAAGATGGATGAGACTGCCGTAGAGCTAGAAATTTTCAGCCCTAGGTGGGGTCACAAATATATTTATAAACTAGTACTTGCACAATATTTGTTAGTGATAACTCAAGGTACAAGATCTGCTAAATGCGCCTGGAGAGAAAACCGTGATCCTGAGTGGAGCGGAGAAAGCCTAAGGAAGATCTTGGAGAATGACTTAATCTATCCGCCTGCAATACTTCAAGACTTAATCGAACATGCATGGGTATCATGGCGAAACGGTGAGTTGGATAGTTCTGCCGTAAACGAAGAGTTGCAGGCGGTAACGAACTGGCTAAATGGAATCGCTAGGGATAAACCGAAGATAGACTTCTGGAGAAAATATTTCAACTGTGCGTTCAAGGCAGACGTGGTGATACAGCGCACCGTTTCCTGTTGCGTTTTGTGCCCAGCGTCGCTCAACGCGGCCTAATCTCTTTCCATCCGTAATACTCAATTCTGACAAGCGCCCACCACTGAACAGTTGTAGGTGTTCTCAATGACCAGCCCCTTCCCGTCTTCAACAAAATCAACTCACCCCGGCAAAGATTATGGATGGATTGTTATCATCCACCCGACTTCTAGGTTATATAAGTTTGCATCCACAGTACCAACACTAACTCACACCTTGCATTATCAAAGAACGAAACAAGCAGGCGTGCAAAGGGATTTTGTGTTCAAAGTACTCAGTGAGTCTGGTTTCAATGAGTTTTTTTATGAATTCCGCGAGAGGCATGAGATATCTCTCTTTTTGGGTTTACTCGTCCGTTTACAGATTCATTCCAAATTATCAGTCTACATTCAATAGACAGTTATAATCACCATACTGATTCAAATTCCGCATCTTGCAGGTCGGGTCGTCCTTCCATAGGCCGTCGGCGATAAACCGGTATTCATACCTTCCAGGAACGATGTCTACAACAGTCGACCAATTCCCTTCCTTATTCTTCTCCAGGGGATTTGCTTCCGAATTCCACTCATTAAAACTTCCAGCAATGAATACTGACTGAGCTTCCGGAGCATAAAATTTGAAAGTAATCTTTTTCTTGATGATTTTATCAATTATATTCACAGAATCTTTTAATGCCTTGCCGGCTGTAAACTTCGGGACCTTTCTGGCTGCGATCTTGATCTCTTGGCCGGTCTGAGGATTTCTTCCTGTTCTGGCAGATCTTTTAGAGACAGAAAAAGTCCCAAAACCAACGAGAGTGACCTTGTTTTCCTTTTTAAGCGATTTCTTAATCGCCTCAAGGAAGGCATTTACGGCTTTTCCAGCCTCTACCTTGCTGCAGGTAGTTTTTGCAACCTCATTGATGACATCTTCTTTGTTCATCCTTTCTCCTCCTTTATTGATATTAATTATGATCTGCCAAATGCAGTAACTTCTCATTCTAATACATTTTCTATCGGTGGAAACCCTCATAACGAGGAGAAAATGACTCTTCAGGCCAGGAAGGTTATTACATTCAAAAGTGCTGAGAAGCTGAAATCCGAAATAAACCATAACTCATAAAAGATTATTAGTAATAATCATCAATGAGAATAATGATCTTATACCGTTTGCTTGTTGTTTGACAGAACTGGCTTTATCGGGAAAATCAAAAGGGGCTCTCGATGGAACCCCTTTTGATTAATTGATTTTAACTAACAAAGATTAAGCTGCTTACTTCTTTTCAGGAGCGGGAGCTGGTTCTTCAGCCTTCTTCTCTGCTTTCTTCTCTTTCTTTGCCTTCTTCGCTTTCTTTACCTTTTTCTTTTCTTCCTTAGCCGGCTTCTTCTCTTCCATCTTCTTCTCTTCCTTTGGTGCTGCCGCCGGAGCCTGTGCGAAGCATAGGCCGGTCATTGAGAGTGCAAAAAGGATAGAAACGATAATTGACATTAGCTTTTTCAAGGTATCACCTCCTTTCATTCAGTTTGTTTATGTGGTTGCATTAACCATACCAGAATAAAAATATTATGAATCACCGTGATAATAGTAAGTTATCGAAATACCAGCAAGAGATATTCCTTCCCGCTGAGACACTTCTACTCAGCCATTGAGTAATAACGCCCCACTCTGAGAAAGGAATCAACCTTAGAAAAACTCACTTTTCATAATGCCACAAATATGTGTACACTGCTTCCTGTTATCGTGTTTCTCTAAATCAGACTATTTATACAACAGTACAGTCTGTAATAATTACTGTAAACAATTAAAAAAAGCAGGACTATTTGTGTCCTGCCAAAAATCTTCACCGTGACAAAGATTTTTCCATTTCATATATTGTTACCTCCTTTCTGAAAAACTGAGTTTTTCCCGTTATTCGCCTTCACGAAACTTGAAGGAGATATTGAGCCGTACCCTGAAGGATGTTATTTTACCATCCTCAACTGTAACATCCTGTTTTACAACTTCTGCAATTCTTAAATCTTCAAGTGACTTTGAAGCTGTTGCCAGGGCGCTTCGGGCGGCATCTTCCCATGATTTCGAACTTGTTCCCACAATTTCAACAATCTTGTACACTGCCATAGTAATCTCTCCTTCCTCTGACTTAGTTCGTTGATTAAGCTTTATATAAGAAACTATACATCCATTCCGTCATCCCCAGTAAGTCGCGGTCAAGTGATCGGCGGGGAAATCTTTCTCTATTACCGTCGCATCTTTTTCCTTTTTTTGATAATCGCTGTTTAATGGCCTTAGGGAATCTGCGAATAGACCAGGTTTGAAAGCTGAGAACAGCTGCTGATTATCAGATATATACATACTATTTGTCTCTTCCATCTTACAAACCTCCACTGTAGATCTTTATATTCACACACCTCACCGATATTACAACGCAATCCCCCAATTTACTTTTGCCATTTTCACAATGTCATTTTCAGGATTAACAAACTCCCAGCCATTATCGACGTAACTTTTTGCTGTCATTTCATTTGCTTTATCTCCCAAAAATATGCTCAATCCAATTATTATTACTGAAAGAAAAACATAGGCTGCTGCATTATAGACACCCATAATCGTACTTAAAAGCCAAAGTCCCACCATTATGCCCCCCCATTGGGTAAGTCCTCTCCGAAATAGAGGGAATCCCAAAAAACCACTAAAAAGGAAACATGTCCAGCTCCAACCTACCTTTACATCCTTACTCTCACCCGTTCGTCGATTTTTGAATTCTATATTTACGTCCATCAGTATTTCCTCTTCTGTTAATGATGCTTTAGTATATTGCTTCTTTACTTGGTCATTAATTCTATCCCGAGATACAGGTTGGTTTCCCGAAACCCCATCGCACTATGTCCAATTTCCCCGTATATACATATATGAGCCATGTTAAAAACCGGCCCGCCCTGATAAATCCTTTGCTAACTCATACCCCAATTTTGTGGCCTTTTTGATATCGGAAATTGAAAGCAGAGATTTTTTATCATGCCTGGCATAGGCTATCCCGCGATTAACATACGCCATAGCATAGTCCGGTCTCAGCTTTATTGCCTTGGAGAAATCCCTGATTGCTTGCTTATAATTTCCAATATCTTCATGAAGGCTTCCGCGGTTGTTATAAGCTTCCGCATAGTCTGATTTCAATTTTATTGCCTTAGAGAAATCCCTGATCGCCCGCTTTTTATCACCCTCTCTATAAATGCACCCCCGGTTATAATAAGCCCCTGCATACCCCGGTTCCAGTTCAATAACTCTATCGAATTCTTTTATTGTTTCTTCATAAGTTTCAAAATATTTACCTGCATATCCACGAATATGGTGTGCTTCTACACATTTTGAATCCTGATTGAAAACTGTATTGAACGCTGTCATTGCAGTATTGTAATCTTCCATTTCTATTAACAATGAAGCGATTTTTAGAAGATCGTCTGTATTCATCATCATCATATCATCTGCCATTTTATATATTTCGTAATGCCAACGTGAATATTTTGTGAAAATGTAGTTAACGTTTGGTTGTATGGTGTGTCTGTTGAACCTTAATCTCTATATTATCAAGATTACCTTCCTTCTTCGTTTTATCAAACTCCCGCTTGGCGAATGCCCACACCTCAAAGGCCAGACTTACCATAGCGCGATGCACTTTTGAGTTCATTTTTGCCCCGGACCTCGGAAGATACTCCCTTACGTAATTTTGCAGTACTGCACTCTGCCAACTCTCCTCAGAAGAGCCCCTGATTTTCGTCAGCTGTTTTAAAAGATTTATATATTTCTCGCTTGGCATCTATGTTTACCTAACTTTCGTAAAATTGAAACTCTCCGTCCACAGGGCATGGCTTGCGGGATGTGCTCCCAGTCAAATCATTTAGAAACAAAAAAACCCCGTCTTGTTGTAAAAGACAGGGTTTCAATATTTAATTCATTCCCCCTATATGAGGGAATTAGCAGAGGCGAAAGCTTTTTCTATGGTGTCGATTACTTCTTTTTAGTTTATATAGTACGCTTAAAGTATGCAAAGTCAATGGAATTATTTAATTATTTTCAAAGTATCAGATGTGTTCGTTAATGTTCACTATTGATTGAATTTAAGAAGTAAGTGGTTACGTATATCTTCCTTTTATCAATAGCCATCAATGTTAGGGAAATATTGATTCTTTCTAATGGTAATCGTTAGGTCTCATGGGTAATCGATTCCGTGGACTTGTAGGTGTACTAAATAAAGTTGATAACCATTATTTCGGAACGGCTTTAAACCTACCTGTTTATTAGCCAGGGCACTCTGTTTCTTCCTGTAATAAAGCATTCGGCAATTTTGATAGAGATCCACCTTTTCGAACAGTAATCCTTATTGACTGAAATCTAAAATCAGACAAAAAAGGAAATAGTACTGATACAAAATGGCAATCATCTTATGCCTATGTCTACAAAATTTTTAACAAGCGAAGGTACTATATCGGTTACGCATCATTGCCGACCAGATGACCGCTTTATTGAAGTGTGAATAAATTATTGAATTATAATGAAATATGCCTTGACTTTGTGTAAATAGTAAAGTATTATTCTTAAATATCCTGTACCTCACTATGGTCTTAAGTCAGTATGGTACAGTTAAAGTTGAGTTATAACAATTTGAAGTGCAAAGGCGGCCACCATGCTCTTTAGAGCTTTGGTGGCTCATGCTCTTTAGAGCTTTGGTGGCTTTTTTATTTCTGTCATATTGGTAATTCGACTTTTGGTAAATTCTAAGAAAGGAGGAGACTAATTATGTCAGAAGGTAAAGTAAAATGGTTTAACGAGAGTAAAGGTTTTGGATTTATCGAGAAGAGTGACGGTGGGGATGTTTTTGTTCATCACAGTGCCATTCAAGCAACTGGTTTCAGGACTTTAACTGAGGGCCAGTCTGTAAGCTTCGATGTTGTTCAGGGCAATAAAGGTCCTGCAGCAGAAAACGTGAAACTCAGTTAATTAAACCTTGGGTAAAGAAAGAGGCGCTCCATTAATATTTTATTTTGGAGCGCTTTTCCATTTTCAGTATATTCTGTAACGTTTGAAAGAAAGACAAAAATAGGAGCATAAAAATGGGAAAGTCCATGTATGACTTTGGCAAACAGGTGAAAGAAAAAGCAAGACAGCAGAAACAAATAGATAAGGCTTCAAAGCGCATAATGGCTAAACAGCAGAAAGCTAATATAAAAACGCACACTCCGAACAGAGACCCAGATATAGCTGAACCGGGACTGGTGGAGGAGATCGTTAAAAGCATAGCATAAGGGGCTATATACATAATCTTAATTTATCAATAACAATGGTGATAATAAAAAACGCATACTTCTGCGTATTTCAAAGGTAGGGATGCAGGAGCCGTAAAACGAAACCTGATTTATGCGATTAATAGCGAAAAACAGAGCTGGCAATACACTGGCACTCTCAAACTAAAAAAACTGAGGATCAACGAGGAGGAGATAGGTAATGGGAGACAAAGGGGGAAAGAAGGATAAGGAAAAGGGTCAGAAACAGAACGCCGAAAAACAGAAACAAAAGTCAAAAAACAAGCTTGATAAGCAGCCAAAAAGAAAGCCTTGATAGAAATCACGGTGCGGAAATCTGCACAGCGGCTTTACCCGCTCTAAAAAGTACCGATTACAATCGGTAATCCTCACTTCATGTCTGAACTAAAAGTTGAGGATAAATAGGTGTTGTCATTTTCCAGCCCAACTCGAATTTTACTGGATCACGTCTAATGATTACCGAGTGAAAGGTGCTACATAAGCAAATTGGGTATTCATCTAACTTTCAATAAATAATCGCCAGATTCGATACATAAAAAAAGTAGACTCTATCGAGCAATGTGGTACAAAACGTGAGGGTGGGGTAGACCAATACTCCCAGTTCCGGTGGATACTAACATTCCCCCAAAAGCTCTGAAAAGATGAACCTGAAGATTCTATGATGAGGAATCAGCCCACAGATAAATGCATCCATATAGACAACCTACAGTTGCATTATCTTGAGTGGGGGAATGCGCACGCTCAAACCATGGTCCTGCTTCACGGCATCGGTGACAATGCCCACATCTGGGACCATTTTGCACGGAATGCTGCATACCACCTAAGAATCATTGCTCCGGATCAGAGAGGCCACGGCTTTAGCGACTGGGCTGTTCCACCGGCATATCGCTGTGAGGATTACGTAACCGATTTGGACAAACTAATCCAATCCACATTTGACATGATGCATAGGAATGAGTAGAGTTCATATCAAAATCGTTGGACCGGAATCCGAAAAATAGTTCGACCAGACAAGGAGAAATGATTGTTTTTCCTATTCACAAAGGGAGGAAATGTAAATGCGCAGAATCGTAATCATATTGTTGTCGGTTATCCTTCTGGTCTTTTCAGGAATAGATCTCCTCGCTGAAGACAAGCAAGATATACAGAAGAGCAACCGTACGCCGGTTCCTGCTGTTAGTGGTGCACAGGTAAGGGCACTAATCTCACCCGAGTTTTCCATTAATAATGCCAGAACGGCGGTATTAATCATGGACTATGAGAATGATATCGTGAACATGCTGCCTGAGAGTGTGCAGATACCTTTATTGGAGAAAGCTGGTACCATACTCAAGGCAGCGCGGCAAGTCCACATACCTATTATTTACATCGTTGTGCGTTTTCGTGACGGTTATCCCGAAATCAATTTGCAGAACAAACTCTTTAGCAGTTTGAAGGATACGGGCCGCTTTCGTGAAGGCACATCCGGAGCCGAGATTCACACTAAGGTAGCTCCGCAGCCGGGCGATATAATAGTCACCAAGCGGCGCGTGGGGGCTTTCTCAACCACCGACCTCGAAACGATCCTAAGATCCAAAAACATTAACACACTAGTGTTATTTGGCATTTCGACAAGTGGCGTTGTTCTGTCCACGGTTCGCTGGGCCGCTGACATGGATTACAAACTCACGGTCATCTCAGATGCATGCGCCGATAGGGATGCAGAAGTACATCATGTTCTAGTCGACAAAGTGTTTCCTTGGCAAGCCACCGTCGTGAGCACGCAGGAATTCCTCAAAGCTGTTGGTGCGAAAGATAAAAAGTGATCGTAGTGAAAGGCAAGAGAGATGTTCGAATGACCAAGCTTTCTTCCTCAACTTGACACACAACATTCTTCTTCATATGCTTCCGCCGTGAAAAAGCGATACCTTATCAATTTAAATTATCGAATCGAAGGAGTAAGCGATGATTGACGACAAACATGCATTCACCGCCAGCCGGTTGACTTCGGGCAACCTGATTTTCCCGGTGCGTATTGAAGTAAATCAAAACCGGGTTACCCGGATTAAGCCGCGACTCTTCGGTTCCAACGAAGAGAGCATTGCGTTCGCTAAAGTGGCTTCGGTCAATATACAAACGGGTTTAATATGGTCCAACATCCGAATTGATTCGGCGGGAGGAAGCAACCCCATTGTGAGCCATGGGCATCGCAAAGACGACGCACGAGCCATTCGTGATCTAATCGAACGACTCCAGCAAACCCCGCGGGCTTCGCAGGGGCCTGACGCCTAAGTGTCTCAGTCGTGGAGTTTATGGGTGCAGGTCAGGATGTACACTGAGCGGAAAAGATAAAAGATTATTTGGAAAGAGTCACTCTAAAATTGAAGTGTCAACTTCAAACTATAGGAAGGTAATCCGTGAGGCTCAAAATACCCTACTATGCCCAGAGTTCCGAATTCAGCTGTGGTCCCGCTTGTTTGCTGATGATTTTCAAGTTTTTTAACACCCACCTTAAGCTGAATCGCACCCTGGAGTTTGAGGTATGGCGTCAATGCAACATGATCGGAGTAAA
>PDVH01000403.1_pt1 | contig 10990 bp, 8 predicted proteins | sample 1369781 | NCBI WGS metagenome assembly PDVH01 (sample SAMN07795378, study PRJNA414565) | Alkali sediment metagenome, whole genome shotgun sequencing project. | isolation source: glacial lake sediment | place: Bosnia and Herzegovina: Donje Bare Lake | collected 2016-06
CAGAGTCGTCTTGCCACCTGCTTCAGGACCGAATATCTCGATAACCCTGCCCCGTGGAACACCTCCTACACCGAGAGCAAGATCAAGGCTCAGTGATCCGGTAGGAATAACCGCTATATCGGCTATCTGGTCGCCACCTCCTAATCTCATAATGGAACCTTTCCCGAACTGTCTCTCGATCTGGGTAATAGCCAGATCTACGGCCTTTTCCCTATCCATCTCTGGTGCCATAATCACCTCCAATATTTTTTTACAAATTCTAAAATCTGATAAGCTTTTTCCGAAATTATATCACTTTTATGTCATTTCGAGCGTAGCGAGAAATCTTAACTATTGAGGTCTGTTATAAAGATTTCTCCCTTCGGTCGAAATGACACCTTGTGGTCGATACATTCTGCAAATGGAAAATATGCCAGCTTCGTGTAAATCGCCCCCTTTGGCGTAAGGACGCTCCTGAAGAGGTTTAGGCCGCCGACAGAAAAGCTTCCTGCTGCGTATTCTCCACTTTTTTCAATAATTTTTGCAAGACCGATTAATCCCTTCGGCTCCTTAATCCTCGCAAGAGTAACATGCGGACTGAATGGCCTGTTTTCCATTTCAAAACCATACTCCTGAAGCCCTTTATCTATTTTCTTCTGAAGATCGATCAGTGCATCTACATCGCCGTCCATTCCCAGCCACAGCACACGGGCACGGTTTACGCTCGGGAATACTCCGACCCTTCTGACATTCACCGTAAACGGTTTAACGTTCACAATGTTATTTTTTATCACCTGGGAAATATTTGCAATATCCGCCTCAGAAACATAGCCAAAAAATTTCAGTGTCAGGTGAATACCTTCCGGTTTCACCCACCGTATGTCGCCCTGGATGGTCTTTTTGAAACGATCCTGAATCCTGCCGACCTCGTTAAGCACTTCCTGGGGAGGATCAACAGCCAGGAATGCCCGAATGGATTTTTCATCACTCACGTTCAAGCTCGCCCATCAGGTATCTTTTTAGTATAATGAGGGCCATCTGGGATGTTAACGTCTTATTTCTTCTGCGTTCCCACCGGAAGACGTAATTCCTGCAGAAGGTTTTTCTACCATCCGCAAGAGCGATAAAAACCGTTCCCACCGGCTTTTCTTCTGTTCCTCCCGTCGGACCCGCAATCCCCGTTGTGGCAAGACCAAGATCGGTCCTGCCAAGCTTTCTTACCCCCTCTGCCATGAGGACAGCAGCCCGTTCGCTGACTGCACCAAAGTCCCTTAAAACGTCTTCCGAGACTCCCAAAAGGTCTGTCTTGGATTCATTACTGTATGCAATTATGCCCCTATTAAGAAAGGCCGAAGAGCCGGGGATGTCCGTCAAACGGTCGGTAATCAGTCCTCCCGTGCATGATTCGGCGACAGCAAGCGTTAATTTCTTATCCGTAAGTAGTCCGGCAACGATGCCTTCGAGGGTATCCTGGTCATAAGCGAAAATGTACTGCTTAAGCCTTTTTGATACTTGTTCCTCCGCGGTTTTTATCCTTTCTTTTGATTCCTGTTCAGCGGCATACCGTGCAGTCAGAACAACCTGGATTTCCGGGAAATTGGGATAAAATCCAATGTCAACTCCGATACCGTTGAAATCGACGTCGGACAGGGACTGATCTACACGAGCCTCCGTGATACCTGATAGCTTAATGGTCCTGCTTACAACGTACTGCGCTTCTGCGGTTGATTCGCTCCTGAAAGCCGGTACAACACCCTCCAACATCATCCTTTTTGCCTCAGAAGGAACACCAGGGATGACGGCGATGATCTTACCATTTCTTTTCAGAAAATATCCCCATGCCGTCCCTGCCGGATTAGGGATAGTCACAGCCCCTTCCGGAAATTCAGCCTGCTTCGCATTGTTGTCCGTCCACCTTATATTATATCTCTCAAATCTTTCCTTGAGATGCTTGAGAACCACATCATCGGCATACAAGCCGAGACCAAATGCCCTAGCGATGGCCGCGGTGGTGATATCATCTGTTGTCGGACCGAGACCGCCGGTGATAACCAAGGCATCAGAGAGCAAGAAGAGATAATCGATTCCTCTCTTGATGGCGCTCTCGTCATCAGGAACAGACATCGTAACCGAAACCTGCCAACCCTGGACATTCACCTGTCGAGCAATGAAAGATGCGTTGGCATCCTGAGTCTTCCCACTGATCAATTCGTTTCCGATGGTCAATATGCCCACTTTCACCTTAATATACCTATACCGACAAAAATCTACCCTGACTCCATTCTCCAGGGGGGGCAGGAGTTTAGTAAGTTCTATATGCCCCAGAATTTAATCAGGAGCAAGAGCACAATATTACTGTACATGCCTGCCACGACATCATCCATCACAACTCCCCATCCACCGGGAAGGCTCCTCTGGAAATATCCTGCTGGAAACACCTTCAGTATATCGAAGAACCGGAAAAGGATAAAACCCGCAAACACGTGTAAAACCGTGGGAGCAATCAGAAACATACTCCATTGAAAACCGACGATCTCGTCGATAACAATACAAGGCGAGTCCTTTTCGTCGAACAGCCTCTCCGCCTGCTGGGATACATAACACGCCAGGCATGTGATGATCACGACAAATACAAAATAAAGGCTCCAGGACAATCGTGAAAGGGCCAAGTATATCAGAATACCGACGAGGGTACCTGCGGTCCCCGGAGCAAAGGGAACAAGTCCGCTGCCAAAACCGGTAGCCACAATCTTGATTAATTTATCAGTCAGAAAGACACCTCTTGCAAGTACATATGCAGACCTTTATCTTTACCTTCTTTTCATAACCGTGTCAACGGTCTTGAAAAATTTTGCAGCATTGTTTATCTTGACACACAGAGGAATTTTTTCCTATACTCGCAACCGGTTAAGAGATGAGAATCAAGATAACAACAGAATCGCTGGATACCCTGAACCGCGAAGGTCTAGCCCTGGGCTTCTTTTCTGATGAAAGGCCGCCGAAAGGCCATTTAGGTTTTGTGGACTGGCGACTCAACGGCATGATTTCCAGAGAGCTTGCACGCGGTCATATCTCTGCAACATTTATGGAAAAAATCCTCATTGCATCTCCCCCGCGTATCGGCGCTTCCAAGATCCTGCTTTGGGGCATGGGTCCTTTAGCTGAACTTACCCTCGACAAGCTTTACATTGCGGGATACCGCCTCTCAGAGACCATGGAAGGCATTGGCTGTAATGATTTCGTTTTCCATCTTCCCGCTGCCGGCCGGTGCAATTTTATGGTATCAGAAATGACGGAATCCATGATCCGGGGACGGTTCGATTTTCTTTCCAGGGATATTGAAAAATGGGCTTCCTCTTCAACGACCATCCTTGCCGATGAGTCCTACCTCAATGACGTCCTCTCCGGTTTGCAAAATTTCAAGCTCAATTCCAGAGATGTGTCCATTATCGAAGTTGAAGGTCTGCCAGGTGAAATGATTTTCTAACTCCCACCTATGCAGTTGAATCATCATAGGTTTTCTCCTTTGAAAAAATCCGCTTGACAATAGAACGATAGTTCTATTAATCTGGCTGTGTGGAAAAAAAGGAGGTCATCCCGTGAGCGACATTCTCTTCAGTCTTTATTCATGGCCCCAGGCCATTATCCATATCGACGGAGACGCCTTCTTCACATCCTGCGAGGAGGCCATTCACCCCGAATTTAAAGGGAAGCCTCTCATCACAGGAGGTGAACGCGGGATCGTCGCCTGTGCCAGTTACGCCGCCAAAAGGCTGGGTGTCAAACGCGGCGTCCCCCTGCATGAGGCGAAGGCCCTCTGCCCGGGGATCGTCATCCTGCCCTCCGACTATGAAACCTACAGCCTGTTTTCCCGGCGGATGTTTAACATCATAAGGCGCTTTACACCCCAGGTGGAAGAGTACTCCATTGACGAGGCCTTTGCAGACATCACCGGTATGCGCAGGTCTCTCCATGCCTCATATGAGACCATTACTTTAAGGATAAAAAAAGAGATCGAACGGGAGCTGGGTATCAGCATATCGGCGGGATTAAGCCTCACCAAGGTACTCGCCAAGGTGGCCTCCAAGCACAAGAAGCCGGACGGCTTCACCGCAATTCCCGGAAGATTGATCGCGCGTTATCTTCAGGACCTTCCTGTGGGGAAAATATGGGGCATAGGCCATGCCACAACCAGTTATCTGGAGAAAATGGGTATCAGAACCGCCCTCGAATTTGCCAGGCTCCCGGAGAAAACTGTAAGAGAGCGCTTCACGAAGCCTGGGGTGGAGACCTGGAGAGAGCTGCGGGGGGAGGCCGTATACCCCGTACTACCGGAAGAGAAGAGCACCTATGCCTCTATCAGTAAGATGAAGACCTTCGCCCCTCCAACTGCTAACCGGGAATACCTCTTCGCCCATCTTTTAAGAAACCTGGAGTCTGCCTGTATCAAGGCGCGGCGCTACGCCCTGGCACCCCGAAAGATCATCCCCATCCTGAAGAAAAACAATTTCGATACGGCAGGTTGTGAAGCAAAACTTACCAGGCCCTCCGGGTATCCTCTGGAGCTTTCTCAGCTTTTGCAGGGACTTTTTGATCAGCTCTATGACGGGAAAGAAATCTACCGGGCTACGGGCATTATCCTCATCGACCTTGTACCCGACACCCCTGTCCAGTATTCCCTTTTTGAAGATCCGGTGAAAGCAGAAAAGATCAGGCAGCTCTATGAAGCGGCCGATACCCTGGGCGGAAAGTATGGTAAGCACACCCTTCATTTAGGCGGATCGCACCCCATCGAGGTATTCGGCAAAGGCAGGCGCGGAGTGCCCACGGTAAGAGAACAAACCCGCATGTACGGCGAAACGAAGCGCAAGCATCTGGGGCTTCCCATCCTCCATGTGAAGACGTAGAACCACATTCAAAAAGGGGACGCTTATATCCATCCGGCTACTCATCTATCGAACCGCTCGGCATACATTACACCCTGAGGCCCTTTTTTCTTGACATACAAGAGCCTTATTCTATATACTTAGCAAGCCAAAAGTGTCTTGTTATCAAAATAAATCAAACATTTATGGGCATTGAATATAGTATGGCATTGAAATGACGCTTTTACTCGTTGCTTCTTTAGGCATCATTCTTATTCTTATTCTTTTATATTTATTTTTCTCCAGTCAGAACAGGCAGGAGCCGCATGCGGCTGCCCGAAAAGGTGTTTCGACAAAGAAGGAACGGCCGCGCAAAACAGATGACACCAAACTCACGGAAATTGACCCGCATGCCACCGCCACAATACAAAAACAGGATTTGCTGGCCACTGCCGAAGTTGACGATACAGGCACGTTTGATATTCACGGCGAGCTTAGGCGTTTTCTTCAGACGGGCATAGATGCTATATTTGCCGGTAAGACCGATTTTCAGGGTGACCGTTCAATACCTATGACACGCAAGGACATCCGGCCCGAAACGCTGGACTCGGTTGTAGGCCACATCGCCAATTTGAAACATTTTCGCTCCGAGCATATCCGGCTGCAGAAGATCATCAATGACCCCGCACTCAAAATGCCCGACCTCTCCAAGGTTATTCTGGCTGATCCCATTCTGACTGCGAAGATTCTGAAAATGGCGAACTCCCCTTACTTCGGTATGCCGCACAAGATCAATTCAATCAACCACGCCCTGATGATCCTTGGTCTGCAAAATATTATGAATATCCTTTACCGGGAAGGATTGCTCCAGTTATTTCAGGCAAGTTCCCCGGAGCAGGAAGAAGCAGTGGCGGCCCTGTGGAGACACTCGAACATCGTCTCCGTATGCGCATCCGGTCTCCATGACCTCTTTGAAGGATTAAACAAGGGTACTCTCTTTACACTTGGCATTATTCATGACATCGGGAAGCTAATTATGGTCGGATTACCACAGGCTCGGGAATGGGATGTGTCCTTTCGAGAAAGGTATCCGGGGAATGTTTCCATACATGACGAGGATCAGCTTTTAGGTATAAATCATGCCGTTATTGGGCAGATTGCCCTGGAACATTGGAATTTTTCCGAGTTAATGATCAAGTCGGTGGCTATGCACCACGCCCCATCCTATGCAGATGCCAAAACCCTGGGATTGGATGACGAGCAGCAAAAGTATGCAACAACCCTTTTCATTGCCGACCAGATTGCCAAGCTCTTTGCCGACAGGGACACTGGCGCTATCCATGTCTATTCACTCCTCTCATCCTACCATCATCTCGTCGACAGAAACAGACTTATGAGTAAAATTATGGATATGAATTTCCTTGCCCAGATACGCGAGGCGGAGACAATTGCTGTCTCTGAACATCGCGATAAATCAGCCGATACCATTGTGAGGCCGGAAAGAACGCGTCAATTGGAAACATTTGATCATGCCGGCCTAAAGGTGGGTGCCGTTACACGTGACACCCCGGAGGTTGTCATAAGTCCGGCGTTATTCCGCAAGATCGGCCGCTATGAAATTATCAAGGAGCTTGGCCGCGGCGCCATGGGGACGGTTTATCTCGGCAGGGATCCGCTAATTAACCGCGAGGTCGTCATAAAGACGCTGCGTCACCAGGATACATACGATGAACAGGCGGCTGAGGCCAAGAGTCGGTTATTCCGGGAGGCTGAAGCCCTCGGCAAGCTTTCTCATCCCAATATTGTCACGGTCTACGACGTTGGGGAATACGAAGGCATCACCTATATGGCCATGGAACTCCTTGATGGATCGGATCTTATTCCTTATTGTAAAAAAAATAACCTTCTTCCTGTTCCCGATATCCTTCGAATCATTTCATCCGCGGCTACGGCTTTACACTTTGCCCACGAGAATGGTGTTGTCCACAGGGACATCAAACCGGGAAACATACAGATTCTGAAAAAAGGGGATGTTAAAATTCTTGATTTCGGCATAGCCAGGGTGGTGGAAACTTCCAAGACGCATACAGGCATCGTCGTTGGCAGTCCCAGTTACATGTCACCAGAGCAAGTGGAGGGACAGAAACTGGACGGGCGGTCGGATCTTTTTTCTTTAGGCGCTGTTTTATATGAATTATTGTCTGGTGAAAGACCATTCAAAGGAGATAGCCTGACGTCTCTCCTCCATCAGATCACCATGGTCCAGCCTACGCCGATCAAGACCTTGTGCCCTGCAGTTCCGGACCGTTGCGTTGCCGTAATTGAAAAGGTTCTGGCCAAAGATAAAGAAAAGCGCTATCAAACCGGAATGGAAATGGCCAATGACCTCGCAGAATGCCTGAAAGAATTATAACTGGCTATTCTCAACGTGTTTTCCCAATCCATGGATTCGGGGTCAGGATTTTGACTGGAGCATGATGGTATAAAACTTCATTCCGATCTCGATGCCGCGGTCGATGAAATCTGGTCCATACGTTTTGCCGGTTTCGGTGCGAAAAGTGTCGCGTATGCGTTCTATACCTTCCAAGCCCTTCAGAAACCTCTTGAGGACAGCGTCAAGAGAGACCTTCCTGTATTCCACCATATCCCAGATCATGTCCGTAAAGTTGTCCGGCCCCCATCGGAATTTATCAGCGTCGTAGAGGGCATCGGAAAGAAACCGGGCCAGCGGATCTTCCAGGATCGCAGCGGGTTGAAAAGCCTCGTGGTTTCCAATGGCACCGATGATGGCCTTAACTTCACGTTTTGGCAGATCAAAGCGGGCCAGCAGTTTTCCTGCTTCGCCGGCACTGACCTGCGCATGATCCTTTTCCGACCGCCGGATGTCATGAAGGACACCGGCCCCATGGGCCAGGAAAACGATGCGCCGGATTTCCGGTCTCGTATGGACGGGACTGCTTTCAACGAGGGAAATAGCCCCCGCATCTATGGCCACCTTTCGGACGTGGACAATCCCGTGGCCGATGCCGTCTTTCCTCTCTCTGACGAGATTCAGGCACTCATTGACAAGAGGAGAAGATCTTAACAGCCGGCGAGACCCCTCCATTTCTCGTTTCTTTTCGCAGTAAAATATTGGGGGTCCTGTGATGCGTGCAATCCTCCGGGCGAGCTTTCTTGCTTCCTGCAGTTCCTTGTTCAAAGATTATCCTTCTCCTGATAGTGCTTCTGCTTTTTGTGTCTTTATAAAAAGTTTATTTCATTTTTTTTAATAAAGCCCGAAAGAGAGATGTCTGTCCTTCATTTATGCAGGTCAGGCTTCCCGTCTGAAATTATGGTTTGTATTTGGTATCATGAAATGAAATTGGGGGTCAATGCAATTCCATGGCATGTCTACCTGTGGTGCTTGTGTTAAAAAATGCCTTATGCTATGAATACAACCACTTTTCCATGATCTCATAAAAAGTTACAATTAAGGACTTTTTATGCAGGAGACATTTTAAGGAACAGTTGTTTCGGAAAGGGAGAAACATTTGGTAAATAATCTGGCCTTCCTGTGGACTATGACGACAAAAATAATTCTTCGGGTTCGTCCTGATGTTCATCGCTACCTAAAAGAATGGAAAAAGCGTGCAGAGGGAATCCCCGACCCTGAACTCCGTAAGCAGGCACTAATGAGTATCGAGACGAAGGCTTTTCACTGTGAGGGCGGGTCTATTTATGCCTTGTTGGCGGGGGATTGCTACCCTGAGGCGATCCGGTTTATCGTTGCTTACCAGACTATCAGCGATTATCTTGATAACTTATGTGATCGCAGCACATCCCTTGATCCGGATGATTTTCGTGCCCTTCATGAATCGATGCCTCATGCCCTAACCCCAAACATGTCAGGTGCCGAGTATTATCGGCACCGAAATGAACAGGATGACGGTGGTTACCTGACATCCCTTGTGAAAACCTGCCAGGAAGTGCTTGAGAAATTACCGACATATCATCTAATTTCGCCGGCAATTCGTGAACTTGCCGGTTATTATTGTGAACTTCAGGTCAACAAGCATATCAGGGTTGAGGAACGTGTGCCCCGTCTGAAGGCATGGTATAATACCCACAAAAATTATTTACCTGAGATGAGCTGGTACGAATTTGCTGCTTGCGCCGGCTCTACCCTGGGAATTTTCTGTCTAGTTGCCCATGCTTTTCGTGATGATTGTTCTGAAGAACTGGTGGGGTTTATTAAAGATGCTTATTTCCCCTGGGTGCAGGGATTACACATACTCCTTGATTATTTGATAGATCAGGAGGAGGATCGCACCGGCGGGGATTTGAATTTTTGTTCATACTACCAGGATGGCAAGGAAATGACGGAACGGTTAATGCATTTTTATAAACAGGCAGACCTGAGTATTTCGCGCCTGCCCAATGCGCGTTTCCATCACATGATTAATCGCGGCTTACTTGGCATGTATCTGGCTGATCGAAAGGTGGATCGGCAGAAAGATGTGAGAAGGGTTGCAAAGAAAATGATTCGCCTCGGTGGTCTCGTGACACTGTTCTTCTTTCTCCACTGCTGGGTGTATAGACGAATAAAAATGTAACAGTTTGTAGCAGGCAGGATTGAATTCAAAAAAGATCGTATTCATTGTGAATCCTAAATCAGGTAACGGCTTGACAGGCAGGAAATGGCCCCTCATCCACGCCATGGCTCGTGACCGACTGGGTTCTTTTACATCATACCTGACAACACAACCCGGGGATGCCATTCGGATTACCAAAAAGAATCTCATGGAAGGGGCTGAAGTTATCATCTGCGTCGGTGGGGATGGTACCCTGAATGAGGTGATAAACGGATTCATGGATGAGGAACAGTCAATTTTGACTGACGCCGTTCTTGGATTTGTACCGAACGGAACAGGATGTGATTTTATTAAGACCGCGCCAATTCCCGCAAAGATTGAACAATCTCTTGACGCGATTAAAGAAGGGCATATAAGCGTCATTGATCTGGGACGACTTCAGTTCCACGATCATCAGGGCTGTTCAATAACACGTTATTTTCACAATATTACTAGTTTCGGCCTTGGTGGCGAAGTTGTTGATCGCGTAAACAGAAGCAGCAAGGTATTTGGTCCTTTTATTTCTTTTATCTGGTCAACAATGGTCTCACTTTTCCTTTATGGGAAAAAGCCCATTCGGCTCAAGGTTGACAACCTGTTTGATGATGAAGTCATTACCTGGAACATAGCTGTGGCAAATGGCCAATATCACGGGGGCGGTATGTGGATCGCTCCGGATGCTGCTATCGATGACGGTCTGTTTCATATAACAGTGGTTGGCGATTTAAGTCTGGCGGAGGTACTCTGGCACTTCCCAAAATTATATAATGGCAGGATCAAAGATATTAGAAATGTATCGTTCCTGACCGGTAAGAAGGTAGAGGCGTCTTCGGAACAGCAAGTTCTGCTTGATGTCGATGGCGAGCAGCCGGGGCGTTTACCGGTTGTGATAGATATTGTTCCCGCTGCTTTGCGCATGATCACAAAAAAGTCATAATTTAGGCATCTTTTTGTGATTTTATAGTTGTAATTGATGAAAAATTACTCAACAGCTGGGGTTTAATTCTCCATTTTTCATTAGATATACATCCTGTCCGTATTCGGTGGCGGCAATTTAAGCTCCCGTAATTATGAATAGTTAGTTTAATGTCGCGGAATCGACATCAAATGGTATGTAGATTGCACCTATTTAATTATTTAAGTAAAAGATGATAAATAAAATTGATAATAAAATACGACGAGGAGGTTGCTTAGAATGAAACGTCTGATAGTGTTAGTGGCATGTTTTGTTTTTATTTTCAGTGCTTGCGCCTTCGCTGCTGACGGAACTTCTATAGCCCCAGCCAAGGCCGAGCCTTCTAAAGCAGTTACCCCGAAACCACCGAAAGAGACGAGGGTAAGTATTACTGGAGTAGTTAAAGAGATCTCGGATACGATGATAATTGTTGAGCGGACAGTAAAGGGAAATACGGAAACCATGCAATTTGTTCTGGATAAACCCGTTGAACAAATCAATGCTGGTGATAAAGTGAGGGTCAGTTATATTAAGAAAGATGACAAGCATATTGCCACCAGGGTAACTCCTGTCGTTGCCAA
>PDVH01000405.1_pt1 | contig 10962 bp, 9 predicted proteins | sample 1369781 | NCBI WGS metagenome assembly PDVH01 (sample SAMN07795378, study PRJNA414565) | Alkali sediment metagenome, whole genome shotgun sequencing project. | isolation source: glacial lake sediment | place: Bosnia and Herzegovina: Donje Bare Lake | collected 2016-06
GAAAAACCGCAGTATATTCTCACCGTCAGGGGTATAGGATATAAGTTTGCAGATTCAAAATGAGCTTTTTTCATTAGCTCAGATTGCCCCTTCTGTTAGTCATTTTTCACCAAATCTTAATAATTGCTTAATCACAGTTTAACATTAATTGGCTAATGTGCGCCCAAATTTCACGAGAAAGGAGGGTGCTACATGAACTGGATTGAAACATCTTTCCGTTTTCTGACAGATTGTTGAAAATGATCATGTAAACATTCATGATAATTTTTAAATTATGTGCCCGTAAAAATCGATTTAACAAACGTAAACAGGAGGAAAAAAATGAGAAAGTTTTGGATAGTTTTACTATCAGTCGGACTAATCGTGGCCCTCGCAGCGCCTGTATTTGCCGTGGACGTGAAGTTCAGCGGGTCGTACGTCATACAGGGCTATTATGAGGACAACCGCCGGATCGCGGAAGTTCCCAATAGCACCGCGACAAACAGCCAACGGGGCCCATCTGATTCATTCACGTGGCAGAGGTTGAGAGTGGGGACGGTCTTCCAGGTTGCCGAAGGCCTGAGCCTGACGACAAGGTTCGACGCGATGGAAAAGGTCTGGGGCACAAATCATCAAACGCCTGCCTACGCCGCTGGATACGATTCCAATGGTACTCAGCTCACAGGGTCGGGTGAGGCGGAGAATATCAGGTTCCAGCATGTGTATGCGACCTTTAACACCGGTATCGGCAGATTCATAGCCGGATACGTGCCGACGGGTGCGTGGGGTACCGCTTTCGCTGACAGTGCCGATTATTCATACGCCCCCAGGCTCAGATGGGATATGACTACGGGTCCCTGGTTCTATGGTCTTTACTGGGAAAAGTATGAAGGACAGGACAGCAGCTATTACACCATAGGCACCGCTAACCCACAGACAGACGCCTCAAAGGACAAATACAATGCATTCGTTATCTACAACTGGGGCAAGGGGGACGCAGGTCTGAAAGCGCAGTATGCCCTCGAGACGAGGGCCAGCGGAGTCACTGGAGCTGCCGATTCCGATACCAGCAACTATAAGAAGAGCACTTATGAGTTAAACCCCTATATGAAAGCAACTTTCGGCAATGTGTATGTTGAAGCTGAGATTATCTATAACTGGGGCAAGCAAAGGATTTGGGAGACAGGTTCCACCAGGACAGATGTCACTTATTCCGGGTTATCAGCGTACGTCATGGGCAAGGTGGATCTCAAACCGGCCTATGTCGGAGGCGTTTTCTTCTATGTATCGGGTGACGACGCAGGTACCACGGATAAGATCGAATCCGGTAACCCCGCCGGGACCGACTTCAACCCCTGCCTCATCCTCGGCAACTATGATCTGGCAAGATGGAGCGGCGGCATGGGTAATGCCAATGTTTTTGGTGGTACGACGTACAATACCGCATTAACGCGTGCCGCAGCCAACCCGCTCGGCGGTTTTGGCGGTTCCGGGCTGGATAACATATGGGCATACCAGGTATTTGTCGGTGTAGCACCGGTACCAAAGCTGGATACGAAGCTCGCCCTTACCTATGCGTACTTTGATAAGACCCCGTCTACAACAGGTCCGTCTATCAGCTATACAACTCCCAATAACGGAAGCGACGGCGCCTGGGTATCCAAGAACCTCGGTTTTGAAGCCGATATCACGGCAACCTATAAGATCTATGACAACCTCTCCTACATGATCGGCTTCGGTTACCTGTGGGCAGGGGATGCCTTTAAGGGAACAAATGTGACTGCTGATGTTAAAAACGACTATCTCCTAACGCACAAGCTGACATTAACCTTCTAATACAAATGCTGATAAATGCATTTAACCACAAAGGGCCCCGGATAATGTTCTTCCGGGGCCCTTCGCAATATCATTTCCTGCCGCACCGAATTATCACCTTAATGGTGTTAGCTATAAGTCCCCGGATCATATATGAATTATTCGAAAACTGATGCTAAACCCCGGCTTTTGGACATCTTTCATCATTTCTTAATATTTGCTTAATCATATTTTAATATTATCCGGTTACAATGCATCAAAATTTTTATGAGGAAGGAGTACATAATTATGAGTTGGGGCGCAGCTGCCGCAGATTTATTTCAGCGGCAGATCAGTAAAGATGATGATAACATTCCATCACTCCGAAGTATTATGGAGATGTTGGATGTGTACGGACTTTTTGGTGTAAAAATTAATTCCCTTCCTTTTGCCCTTTTTGATACGACGGCAGGAAGTGAGACAGAACTTCAGGCTGTTGTCGCCGGGAAAAAGGATGATGTCGACCTTCCCCTTACCGTTGAGCAGTCCAATTACTTTGCCAATATTGTCAGGCGTGCAAGGGTGGGTGATACAACAACAAAAATTGTGACAGACCTTGAGAACTTTTTGAATACAAATGCGGAAAATGTGTGGGAGCACAGTTGGGTTCGCTTTCCCCAAAGCCGATTGAGTTCTTTTGCAGCAGATATATTAAAACACGACCTTTTAGCGGATAAAGAAGATTCGTTAAAAGGATTGAGAAAAGATAACCAGAAATTTATATTTGTTAACCAGGGTGAAGAATTTATCCGCGTACCGGTAAGCTATCTGATAAAACTATGCCTGGCAGATGTTCTTGGTTCTCAGAAAGATATTCCGTCTTCGATTTACAGCACCGGATGCAGATTGATGCACCATTTTCTGAACGACAATACCTCTCCGGAGTCTTTCTCGTCTCATGTTGTCCCCTTTCGGCCCGATACAGAAATGGGGAAGGCCATTGCGAGAGAGACGGCAAAACGATTTCTTCTGACACACCTCTTGATAATGTATGGTAACCGCAAGTTTTCCCTTATATCGAGTGGACAAAAGGCAATGGTCTACTTTTCTCCCCATCCACCCGTGCGCCTGAAGGAACTCAATAATTGCATTTCCGATGCTTTCTACAGAGAACTTTTTATGAATCCCTGTCTCTCAGGCTGGAGCAAGGGGGAAGCGAAGTATGAATATATGCACCTCTGCCATAGCGTATTAAGCCGCAGTCAATTGAATTCCGTGGCAAAGCTCCGGGAAGCGGGGATCCTCAATACCAACCTCGTCGTATTTCCGAATACGTCCAATATCAGTCTTGCAAACAACGGCACCCATATCAGCCTGGGCAGCCGGAAATTCAGCGAATATCTCGGAGATAAATCCTCAGACCTGAACAGTATTCATGAAAAGTATGTAGGTGACATGGTCATCAAAATAGTGGAACATTTTTTACCTATTTTTGTAGGAACATACAGTGCTGCTCCCTATCGTCTTGATTTCACCGATATGCATCCTGAGCGGGTCCTCGCATTTTTGCCGCATGAGCTAGATTTTACACATCTGCGGATGCTATGGCGGCGGTGGCAGAAAAAGGCGGACATGAAAATATTCGGCAATGTGGTGACCCCGTTCGGTCCGTACTGGTTAGATAGGATGATCAGTATGCTCTTCAGGCTCAGGGGAGATTTTATTCCCGACTTCCGGCTTGTCGACTACCTTGTTTCCCTGATGAGTACTGAAAGAAGTTCGGCGCTGGACGGTACAATGCAAAACCATGAAAGATTAAAGAGAGACCTCTCCGATCTCGGTGTGTTTGATGCCCGGATGTCGATTTATCTGCTCTACAGGCTCCGTGAATACGACACCATGGGATTTTCCGGATTTGAAGGCCGTCACTACAGTCTCTTCGAAAATATTGAGGAAGATATGGGGAGGGCGGCAGACCTGCAGAATCTTCTTAATGTTCTCGCATTTAAGTACATAGCTGAAGGCAGGTTAATGCATGCCCACATACCGGACGATCCATCCGTTGAAAGCGAGAGAAGGCAGATCGTTTTTGGGTCCGCTATAGGAGTTCCGACTTTTTTTGTCCGCCATGATACAAAGAACTTTTTCCTGAGGAGAATTATCGACAGGACGTCGAAAGTTCGCTTAAGCAGAAGATATCCGGGGTATCTGCGTATATATAATCTGGAATATCAAAAGGCCCTTCTCTCTATTCTCAGGGAAGATGCAGCCGATCTCATCGAAATGCTCGGACTTAAAGAGACTATAGACGATCTGGCCTTGAGACTGGAGTGCCCTGACAGCCACGCCACAGCGGGCAGGCTTACAGGTTCGATCCTCGATAGCGCAGGTGCAAAATCTCCGCTTAACATGAAGGCAAATGATTTTAACAAAGCCGCAGAAAAATTTTACCGTAATGACTTAAAAAGACATCATATCAGAGATGCTTTCCGTTTGCTGGAAGAGGATATGAACAGGATCGACGCCGTCTATCATAATGATAAACAGATGATACGAAATGCTCTTCAGTTTACTTTGAAGGATCAGGACGCTTCTCAATTTCTTAGTATCACCAAACAAAAGGTCATGCGGGAAGAGGTCTCGACAAACGATTTAGTTAAACTTATTAACCTGACTCTGATTTCGATTGATAACGACAGAAGTCAAAGTCAGAAGTTTCTTCATAAGGAATTATCTGAAAGTGACAATACTTCATCAGTATATCGAGCGTGAAAATCGCAAAGTTTGCACAGAGAGATTTTATGGCAATGACGCCATCAAATATCTCTACTCCGGTTTGCGGGAATATTCACCCTCTATGTTCCGGGTGCTCACTAGCGCGAGAGTCTCCCGGCTTCTCGGTTTCATGAACTATGAGCTCTTACTGGGAGAAAAGATGTTCGGACACATGGATTTCCTGAGATCGAGCGGTATTAATATAGCGGAATGCCTGCATGATCCAAAAGATTTAGATACCCTGAAAAAGATTTTTGAGAGGAAAATCCGTTACTGGGAATGCCGGCCCATGCTGGATGATCCTGACGTCATCGTCTCTCCTGCTGATTCAAAAATGCTGGTTGGATCTTTCTGCGAGAGTTCCCATCTGTATATCAAAGGGAAATTTTTTGACTATGAAGAAATGCTTTGGACTTACAAAAAGACATGGTTGAGAGCCTTCCAGGGCGGAGACTTTGCTGTTTTCAGACTTACACCGGACAAATACCACTACAACCATACTCCGGTTGCGGGCAAAATTATTGATTTTTACCAGATATTAGGCGGTTACCATTCCTGTAATCCCCATGCCGTGTTGTCGATTGTTACACCATATTCAAAAAACAGGAGGGTTGTAACTATAATAGATACGGATGTTGACGGTGGCACTAAAGTAGGCCTTGTCGCCATGATTGAAATCGTTGCCATGATGATCGGCGATATCATGCAATGCTACAGTGAAGAAGGGTATGAAAACCCGGTTCCCATAGGGACAGGCATGTTCATAAAAAAGGGGTTTCCCAAAAGCCTCTACCGACCTGGCAGCAGTACGGATGTATTGATATTTCAGCAGGGGCGCATGAGGTTTGCCGATGACATCGTTACCAACATGTTTCATCAGGGTGCAGAGAGCATATTCTGTAAGGGTTTTGGAATGCCTCTGGTGGAAACAGAAGTGAACGTCCGCTCAATGATAGGAAGGGCGTTGAACAAATAATATGAAAATACATGAGAGGTTGTTTGTATGGAAAATGAAATATTTCTCTTAGCGTTGGCTGTTCTGTCTGTTTTTCTCCTGTGGTGGGGTTTCAAAGTGCTGCCCGATGAACGCTGGCAGATCATGGCTACCGTACCGGTAAGGAAGATTGACTCAGAGAGATGGGATGGGGTTAACCTCACCTATTATGGCGTATTCAGTGCCAATGCCTACCTTATATCCATGGCGATGATGTTTGTTCTCTTTGGTGCAATAAAGATAGACATAAAAGCTACTGTTGTTCTCTTTCTTATCATCATGATGTTTTGCCTTCCCATGGCGAGAATAGCGGCCATGATTGTGGAAAAAAAAGCGCATACGCGTACCGTGGGAGGCGCGGTTTTCGTCGGTATCCTGGTTGCACCGCTGGCAATATTGATAGTCAATAAAGTCATGGGTCCAGCGACTTCAATTCCCATTATGCCTGCCATGGCCGTTTTGGCAATTTCTTATTCCCTGGGAGAAGGGGTAGGAAGGCTTGCCTGTATCAGCTTCGGCTGCTGTTATGGTAAACCCCTTGTCCGATGCGCTCCTTCTCTGCAAAGGTTATTTCATAAACACAACTTTATTTTTTCGGGGAAGACCAAAAAAATAGCTTATGAGAGTGGCTTAGATGGGAAGCACGTATTTCCTGTGCAGGCGATAACATCTGTTCTGTATATGGCGACCGGTCTTATCTGTGCATACCTGTTTCTCAGCGCTTACTATGCCGTTTCTTTTCTGCTTTCCGTGCTGGTTACACAGGGCTGGCGATCCGTGTCAGAAATATTCCGGGCAGATTACCGTGGGGAAGGTCGTATCTCCGCCTATCAAATTATGGGAATGGGGGCGATCCTTTATTCACTTATATTATGGAAATGGCTTCCTGACGCAAGCCTGACGCCTAATATAATGGAGGGTATACGATCACTGTGGCAGCCGGAGATGATAATCTTTTTGCTGTTAATGTGGTTGGGTATTTTTTTGCATACCGGTTGTAGTAAGGTGACCGGGGCAACAGTATCTTTTCATGTTCATAGAAACAGGATTTGAACATCTATGACTTACCCCTGCAGTGAGGATATCAATATGAAACCGGAAAAGCTTCGAAGTATAAAAAAACTTCTCCTCCGCAGGTTGAATGAACTCCAATTTGAAGCGATTCAAGCTGCCTTAGAGAAAAGAGTTATGAATGATAACCCTTCGGACACCGTTGATAAGGCATCAATGGATGTTGATCAAAATGCAGATTTGATGATGAAAGCAAGGAAAAGGTCGCTTATACAAGAGCTTCAGAGGGCAATCATGCGCATCGATCGAGGGGTATTCGGAATCTGTGAGGTTTGTGAAGGGCGGATATCGGAAAGAAGATTGCTGGCAAGGCCTATGAGCAGGCTTTGTATAAAATGTATGGGGAAAGAAGAAAATTCAGGAGAGCGTGGAAAGCGAAACCCTGAACTAATAATATATAGGAGAGTGGAAGATGCATAAGGAAAAAGTTCTATTTGTCTGCATTCATAATAGCGCCCGCAGTCAGATGGCGGAGGCATGGCTAAATCGTCTTTTCGGAGACCGTTTTGAAGCGCATAGTGCAGGGCTGGAAGCCGGGTCGTTGAATCCCCTTGCAGTCGCAGCTATGAGTGAAGTGGGCATTGATATTTCTCATAAAAAAACGCAGACGGTTTTCAGCCTCTTTAACAAGGGGAGACTATTTTCTTACGTGATTACCGTGTGTGATGAAGCAAGCGCAGAGCAATGCCCTGTCTTTCCCGGAGCCATAAAACGCCTGCATTGGAGCTTTCCGGACCCTGCGCAACTGACGGGGACGGAGGAAGAGAAGCTTGCGAAAGTACGGAAAATCAGAGACGCAATCAAGGAAGCCATCGAATCCTGGTATAAGGAACTCTCCGCGAAGTAACGAGGAAATGCTATGAAGATTCCGGACACACAGGTAATATTCGGCAAATCCCTTCAGGGGATTATCATCATTCTGACCTTGTTCATCATCGTGGTGCTTGTCGTGGGTCTTCTCCAGACTCTCTACGAAATCAAGGAGTTTCTTTTCAAAAGACCCATCGGCCAGTCCTTCAACATCATCGTCGTCGATATCCTGACATTTCTTGTTATCATCGAATTGTTCCGGGGCTTTATCGCCTATTTCGAGGTGCACCGGTTCCGCCTGAGCACGATGATCGATCCGGCGATCGTCTTCGTGATACGGGAACTGATCGTCAAGCTCTACGGGAAGGATGACCTCGGCTGGCAAAACATCGCCGCCTTCGGGTTCCTCCTGCTGTGTCTTGGGATCATACGGAGCCTCGCGGTGAAGTTCAGCCCTGGCGATGATACGGTGCTGTCCAAACCGCCTGCCACTACTTTATAAATTCCTCCGGGATTCCATTCTTAAATGATTATTCAATGAGACTTGGCCTTTCTTAAGGCAGACTCATAGAAGTAGGACTTAGTCGAATTGACCCTGAGCGAGTGAAATGAGTCAAAGGGTCTTTGGTTTATTCCCTTCATCGCTCCGTATTGTTGGGATTAAAATTGACTTCTGCCATTTCAAGGGACTCCTGAAAAATTCATATTAAGAACTGTTTATGACGAAACGTTTGATCACAGTATTATGTATAATTTTTATCATTATTGTTGTTATTTTTTTTTATGGCCCATCATACAATAAAACATCGAAATCAATGTTCTCATGGATAAAAGAAAGCGGCAGTAAGGATAATTCTCTGCAATGGTTCAAAATAAAAAAAGCAAAAAGGATAAGAGGAGTTGCACTTGTTGTACACGGACTCAATTTGAGACCGGATAGAATGCAATCAATTATTTCTGAACTTAATGCTGGGGGAATTGATGTTCTGAACTTATCATTGAGTGGTCATGGAAATAATTATTTAAGGAATATAAATGTCTCCACAGATGAAGCAAGACTTGAATCATTTCGAAATGTCACATACGAATTATGGTTGAACGAGGTATATGAGGCTTATTTAAAAGTAAGAGAAAGAGCATCTAAAAAAGATGTACCTGTATTTTTCATTGGCTATTCCCTCGGCGGGCTTATGGGGTGCGATCTTATTCTGTCACAATCTGATATTCTTTTTGACCGCATGATTCTCTTTGCGCCGGCTCTGAATATCAAGGTTAAAAGTTATCTTCTAAAGGCCCTTATGCCTTTTCCAAACGTTGTCATTGATAGCTTGTCTCCGATATCCTATCGAGCAAACGAGGGGACGCCTATGGCGGCTTACAAGGCTTTGTTCGAATCAGTTGAGCATTTTGAAAAAAATACGAATGATAATTTAAACAAACCGACGATTATTTTTATCGACGAAAATGATGAGTTTATATCTTGCTCGAAACTAAAAGAAATGATCATCTGGAGGAATCTTGACCGCTGGCAAATTCATATACTGCAGAAAGACAATGATGTAGGAGAAAAAATCTCGCACCATTTGATCATTGATAAAACGAGTGTCGGTGAGAATATGTGGAATCAAATCAAAGATGTTTTTAAAAAGCACTTAAATGCCGGAGCTTGAATAAACCTTCATCCCTAGTGATTAGTTTCTTCTGACCTTTTTCAAAAGCCATATCAACTGTCGCAACTGAGGCAATAGCTCTGGAAAAGATAAAGGCGAGGATAATTGACGGAATGGCGATAATGTAAAGGGTTAGGTATAGTACCCATTGTCTTGACAATCCTCCATTCCCCTGCCGTGGTTGCCAATACAATGACCATGTAACAAGCAAACTCGACCCAATAAGGGATATAAAAAGTGGAGCCAAGATGGCCACTTTTGAAAAGAACAGCAGTCATAATCCCTATTTTCAAGTCCCCTGAAATGGCAACGACCGATTCATTTGCCGTCGACCATCCCACAATTTATGGCTGCTACCTGATCAATTCTTGTCGATCTTCAGGAAATAGTTGATCCCCAGGGGCTCTTCAATCACCTGGATATTCTTGATTGCTTGCTCCGGAATGGTCCGGGCGAAATCGAGCATATTGTGCTTATCACGGTAGATGAGCTTCCAGTCGTAGATGTAGTCCATGGCGAACCGGAGATCACAAGGGATGTTTTGGGAAAAGTTTCCGATAATCAGGGAGCCTCCGGGTTTGACCAGATGGAACAGGTTTTTGGTCAGTGCGGTGGCACCCTTGGATTTATCGAAGAGGTAGGTTCTGATGTAGTCATACAGGCCCGCCGTATAAACCAGGTCGAAGGTGTCGCCCTTCAGGGGTTCAAGCTCATACTTTATGGTACTGAGGAACCGCCGGATCCCATTAAAGTCTTTTTTGGGATAGCAGTATTTCAGCATGGACTCTCTTGGTCTGGCCGTCAGGTAATTTCCTGAAATAAAGTGAAAGGCATTGGCCAGGGCATACTTGAATTCATGGGGCGGCGGGGCTTTGTAATTAAACTTTGTCAGAACATCCATATCGTGATCCAGGGCGATGAACCGATATCGCCTGTCCCGGCATGTTTCCAGGATGTCGATGATCTCCTGGGCAGGACCGGCGGCCAGTGACAGTACCTTCCCCCCGGGCAGCCTGAGAATCTGCTCTATCAGGAATGCCCTGCGGTTCCTGACAGACTGACAGGCCTTTGTGGCCAGGGCGTGTTTGTGGAGGAACATGCCAAAGGGTGTTTCTCCTTCGAAGCGCTCATCATAGATGAAACGCATCATGTATGCGTCTCCTGCATAACCATTCGGTTTATTCATGATACGCCAGTAGAAGGGCGCTTCCTGTACTATATCGTAGTAGGAGGAATGGTGGATGTATGATAATAATTCCAATTTCTCTTCTCCCTTTAGATCCTCGGTAATCCGGCCCATCTGATACATCAGCGGATAACGCCACGACTCGAATTCCTTCATTTCCCTGGTAAGAATCGCTTCGAGTTCATTACTTCTTTCGGAAAGACTATTCAGCCTCTGCTGGAGTTGCAGATGCCCGTTTTCAAGTTGCGAGAATAATTTCCGGAAGTTTTCCTGGATGTTCGTTTCTGACTTTTCACTTATCTCAAGGAGCAACATAAAGAACTCGCCTCCTTTCCTGAACATATTTGTCGTGATGTGCAGAAAATGCCCTTTTGACGGTAGTTTATGTATTGGGATGAACAATGACTGTGATCTCGGTCACAGAAAGGTGTTTTAGAAGGCGCGCTTTAGAGGATTCCCATTGTTTATAATGAAAAAGTATGTCCGCTTTTCCTCAATGAAGATTGCCTTTTCCCGAAGGGCTCAATGTTCCACTGTCCAGGATATCCCTGAGCTTGATGGAAATCTGCATGATATTGAACGGTTTCTGGATGAAGCCGGCATAGCCCTCTTCCAGGATCTGCATTGCATCACCGCTGATGCTGTAGCCGCTCGTTAGAAGAATTTTGACGTCGGGATTGATA
>PDVH01000406.1_pt1 | contig 10953 bp, 9 predicted proteins | sample 1369781 | NCBI WGS metagenome assembly PDVH01 (sample SAMN07795378, study PRJNA414565) | Alkali sediment metagenome, whole genome shotgun sequencing project. | isolation source: glacial lake sediment | place: Bosnia and Herzegovina: Donje Bare Lake | collected 2016-06
CAGCCGCAGAAAAGAGACGGTTGAAAAAACTAAGGAGGATAATAAGACCGGCCGGAATAACGATAAGAATAAGAAACAGGAGTATGCGGTGATAGGGAGCAAGAACTTCATCGAATTGAAAATAAAGATATAAGAGAATCGCCATCGAAAGGATGAGAACCAACGATCCTGTCAGGATAAATTTTTGCTTGAGCCCTTTTTCTATCATGTTGCTTTTTCAACCACAATAACACCGAACTTGCCACGAGTTAAAACATCATTGCATTTAGCTTAAAATGGCTAAAGACGCAAAGATTATTATCAAAATAAGTAGCGGAGATATGAGCTCAAAAAAACGATTAACAGCAGAGGAGTTTTGCAAGATGCTTTGGGGATTATGACAGCGGCATCAAGTTCATACTGGCGGCCAGGTTTTAAGGTGCGTTGCTGTGACAATTTAGTAAGATCGAACTTATGTGGTAAGGCTTAAATATCACCTAAGGTACAGGCTCCCGTAGTAATTTGAACTCTCCCATTACGAGGAACGACGGGAAATGGGAGACCACTCCAGTCCACATTTCCCGCATCATTAGCAACTGCTGACATATTGAAGGTAACAGTAGATGCTCCACATTGAGTAGTTGCGCAATCAGCGGTAGTCCAAAAAGTGACGGTGCTGCCCTGATATAGATCTACAGACTGTCCGATTGCTATTAGCATGCATCCTGTACCCGGGATTTTTGCATACACTAGTGCCGGTGTATTATTTACTATTTTGATCTTTGTTTTCTGCATTGTGCATACCTTATTATATAAATCACCGTATGTCAGCTCGGCAACGAAGTCTCCATAAGTATTATCGTTAGTCCTGCTGGCCATTTCATATTCGCGGTCTGCACCAATGACATTCTTGCCACCTAATCCAGGTGGTGCATTGAAAACGTTATCAACCGATGATTGACTGATGATCACAGTCGCAACGCCGTACCCCTGTCCTGCCGCATCAATCGGGCCATCGTTTGTCGCATCGTTTCCCGGTGTGCTGTTTGTAACACATGGCACAACCGTTTGGGCGCCGATATCATTAGCATGAGACATATATTCAAACAGCACAGCGCAGAATGTATCCTGTGTGGTGTTGGTTAGTCCCGATCCTGCGGCAGCACTATAACTGATGTCGTAACGGAATACATTACCGAAAGAATCCTTGCCCCCCGGCAACTGGAGCTGTAGGGTTTGAAAAGGAACATAACACGGCGGGACCGGGCAACCTGCACCGTACACACAAGCGCCGGCGCCAAGAGGATTTGATTGCCCCGTGTTATTAGGAGGAGCTACCCATGTATCTGGGCAGGGAAGCCTACCGTTGGCTATGGCAAAATTTATGACGGAATTTTTGATGTTGTCCAGGTTAGTTTTAGTGGTGGACAATCTTGTGGCACCAATGGAAGATCGCCAAACGGTAACACTTGCCCCCAAGATCAATCCGATTATCACCAACACAATGGAAAGCTCAACCAGGGAAAAGCCTCTTTTAGAGGTTAGTTTAAATAGATGACGGATCAAATAAGTTGGAAGAAGGGTACGTATACTTTTTCTTATACTTATCATTAATGAGCCCCTTCTAAAAAGAAAATCCTCGAACCGGTAAACGAAGGGAAACAGATATGAAACAGATAAGGGGAGGGGAGTATCCCCTTATCTGTCGGAGTAAAAAGTTGTTTTGAATGGTCATACTCAACAATGCATTAATTGCAGAGTTACTTTCTCATATATCTCTTAAAGTCTAAATCCAATCTGGGCAACACCGGTTGTCGCAGTCATATAGTTTGTTGTTCCTCTTATCGAGCCTGTCCCCGCGCCTGTGCTTGTTGCACCTGCAAGTACTCCGTCATCGAATTGCTGATCAATGAGTTGGCATACATTAAATGGTACATTATCGAAATGGATCCAGTTAGCCGTCTGGGCGACGGAACCGCCGCCGCCGACGGCAGGATAAGTCCAGTAACTGACAGCTATCGCGCCACCGTAAGGCTGGGTGGGGTTGATAAAACCGCTGCCGGTAAGGATACCGGATTGCCTCAGTTCAGCCCACAGATCACATTGTTCCGTTGCTGTTGCTGTGCAGAGAAAATTTGCCGGTGTAACGACAACGGCGGGGCCGACTCCTGTGTCAATCGCGCCGTTGCCGTTTCCGTTAGTAGTAAGAGGGTTTGTGAATTTTGCAGCGGCCTGTTTATCATCACCCGGATAAAACTGGTATCTGTCAAAATAGGTATAGATGGCTGCTGCTATCTCCCTTTGAACATTGTATGTTCGTTTGATCTTTGCGTTGGTGATCAGTTCCTGCCCTTTGATGATACCGGCAAGTATGAGACCGATGATTACCAGAACGATGGCCAGCTCAACTAGGGTAAAACCTTTCTCATCTTTTTTGTTTATATAATTAAACATCATTCGCCTCCTCTTTTCTTTATATATATCGGTAGTTATATTTTGTAAGTTTAATTAATAATCAAGACAAACGAATTATCAAGAGTAAAAGAATTTTACACGTCTTCGTGAGTGGGGAGTGTTATCTCAAACGCTGCACCGGTTGACTGAGGTAGGACATGGATGTTTCCTTTCATGGCTTGAACCACGCTTTTTGCATGAAAGAGGCCGATACCGAGGCCTCCTCTTCCTGTCTTTGTAGAATAAAAGGGTTCAAATAACCGGGCACTGTCTTTTATGGGGCTTCCCGTGTCCGAAATCGCAACTTTTACTTTATTTCCGTCAGCAGTAATATCAATGTGACAGGTTAGATCGCGCTCTACCAGAGACTTGTCATAGACATTTTTCAGAAGGTTAACGAAAATAGAATTGACCTTATACTCTTCGGCAGTGATTGATCCTTCTCCTCTTATTGTATAGTTGAGATGGTAGTGGTTTGCCAGATCTTCCAAAAGTACTTTAAGGTTAATCGTGCTTTTATCAGATTTCCCGATGCCGTTTTCCTTCTTTAATTCCAACAGGCTTATGATCTTGGTTCCCCGCCGGGACTGGGCGGGAAGGGTTTCCCTCAGATAAGAAATAAAGCGCTCCTGCCGGTCAGACGTTTCTATATGAAGTACATTATACGAAAGAAACTCGATGAACTGAGCGAGGTTCTTGGCATCGTGAAGAATAAACGTTTGGAGCTGTGAAAATTTATAGAAGGCCTCATGAATGACTTTAATCTTGATGAGGACGTCCATTTCGATTAGTGAGAAGAGGATTTCAAGAGCTATCAGGTTCAAATAGTATTGCTCACCGCGTGAATGACGCGGTACAATCCCCAGCGTTATATGGTAATCATCACTCTTCCGGCTTTTTTCTATTGAATGACCGCTTAAGGTTTTTTGCTGAACAAGAGAGTTGTTCATGTAATTGATGTCATAAAATATATCATCAATATTTATTTTTTTCAGCGCGGTACCTACCTCCGGTAAAAACCGATGAAGGTCGTAGTCAAGTTTCGTATTAAGATCGATAAATTCTAGTATGGAGCGGATGGCCTGTCTGGTGAGATAGCGGATGTAGATGAGAACGCTGATGATAGTAAGACCTGCAAAAATAAAGAAAGGATAGACATACTCAATCGTCATCGCTTCTTTTCACACCAAACTTTCTTAGGAAATAATAGAGGCTTTCCCTCTTTACGCCGAGGATTTTTGCTGATTGGTAAACGTTGAAGTTAGTATCCCTCAGTATACTTAAGATAATGCTCTTGTCTGCCTCATCCCGCAATGTCTGGAGTCCCTTTCCCATTTCCACTTCCAGGGAAATCTTTTTAATACCCTGTTTTTCAAGTTGTTCTTCCGTTTCCTTGAAGAGCAGAGCCCTTTCAACTGAGTAGAGAATTTTCTCCGTGCTTGCAGGTTTCAATAGATAATCGAAAGCCCCGGATTTAATAGCTTCCAGGGCAATGCCTTCCGTCTTCTGTCCGGTGAGAATGATTACCTTGCACGTGTATTTCCCGAGTATGTGCTCAAGAACTTTTAGCCCTTCATCCGGCGTAGCTTCGTGGGGCGGCAGTCCCAGGTCGAGAATAGCAACATCGATTTTATTCGCTTTAAGGGCGTCGACTGCATCCTTTCGATTTGCGGCTTCAAATATACTATAGGTGTTCTCAAGCGAAAAGCGGATCTGCTTTCTCAGGGCGGCGTCATCTTCTACTAAGAGGATCGAAACCATAATCTACTCCAAAACTGTTTACTTTTATAACTAATGGAAATAAAAATATTTTGCAATTATAATTTTTGTGGCGTTTTACCGCGGAAACTGGTACAAACCTGAGCACAACAGTGGGGTATGCGCATAAGACAGGGCTTTTCAAGAATGCATTCAAAGACGGCACTGGCGGTGCTTTTTTCAAGCTTTGTCTTTCTTATAATAATTCTCCCCGTAAGGGCGGAGGCTTTTTGTTTCGAAGAGGCCGGCAAAGTTCACAATATCAGTTCTGAGCTCCTTAAATCGATTGCCCGGGTTGAATCCGGTTTGAATTCAAGGGCTGTAAACACAAACAGGAATGGTTCAACCGATTTGGGGTTAATGCAGATCAATTCCGCATGGGTTGATGCCATGAGTCTGAATAGAGAGGAACTTATTTCCAATCCCTGTTACAACGTTATGACCGGAGCCAATATTCTAAGGCAATGCATAGACAAACATGGTTACACGTGGGAAGCTGTTGGGTGTTATAACGCGAAAAGCAAAGGCAAACGCGTAGGTTATTCATGGAAGATATTTCGTGAATTGAAGAAAGAAAAGGCACGAAAGATATCAAAAGATAAAAGTTCATTACCTGAGACTGTAAGCTCAGGTCAATCACTCTATTTCAGGGTGAGAGATGAGGAAAAGCCCGTCACAAATGGAGAACCATGAGTCTCATTACCGATCTGCTTTCTAGAATCAAACAGCGCGAGCCTAAAAGAGATGTTCCACCGATCCTGAAAGATACTGTAATTCAATCGACAGCGGAGAGACGGACTAGAAGAAGGTTGCTGATTGCCCTTGTGCTGGTTTTTGCATTTGTCGCTGTGGGATTAGGTGCAATCTATCTCATTGGCTTCCTGAAAGAACCGTCTTTAATTTCACGAGCTCCCGATGTCACTACAACAGCCATTCAGCCACTCCCCCAGGCCGTTGCACCGCAGCCACCGTTACAATCCGAAGCCGGGACGCCTGTTGCAAATGCTGTGGATCAGAAGATAATGGATACAGCTGTAACACCTGAACGGAAAAAGGACTCTTCCGCACATTCTCCCGGAAGAAAAATCACAACGAGAAAATTTGCTAAAAGTATCAAACCGGAGGCGAGAGGCCGATTGAAGGAAATAAGACAGGAAAAAGCCTCCGGGGTGGAACCGATGGGATCAGAAAAGGAAACGAAGAGATTTTCAAAGGAGGATAGGGATGTTGCGATCTATATGGCACGAACATATGAAACGCAAAAGAAATATCGTCAGGCCCTTTCACGATACAAGGAAGTGCTGGAAATGGAACCATCAAATTACGTCGTCATGAATAATGTTTCCAGTATGCTGATTTATTTGGGTTCTTATGAAGAAGCAATACGATATGCTCAGAAGGCACTGAATGTCAGAAAGGATTATGTTCCTCCTCTGGTCAATATAGGTATTGGTTATGGCCAACTTGGTAAATATTCCGAGAGCGAGAGCTATTTCCTGAAGGCCTTAACAATAGAACAGGCAAATCAATATGCTTTATTGAATATCGGGCTCCTCTATGAAAAGCAGGGCGCCTTCGATAAAGCCAGTCAATACTTTGTAAAACTTTCCGAAGCAGGAGATGCTCAAGGTTATTTGGGTCTCGCGCGACTTGCCGAGAAGCAGAAAAGAGTTGCGGATGCCATTCGATTTTATAAGACGGCTGTATCGATGGAAAATATTGATCCGCAAATATCAAATACGGTAAACGAAAGATTAATGCAGTTAACGAAGTGAAGTAACGCTAACTGTATACGATGCCATCCAATACTCTACCCCGTCAGGAATCCGCACCTTATACCACTTGTTGCCGCCTAATTCCGTCCACTCATCGGTGACTTCGAAACTGTCACCCTTGGAGGCGACATCCGCTATATCCGCCTGAAGAGACGGCCATTCCCGCATCCTGGCAGCCCGAACAGTTACGGTTGCAATTCTTTGACGTTCGATAAATTTTTCCGGCTTGACCGAAGAAAGCGGATTGGATGTTTCAGGCATGACTTTCTGAGAATCTTTATGGATATTTGATTTTAAAAGGGTCTGAAACGAATCTCCGCTCTGTTGTAGTGTATCGTAACCGATGAGTAAAACCGAAACTGTGATGATCAGTATGACGGCAATTGCCGCATAGCCATAAATTCTGTACCGGGAGCCTGTTTTCAGTTGAGTGTCGGGAATGTGCTTAGCGGTATCCAGAATATGCCTCTTTCGGATATGATGGCTTGTCCCGATATAGGCTATCATCATGGCCCTCGATGCGGTAAGGTTGATTAATCGGGGAACACCGCCGGAAAGCTTATGTGTAAACTTCTTTGCCTTTTCGTCGAATATGGCGGAACCTTTGCCTGCCTTAATCAACCTGAAAGTGATATAGTCAGATGTTTCCACCGTTGTGAGCGGCCTCAATGTTGCCCTGATCGAAATCCTCTGATCCAGCTGTCGTAATCCCTCAGAATGCAATCTTTTTTGAAGCTCGGGCTGCCCTACGAGAATAATTTGCAGGAGCTTTTCCTTTTCCGTCTCTAAATTTGACAGCAGCCTCAACTCTTCGAGACAACCGTCGGACAGGTTCTGGGCTTCATCCACAATTATAATTACTCTTTTGCCGGCAACAGAGTGATTTATGAGGAAATCTCTGAAGACCTTGATCATTTCGTTTTTATTCGTTGTTTGAAGACGTATATTTAGATCATCCAGAATAGCCTGCAACAGCTCTTCAGGAGAAAGTCTCGGAGTCATGATCAGGGCAATTTCCGCCCTTTCTTTCCATCGATCAATAAATATTTTGAGAATTGTCGTCTTTCCCGTTCCCGGCTCACCGATGATAAGAGAGAATCCCTCCTTTTGCTCCACCGCATAATCCAGAGATGCAAGGACATCATTATGCATCTTCGAAGGATAGAAGTAGTGTGAATCCGGCGTAAGACCGAACGGGTCTTCCTGAAGATTAAAGAAATCTAAGTAATCCATAGCAATTATTATCCGGCAAGTTTGGTAAAAACATCATACATGGGCAAGAGCACTCCTGCAACCATGAGTCCCATGACACACCCAAGAGTTATTATCAGGATGGGTTCAATCATTTTCCCTACCTTATCGGAGAAGTCATCTACTAATTTGTAATAGTGCTCAGCAAGAAAACTAAACTGCTGATCGAGGTTACCGCTTGACTCGCCGATGGCAACCATTCTGATAAACAGAGGCGGGAATATTTCCTGGGTACTCAGCGCGTCAGAGATTTTGCTTCCCGTCTCAATCTCCTTCTTCGATTCCAGGATTGCTTTTTTAAAGACTTCGTTTCCCATGACGCCAGCAGCTACGTCTAAAGATCGATCAATTGTAATGCCGGCAGTGATCAGCAATCTCAATTGTTCGGAAAAGAGGGCGAGCTGTCTATTATAGACAAGGAGCTTGATGATGGGTATTTTAATTTTTATGTAGTCCAGGTAGTATCGTGTTTTAGACCTTAATTTCATAGTTTGTATAATTAAGAAAATCAAGACGGGAATTAATAATAGTATGTACCAGTACTCTTCCGTGATTTTGCTTACCTCGTAGAGCATTTTTGTAAGCAGGGGCATTTTGACGCCTAAGTCACGAATTACCTGCATGATCTTAGGCAAGACGTATGCGAGCCAGAAAATGACGGCAGCACCAGTTGTGATTAATGAGAAGAGAGGATAGATGAGAGCCCGCTTAACCGTGGATGCGAGATCCTCCAACTTTTGAAGATGATCCGCCACTTCCGAAAGGCTTTCTTCCAAGCGTCCAGTTTCTTCACCGACCCGCACCAGTCTGATAAAAATATCAGGAAATACTGTTTTGTGACGTTCCACGGCATCGGAAAGTCTGGATCCCATCTCTATGTTTTTTTTGATGTCACTTATGATGGACTTTAAGTGTTCATTGTCTATAGTGGCTATAATGTCATCAAGTGCAGAGAGGATCGGAACACCGGCACGAATCATGATGGAAAGGTTTGTTGAAAATTCTATTATATCCTTTCTCCCTATTCTCCATGTGATGAATCTGTCGGAGATTTTTTTAAGCATTATGCTCGATTCTTTTACACTAAGAACAAATAATCCCCGGGTCGTAAGATTATTATGAACTGAAGAGGCATCATCCGCTTCGAGTATTCCCTTGATTACATCGCCATTGGCGTCCAGTGCCTTATAGGAATAGTTGTTCATCCTGTCACCCTGAGTAATTCCTCCAGGGAGATAACGCCCTGGGCAACCTTCCGCAGGCCGTCTTCTTTTAATGGGATCATACCCTTTCGTTTAGCGGCTGACTGTATGGCAGTGATAGGAACATCAGAATAGATCAAATCCCTTAACTCATCGTCGATGGTAAGGATTTCTCCTACAACCAACCTTCCTGCATAACCGGAACCGTTGCATTTAGGACATCCGGTACCTCTGCGTGCCTTGTCGATCTGTATTCCATATTCTTTGAATAGTGCATGCTCTTCATCACTGAGAATATGATCTGTTATGCAAATCCGGCATATCTTTCTGGCAAGTCTCTGAGCAATGATGGCCAGCAGTGATGATGAGACGAGATATTTATCTACCTTTAAATCCATAAGTCGCGGTATGGCAGTTACTGCATCATTTGAATGAATGGTGGAGAGGACAAGATGGCCTGTGATGGATGTACGCACCGCGATCTTTGCTGTTTCTTCATCCCTTATTTCTCCGATGAGCATTACATCGGGATCCTGTCTCATAAAATTCCTTGCAGCGAAGGCGAAATCATATCCAGTCTTCTCGTTGACCTGACTCTGTTTCGTCAGACTTAGTTTGTATTCAACAGGATCTTCGACGGTAATGACATTTCTCTCTAAGAGGTTTATTTCCCTGAGGGCTGCATAAAGGGTGGTTGTTTTACCGGAACCCGTGGGACCGGCGATAAGAATAACACCGTAGGGTTTTTGAAAGAGCGATCTGACAGTTTTCACGCTTTGTTCGTCAAAGCCGAGGTTATCGATTCTGAGTAGCGGACCGGTACCTGCTAGGATACGCATCACTACATTTTCACCGTATATTGTAGGTATAGTGGATACCCTGATATCGTATCCTTTATGGAGAAAATCGAACGTAAAGGAACCGTCCTGCGGAAGACGCGTTTCTGCAATATCGAGCTTGGAGAGGATCTTTATCCTCGATACAATTCCTGCATGGACGATACGCGGAAGACCGTGCCCATGATGCAGTACCCCGTCAATTCTGTAGAATATGTGAATGATATCTGATGCCGGTGAGATATGTATATCTGTTGCATTTCTGCGGATCCCATCCATGAAAATGAGATCCGATAGGGACGTCACAGCAGGGCCACTAGCGGTTTTGGATTCTTTGATTTCTGCGATGATTTTTTCTCTGTTCTGCTGGATCGGATTCTCGAGAAAAAAATAGCCCTTCTCCAGAGATTCCCGGAAATTATCGGGGTCAACCATATAGACTTTCGGCTGATTCCTGGTGATGGATGTGACCTTGTCAACGGCGATAATATTACTCGGATTGGTCACACCTATACTCAACCTTCCATCCGTGATTTCAATAGGAATGAAACCGGTTGTTTCCGCTATCTCTTTCGGGATGAGTTTCAGAGCTTCTTCGGAAACGGGGTACTGACTCAGGTCAATGTACTCTACGCCAGTCTGCTCGGCCAGGGCCTGACCGAGTTCTTTCGATGAAACAAAACCTAATTTTACAACCGCATCACCTAAAAGCTCGCCTGTAATTTTCTGCTGGACAAGGGCAATCTGAAGCTGGTTTTTATTGATGAGGTTTTTGGACTGAAGGATTTCTCCAATCTTTACTCGTGCCATATGGTTTGCATCCTCAATGCTAATATAACTGCTGACATTAGACCTTTAAAAAATTGCATAACACGTCCTTGCGAAATGCGAAGCACCGTGGCAGCTTTATGCTTTGTCAATAACTTGATAGTTCTTTACTTCCCCTCACACTTCGCTCAGGGTTTTAGTTCACCGCAATGACAAATATGCCATTTTTCAAAGTTCCCAACATGTCTTCATCTCGATATTATCGTGGGTTGGATTAACACAACCATTTCTGTTTTTGTTACGGTTTTTGTTTTGCTCTTAAACAGGTAACCCAAAACAGGGATGTCTCCCAGCCAAGGGATTTGGCTGTCTGTAAGTTCTTCCCTGTTAGAAATCAATCCTCCGATTATGATTATCTGTCCATTCCCCACCTTCACAGTGGTACTCATTTGTCTGAGATTAATAGTGGGCAGTTGAATTAAGAACGGAAAGTTTCCCGCGCTGTCCGGTGTGCCGAGTTTCTGTGAAGCCAAGTTGACAAGGTCAGAGGTGATAGGCGTAATACTCAGGGAAATCTCACCACTCTCACTGACGAAAGGGATGATCCCGATCATGATGCCACTGAGCAGGCTGCTTGTAGTTACCGTAAAGGTCGTTACAGGGGGGGTGCTCGTGGTGGTTGTTGTTTGGATATTTGAAATAAAAGTTGTATCCTGCCCCACGCTTAAGATAGATGTCTGTCCGTTCATGACGTTTACACGGGGATTGGACAGGATTCTCGTTTCCCCCTGGGTTTGAATGGCACGGAGAAGAGATGTGAAATCAGATGCAACCGTTGCTATGCTGAAGTTCGGGGTTGAGGTCGATACTACTTCCGCAAAGTTTTTTGTCGCAAAAGTTGCGCTTTGACCATCACGGGTGTTTAGCACA
>PDVH01000407.1_pt1 | contig 10947 bp, 9 predicted proteins | sample 1369781 | NCBI WGS metagenome assembly PDVH01 (sample SAMN07795378, study PRJNA414565) | Alkali sediment metagenome, whole genome shotgun sequencing project. | isolation source: glacial lake sediment | place: Bosnia and Herzegovina: Donje Bare Lake | collected 2016-06
ATAAAGTACACACCGGCAATGACTACAAGAACTGCGACCACCGCCAAGATCACCTTGGTGTTTTTTTTAGAGGATGACAGCGTTTTCGTAGGTGAAGATGGTATCGGTACTATCTGGGTGTCCGCTACCTGTAGAGCGGATGGGAGGGAAGAGGGGGGAGGGGGTGGGGCCGTGTGTGTTTGAAAAGGAGATGGAGGTGGCGGAAGAGGTGGGGTTGCAGCAGGTGGTGTGAGGGGGAAAGGGGGTTGCCGCTGAGATGGTTGTGGTGCGGGCGGCGCGCCAGCATACTCAACCGGAGCCCCACAGTGTTCGCAAAATTTCTGGTGAGGAGAAACGTCTTTTCCGCATGATGTACAAAACGGCATATGATCTCGTTAAGGTTGAGCAAAATTTAAGGATTGTTTAATGCAGCGTTCTTTTTTCTAAAAAAAAGTGAAATCGGAGGGTCAATTGAAATGGCACACCGCACTTTCATGCGAATTGAAGACGGTTTCACCTTATGTTTTATCGGGCGTCGGGGACTCCGGGCCTTCGAAGATGATGTACCCTTCAATTGCATTGCTTTCACCTGACATCTGGTAGGTTGGTTCCATACTGCAGGAATACCCGATGTCATAGGTATATTCAGGATCACGGGAGGAAAAAAATAGGATTGGTGAATCACGCATCGACAAGCGTGTTTGAGGACATCCATTGTGGGATCGTCTTTTTCTCAGCCCGGAACTCATGGAACTGCCGGAGCGAGACCGTGAGATCGCGGGTGAAGGCAAAATACCCGATCTGGGTGTTTTTACACAGCTTCATCGCCATATCATACAGTCCCCGCGGATCGGGGCGTGCTTCACCCAGCCAGATGTGGAAAATATTACCCCCATCAACAATTGGGAAGAAGACATGTTCGATCTCCATACGTTTTGTGAGCGGGACGTTTGCTCCTGGTGCCACATGCGTGCCATTCGTATAGTAAATTGGCAGATCGCGCGTCCTGCCCAGCATCTCAAGGGTATAATCGACGTCCCCCTTGACAACACTGGCTGCAAAATCGTGATACCTCTTATCGAGAAGGTCGGCGACTGCAAACCTCTGACCTGTCGTTTCGGCTGGCGTGCGGGCAAGCGCGATTGTCATATTGTTATCCTGCGAGAGTTTTTTTGAATACATCTCCATCTCGGTCATCGCGCGTATCGCAAGTCTGAAGGCTTCCTTTGATTCATGGAGCTGGTTACCTGTATGATGCTGCACCATCTCGTTCACTCCGACAACCCCGATTGTATATACAAGCCCCTCAAGATCAACAGCTATGGCGCCACGCTCGCTTGTATTCGGGTCTTTTGGGCGCTGCATCGCAAATGGCATCCTCGCGTGCGCCCGAATCAGGTCCATCCATCGCCGCTTGATCTTAAAGATCTCCACGGCCACATCCATGAGTGCTTTTAACTCGGCAAAGAGACGTTTATCGTCCCCTTCCGCCTTGTAGGCAGCACGTGGACAGTTCACTGAGACAACCTGCCATGAACCCATGGAGAAGTGCCGGCCGTTCTCGAAATAGAGCTTCTTTTCGAATTCCGAATCCTTGTCGGCGACTGCTGAGAACTGGTAGGCACAGCACTGGTAGCAGGAGATGCCCTTGCCGGCTCCACGGTAATCAGGAAGCTGGTTGTCATAATAGGGCGTGCCGAACTTGCTTGCCAGTTCAAAAGTTAGCAGGTAGAGCTCACGGTAGGTCGGCAGATCAGGGTGCGCCTGGTTAAACTCCTCGCGTTCGTTCATAAAATCAGGTTCAATAGAGATCTCGGGTTTAGGGAAGCTGAAGGGTTTACCCCAGTAATCGCCTTCCAGCATCACCTCCATGACTGCCTTGAAGAGGAGGCGCACCTCCCGCTCGAATTCGCCATACGTCCGTCTGGGAGCGGATTTTCCGTCCCAGATCTTTCCCTTATAAATACAGGGTTTGTCGAGCCAGAGGGATGGCACGCCCGGCGAGAGCTGAATGGACGAAAAGACGAGCTGCCCGCCCCGGGCGACCATCATCTGCGTCATTTCATAGACAAACATCTGCATCAGCTGTTTGATCTCATTATAAGTCATTCCCTCAAGGAACGGAGCAAGGAATGTAAGGAAATTATAGTAACCCTGACCGCCCGCAAAATTGGTCTGCGCACTGCCAAGTGCCTTGACCGCATGAAGAATTGCCACTTCAGCCCTCTTCGCCGGACCTGCCACCGAAGCTTTTGTCCCGTTACCATCCGGCATCAGGCCATAATAGAAAAAGTACCGCAGATCCCAGTCCTGGCAGAAGGGACGGGTGCCAAAATATTCAAGATCATGGATATGCATCTCACCTGACAGGTGGTGGTCGGCGAGGTCCGGGGGGAGCTGGAGCAGGTACTGCTCTTTTGAGATCTTGTCTGCTTTTTTCTTATGGGAGGTCTCTGCATTCTCCTGCAGGTTCGCATTGTCATGCGCCTCAAAACCCCTGCCGACATCTATCAGGTGAGCATCAAAGACCGGCGTACCAACACGGGTGCAGACATTGCGGTACTGTACAAGCCCCTTCTCAAGCAGAGTCATGTTCACAATCTCCCGGATCAGCGGGCCGGAAAGGGATTTCAACCCCATGCCCTCGATACGTTGTTCAACCTCGCGGGCAATCTCCTGCGCCGTCTCTTCGCTTGCCCCCTGGTACCCATAAAAAGTCTCAACAAGCTTTGTCTCATCGACAATCTGGCGAACGATTCGGTTCCTATCGTATTCGACAATATGCCCATCGGTTGTCCTGACCGGTGGCAGGGGGGGTATATACACGCCATCAAGGGTTTTCTGTTTGGTCTCTCTCAGCCCCATCATGCACCTGAAATAAATCCGATAATCTGCGCTGTGTCCAGTTTGCCGCGTGAGAAGAGTAGAGCGCTGGTGAAAAATTCATCTCCGTTCTGAAGAACCGGGGCTTCATTGGTAAAAATCCCATTGAGCCGTAGCTCAGTCAGCGATTCAGCCGTAGACATGTCCCGTTCGGAAAAAATTTTTCCGTTCGATTGTAAGAAAACTTTCAGCATTTCACAATTGGGACAATGTTCGAGGGTATACAGGATCAATCCGGAATTATCTGGCATTAAAAAACACTCTCACTCAGTGATCTATCAATAGGTGCTTTGAATAAAAAAACTTAGTTTTTCACATCCCCTACTATAACGGACATCGAATACCATTTGTAGAGGGATAGAGCAATAATACCCTGATGGTCAGGGCATTTGTTGCACTGGAACTGTCCGATGAGATCCGGGCACGCCTTGGCGCAGCCCAAGAGGTGCTGATGCGGTGCAACGCACGTATGACATGGGTCGAACCAAAAAATATCCACATCACAGTGAAATTCCTAGGAGATGTCGATGAGAGAGAAATCCAGCAGCTTGCAACCGCACTCAAGACAATCGCATTCCGACCTTTTTTTGTGAACGCCGGTGTCATCACTGTCAATAACCCCCGCCGCCCGTTCACAATATGGTGCACGATCGATGACGGGGGATTCGGGGGGCGACTCCTTCAATTGGTTGAGGACGTACTTGTCCCACTCGGATTCGCACGGGAGAAACGCCAGTTCACCCCCCATGCGACGATTGCACGGGTGAAACGTTTTGATCCCAGCCTGTTTACCATACTCTCATCCCTGCCAGAGAAGACCTACGGCACCTGCACCGTGCAGGGTATGAAGCTCAAGAAGAGCACACTTATGCCGCAGGGACCGGAATATAAAGATCTAATGGAGGTTGAATGGTGAAAAGAAGCCCGCTTGAGGAGACTGTATTGTCCCGCATCCGACCAACCAGTGAAGAGCGTAGGACAAGGCATGGTGGTCGGCTCAATCGCACGCAATACATGGGTGCGCGGTGAACACGACATCGATATCTTCATCCTTTTTTCTCCCTCGCTTTCCCGTGAGAGGCTAGAGGAAGAGGGCATGGCTCTGGCGCGCCGGGTTGCTGCACAATTCACGGACAGTTTTTTCGAGAAGTACGCTGAACACCCGTATATCTATGCTTCTATTGACGGCGTTGGTGTGGATCTTGTTCCCTGTTATGCCGTTGAGACCGCAATAAAAATCCAGAGCGCGGTCGACCGCACCCCGTTTCACACGAGATATATCACTGAAAAAATCAACGGTATGATCGATGATGTCCTGCTCCTCAAGCAGTTTGCAAAAGCAGGCGGGATCTATGGATCCGACCAGATGACCGAGGGGTTCTCCGGTTACCTTTGCGAGCTCCTCGTGCTTCATTATGGAAGTTTCACATCGCTCCTTGAGGCAGCATCCGCATGGCGGCCCGGTGCGGTCATCGACATCGAGCACCATGCGGCAAAAGAATTCAATGAACCGCTCATCGTTATCGATCCCGTGGATCCCAGACGCAATGTTGGCGCAGCAGTCTCGCTGAAAAGGATGGTGGAGTTTATCGAGCTTGCCCGGGGGTATCTTGATAATCCGGAAGAAACGTTTTTTGCTGTACCGCCCCATCAGGCAATTACCCGCAGGGCACTTGCAAAACTGCTTAAGGAGCGCCGGACGCACCTGTTCGCAATCACATTTGCCACGCCTCCCTATATCCCTGAAATCGTAGTACCGCAGCTGAAGCGCAGCACGCTCGCTGTTTCTGAAATGCTGGAGCGGCATGGATTTGCCGTTCACCATGCCGCGTTCGATATGCAGGCTGAACGAAGCATGCTTCTGTTCGAACTCCTTGTCGCTGAGCTCCCTGCTGTGCGCCGGCATATCGGTCCTCCACTCTGGAACCGGGTCAACGCCGGAAAATTTTTTGAAAAATACTCAACAACGCAACCGCCGGCGCCATATATCGAGAACGGACGATACGAAGTGGAAGTTACGCGTGAATATACACATGCGAAAACACTGCTCGAATCCTCCCATCTGGAAAATTCGAGCCTCGGCAGGCATGTGAAACAGGCAGTCGGGCAGGGTTGGACCGTTGATGAGGGGGTCACCTGCTGGCGAAAAGAGTTCGCAGCCTTTATCGCCAATTTCTTTGGTCGATGCTCCCCGCTTGCACGGATCCGTCGAAACTAATCGCAGGATAAAAAAATAGTCCTTAAGAAAAATTATCTTTGTGTATTTTTATCGATTTTTCCCTGCGCGAGCTTCTCGATTGCTGCCAGATCGACAGTGCCGCCAACTGAGAGCTGCTTGTTCTGGACAGCGCTGTCCACAAAACTTTTCCCGGTCAATGTACGGATGATAAGGGTGGTTGATCCTGCAGAACTCCCTACCGCTCCTGCGGAAATGTCTGCGAACACCGATGTCAGATCAGTGCAGATATGACACCCTTTCCGTACACTTGACTCCAGCTCTTTCATTGACAGAACAGCTTTGGTACCATCATGCATCAGGATTTCGAGCTTGCCCTTGACATCCATCTTCCTGATCTGGTTGGGCTCAATCTTCTTTTCCATCCTGATTTTACCTAAGACAAGTGAGGTGTAGTCAAAAGTCTCGGTGCAGAACAGCCCGATAACAAGCCGGATCGATCCTGCATAGGGTCGCACGAGGTCGTGTTTTGAATCCCGTATTCGCGCGAGTGCCTGAATCACGCACGGGACGCCAACAACCGCGATGCGGCGGTATTTTTTATCAACTGCTGCGTACTTGAGCGCGGCAAGCAGCGGAACCCACCAGCTGTACCGGCTCCCGGCTTCCTGGACAAGCGCATCTGACTTCGTGATAACGACAGATGAGGGCTTTAACGTCCAGCGATCCTCGGTGACAGTTACAACCGCATCAATTAATCCCTTATCGAGCGCATTTACGAGAATCGCGGTAACCGCTCCACCGCTCTGTCGGTGCGGAACATCGAATGCAGCCTTAGCAGAAATTAGGTCGAGATAATCTCCCAGTACCTCTTTAGGTTGGTCACCGATCCGCGGGCAGACCTCGTAACATGCACCGCAAAGCACGCCATCGCTCACCTGCTTGCAGTAGCCGTTGCTCTTCGGGCTGGCCACCATCTCTCCCGCCTCGAAAAAGAGGGCATCAGCCGGACAGACCGCGATACATGCGCCGCAACCGGAGCACCTGCCCAGGTCCCAGACATCGGCTTTCAAATCAAGGTAGCTCTTCTCTGCCATGGTGTTCACTCCCACGTGTACTTGTTCGCAAATGGTCGGGCGCTTGCCGCAACAATCCGGGTGAAGTCCGACGCAAGCAAAGGTGAAGGATCAATCGTGAACTTGGTGGCAAAGTCCTTGATAACCGGTGCGATGCTCTGCTTCTCATCATCGGTTGCCGGTTTCTGTTTCGCTCCGACACCGAGAAACTTCCCCTCCACTTTCCCTCGCACGAAGATCTCTCCACCATGGATTCCGCTTCCGATCCCGCGTTCTGAAAGAGGGGGTGTCCCATTCATACCAAGCACGATTAAAAGACCGCCTGCCATGTACTCTCCCAGAAACGCCCGCGCTGATCCACCAACGACCAGAACAGGGCGCTTATCTAGGTACTGCTTCATGTGGATGCCCCCGCGGTACCCGATGGTATCCCGCACATATACCCGGCCACCCCGCATACTGTGGGCGACCGCATCACCGGCGCTGCCATGGATCACGATTAAGCCCTTATCCATGGTGTTCCCCGGCGCGTGGTCAGCATTGCCGTGCACGATGAGCGTCGGACCACTCATGAACATGCCGAGATCACCGCCCGGGACCCCGTTGAGCGTGATGGTTACGCCATCACCTTTGAGTCCGTCGGCAATAAACCTCTGGCCAAGCACGTTATCGATCACGATCTCGATCGCACCGTCCGCGACTGCCCGGCGGATCATCTGATTCAGGGGTGTGTAGTGGACCCCTCTTGCAACCGGCATGACATCGAGCACCTTCATCATCCCCTCATCGAGCATGTAGCCTCGCAGCCGGTCGCGGTTGCCCCGCAGGCTTTCGATGCTGTTGATACCCGCGGCACCCATCAGCTCCGCAAGTTCAAGTGTCCAGCCGTGGATCAGGTTCTCCACCTGCACGGACGCCTCATCTGGGTTGAGCCGCGCAACAAGATCGGGTCGCTGGGTGGCAATTCCCCATGCGCACAGGCCGCGGTAACAGGTCCCGCAGACACGGCAACCCATCGCAACAAGCGCAGAGGTACCGATATAGACAGCATCAGCCCCAAGCGCGATCACTTTTGCGACATCCGCGCTCTCTCGGATGCCTCCGCTCGCGATGATTGACACCTCATTCCGGATCCTCTGCTGACGGAGCTTGGCATCCACGCTTGCTACCGCCGCTTCAATCGGTATGCCAACATGGTCGCGGAATACCCGGGGCGCAGCGCCGGTACCGCCCCGGAACCCGTCAATCACCACCGCATCTGCCGAGGAACGTGCAATGCCAGCCGCGATTGCCGCGGAGTTGTGGACGGCCGCGATCTTGACAAAGACCGGTTTCTTCCATTCCGTTGCTTCCTTCAGGCTCCGCACGAGCTGTTTGAGATCCTCGATACTGTAGATGTCGTGGTGAGGTGCCGGACTGATTGCATCGCTGCCTTCTGGTATCATCCGTGTACATGAAATATCGGCGCAGACCTTTTCGCCCGGCAGGTGACCACCGATTCCCGGTTTGGCACCCTGACCAATCTTGATTTCAATCGCGGCCCCGCGCTCGAGATAGTTGATATCCACACCAAACCTGCCTGATGCAACCTGAACTATCATGTGCTGCTGGTACGGGTAGAGAGCTTCGTGAAGCCCGCCTTCTCCCGTCCCCATGAACGTGCCGATACGGCTTACTGCCTTCGCAAGCGAGAGCTGCGCATTCAGGCTGATCGCGCCGTAGCTCATGTGCGCGACCATAATCGGCGTTTCGATCTGGAGGTTTGGGGTAAGGTTCGTTTTCAGTTCCACATCCCCATTCGGAGTCTCACGAAGCGAGATCTGCCCGGGTTTTTTACCGAGGTAGGTGCGCAGCTCCATCGGTTCCCGCAATGGGTCAATGGAAGGATTAGTTACCTGGCAGGCATCAAGAACAAGCCGGTCAAAAATCACCGGATAGGGCAGTGCATTCCCCATACCGGAAAGGATGATCTTGCCGGTTTTTGCCTGGTTGAATATTGCCTCCCGTATCTCACGGGTCCAGAGAGGATGGCTCCGGTAATCGGTGGGTTTTTCCGCGATATCAATCGCATCCCTGGGACAGAATGCCAGGCAGCGGTGACAGGCAACACAGTTTCGTGAGTTGATCCGGATTTCATCCCCGTCATTCCGGAACACATCATAGGAACAGTTCTCGACACACCTGCCGCAGAGCATGCACCGGTCGGGATCGATTGACACACGGAACCGGAGAGGGACACTGCCAATGGTCATACGTACACCTTACCGATGACAGGTTCGCCGGCACGGGGCATCGTGATCTTGTCCACTTCCGGCTCAAGCTTGCGGATTGCAGATTCCTCACTCGAAATATAGACTCGATCACCCAGTTCTCCGGTAACCAGCGGACGTAACTTGATCCGGTCGGTGAACCCAACAAGCGAGTGCTCATTAGCCACGCAGATTGCATAGGGGCCGTTCATCATCGCTGAACCATACGTAAGCCGGATTGCCCGGTTGAGCTCGCGCTCCTTTTCCGGCATGGTGTCGATATCGTCCCAAAACGGAGGAGCTAAGGCCCGTACTGCCATCTTCTCCGAAAGCCCGTGTTTTCTGACAAGGAGATCAAAGAGATAAGCAACAACTTCTGTATCGGTATACATCGTGCATTCGTACCCATAGCTCTCGATGTACCGGCGGTTTGTGCCGTAAGATGTAATCTCACCGTTGTGCACAACGCTCCAGTTGAGCAGGTTGAAGGGATGGGCCCCGCCCCACCATCCCGGGGTGTTGGTAGGATAACGGTTATGTCCCATCCAGAGGTAACCCTTGTAATCCTGGATCCGGTAAAATTCTGCAACGTCTTCCGGCCAGCCGGCAGCTTTGAAGACACCGAGGTTCTTTCCGGAAGAAAAGATCAGCGCACCGTTTTTTGCTGCATTCACCTTCATAACAAGGTGAGTGACGATGTCCTCATCAGGGGTAATACTCTTGGGCATCAGGCTGCGGTCGGGGCGGAAAAAGTAACGCCATGGCGTGTGGACTTTCCTGATATTATGCTGCTCGTAGGTCTTGATCTGCTCATCATGGACGATTGTCCCCCATTTTTCAAGGAGAGTATCAAGTGCCCCCTTGTTCTCCCGTATATTGTCAAAAAAGATATGCAGCGCAAAGTATTCCTTGTATTCCGGATAGATGCCGTACGCAACATAGCCGGCACCCTCGCCACTTCCGCGCTCATTCATCTGGGAAAGCGCTTCTTTGATCTTGCTCCCGTTCATGCACTCGCGGCGCCGGTCTATTACACCAATAATACCACACATATTAAATCACAAAGTGAAATGATCAGTAAGTATTGAGCAATCGCAGAATTAGATATGCTCAATAAGTATAAATATGATTGGGTGGAACATGTCTTCCAGTATGGCAAAAGACGTTATTGGGACAACGCTTGAAAAAATAGCGGCGGATGATGTAAAATTTATCCGGCTTCAATTCAATGATGTGATGGGGCAGCCAAAAAATGCTGCGATCCCGGTTGCGCAAGCGGAAAAAGCATTGACTGATGGGACCTGGTTTGATGGATCTTCTATCGAGGGTTTTACCCGGATTGAAGAATCTGATATGCTGCTTAAGGCTGACCCTGCCTCATATACCGTGCTGCCATGGAGGACTGCCGAAGGGAAGGTTGCACGGTTCATTTGTGATGTGTACACGTACGGAAATAAGCCATTTGAAGGTGACCCGCGGTATATCCTTAAAAAGACCATGGCGGAAGCCGCAAAAATGGGGTATGTGTTTAACACCGGTCCAGAGCTTGAATTTTTCCTTTTTAATCTGATTGACGGGAAACCAACAACCCAGTTCCCGGACCAGGGCGGCTATTTTGATCTCGCCCCGAACGACTCTGCGGAGGACGTACGTCGCGAGATTGTTCTCGCCCTTATCGAGATGGGGTTCGAGATCGAGATGTCCCACCATGAGGTTGCGCCAAGCCAGCATGAGATTGATTTCAAGTACGGTGATGCAGTCATTACTGCTGACCGGGTGATGACTCAGAAATTCACAACGAAAGCAATCGCATTAAAACACGGGCTGCACGCATCGTTCATGGCTAAACCGATCGCAGGGATTAACGGGAGCGGCATGCACACCCACGGCTCGCTTGCCAAAGGAGGAAAGAATGCATTCTATGAACCGGATGCACCCAAGGGACTCAGTAATGTGGCACTTTACTACATCGGAGGGTTGCTCAAGCATGCAAAGGCAATTACCCGGGTTGCAAACCCGACGATCAACTCATACAAGCGGCTTGTCCCGGGGTATGAAGCCCCGTGCTACATCTCGTGGAGCACGACAAACAGATCCGCATTGATTCGTGTACCTGCCGCACGTGGTAACAGCACCCGTGCAGAATTCCGGAGCCCGGACCCGATGTGCAATCCGTACCTCACATTCGCCTGCATGCTCGCGGCTGGTCTTGATGGCATCAAAAACAAAATTATGCCACCAGATAGTACTGATACGAATATTTACCATCTCGGCCCACGGGAACGAAAAAAACTCAAGATCGATATGCTCCCCGGGAGTCTCACGGAATCCCATGACTATTTGATGAAGGACCAGGTACTCGGTGCTACACTCGGCGACCACATCATGGACACCCTGACCCGTATCACAGAGCAGGAGACCGATGCATTCCGGCTTGCGGTACACCCTTGGGAACTGGAGAGGTATCTCCCGACATATTAATTTTTTTTAATCTTAAACGATAGTATTATTAATGTAGGAATACAACTTCCTTCCTATAAAAAATTCGGCAAAGAATTGAACAAAGAACTATAGTATGAACGAT
>PDVH01000032.1_pt1 | contig 10945 bp, 14 predicted proteins | sample 1369781 | NCBI WGS metagenome assembly PDVH01 (sample SAMN07795378, study PRJNA414565) | Alkali sediment metagenome, whole genome shotgun sequencing project. | isolation source: glacial lake sediment | place: Bosnia and Herzegovina: Donje Bare Lake | collected 2016-06
GTTACTTGTAACTTGAGGGTATCTTATGAGTACGGGAAAAGAGCGGATTCGCAGATGGCGCGAGAGAAATGAAAAAAAGGGTAGGAAATCTGTCACAATTGTCATCTCTAAAAAAGCATATTATGTTCTAAGTAAAGAAAAAGAAAAGACTGGTGATAATTATGGTACCATAGTTGAGAAGGCACTCCTGAATATGAAAAGACATACGTCTTTGGTGGATAACGTTACAAGTAATGCATCCGATAGCGTTCTAAATAACGGGATTATTCCTACAGTATCGGTGACGACTAAAAAGCTTATTGATGAAGGTGATTACCCCGTCGAGGTAGGTTATTCCCGGGCCAATTATCGAGAAATCATTTTCGAAGGTGAAGAAACTATGAATCAGGGTTTTCTCACCCGTTTATTAAAAAGTTCCAAAAAAAAACTCTTCAAACGTTAGACTCATGTAAAAATCCATATACAACATTGCGGGTTATTGCCTGAATGAATGTCCATCAGAAAGCAATACCTTATCAATTGATATCAATATCAATAACAGTTATGACCATGTACTATTCAATCATTATTGGAATCCAGAACCAAATCTAAAATAATTTATGAGTTTTAAAGGAGGAAATATGGGTAAAATTGATTATGTGAAAAATTATAAAAATATAAAAATCAAAATTTCAGACGGCACTATCATTGCTGGAAAAATAAATGTAATGAGTCATGAAAAACTATCCCTGTATTTGAAGACCACAAATGATCGATTTGTCACCATCCTTTCTGAGGGGACTGAAGACAAGGAAAGAAAGGTGACGATAATTAATAGGGAACATATTATTTGGGCCGATACGTGGGATTAATGGGTTAAGAATATAAACAGATATGCGTGTCAAAAAATACTCTAATGATGACGCTGTACCCTGTATCCTCGAATCGAAGGGAGATGAAAAGACTTTTATGGGGGATTGGACCCAATTTTTTCTTAAAGTTGCATTGGTAATGATCAACTCTATTTATTTACAGACAACCCCCTGAGATAACCATATTCATCAATTATAATCTGGAAAAACAAAGAAGCGGGGCATGATATGGCAGAGGTATAACTGAAAATACCAACGACCAGGTAAAACTAAACCGTTTCATCAAGAAATCTACAAAATTTGTAGATCATCCATCAATGAATGTGAGTAATCCTCATGTAAAAATAATACACTCTATATTAGGTGAATATCATGTAATGTTATCTTATTGTGAATAATTAATGATTACAGTTCATTAGGTAACTTGTTTGCATTTTTTATGTTTTTTTAAATAAAAACAATGATGGAACAAAAGATGCATTACAATATTTTACATAAATACGAGAAAATAAAATATGAAAATGGGAACGATACCACGGAGCATATAGTGGGTGTTAAAATGGATGAAGCAAAGAAAAGAAGGGAATATGTGATTGAAATTCTTAAGTCGCAAATAGAAAGAACTAATGATGTGTATGAAAAAGGTATTATGTGTTTGACGTTGGGTCTATATCTGAAGTGTCATGATTTTGGACAAAGTCTTAAGAAAGAAATTGAGGCTGAGAATGAATCGAGGAAGAATATTTATACCTCAAGGATGGAACGGTGACAGAAACTGCCATTAAGAAATTATATGTGGACAAAGACGGGATGATGACTTTCATCTGTCCAAAGTGCGGTGAGTCACGAAGAGAATCGGTGGAGCAGCATAAAAATCAGACAGGTTCTATAAAAATTGAATGCAAGTGTACGAATGTCTGTGATGTACGGCTCGAATTCAGACAATCCTTCAGAAAAGAAATATCCCTCGATGGCATATACTTCAGAACCTCTCATCCGGGTGATTGGAGAAAAATGATTGTAAGGGACCTGTCCTTCTGGGGGTGCAAGTTCGAAACAATGAAGGCATGCACCTTGGTACCGGGAGAAGAAATAAGAGTTGAATTTGTATTGAATAATCCTAGAAACTCCACGATCAAGAAAAAAGCAGTTGCCTTAGAAGTAAAAGGATGCCACGTCGGCTGTAAATTTTCCGTTCTTCCAGACATTATTGATTCTGAACTTGGCTTCTACCTGAGGAAATATTAGACCTTAGCATTCTGATCCTCGGGACAATTAATTCTTCCTGTAAGGTGCATTTTTTCAGTTTGTCTTTTTACTCTTGAGTACATTCGTTAATCAGTAATCTTAAACAAAAGACAGCAATGGACTCTGTCTTTTGTTTTTCATGCTTCAAAACATTTGGCTTCTTCATTGTGTTCTACAAAGACATGTATGTGTTGCGGCCATGTCCGTGCGTACCGGCCTGTGGAGCTGTCCAGGTGTTGTTTGTCGTCGATTTGCCTTTTGCAGTCAGAAAGAAATTTCCCAGTTTTTTCTTCAAATATGCCTTTGAAAACCAGGTATTTCATCACGAGAGTAAAGAGGGAGCTATATAATAAATAATAGATTCTTTTATTTCTTTTACTATGCTTTGTTCATTAAATTCCCATCCTCGTGAAGGCGTGAATGTGTGATAATCGTCGTCGATTCGGATATAGGCGAAAACGCATCCTTCAGGGAGTGGCGCAGCTTTTGCGTCCTCAAGCGATGCAAATGTACGCTCAAATTGGCTTGTCGTTTTTACTTTGTTTTTGTCTAAAGGGCTTTCGGTAAAATAATGAACTCTGATACCCATGGTTATTCCCCTCTGAGTCGTTGCAGGCTTTAATAGTTTGTTGACTTCGGACTTTTATGTACAAACCTCCGATTAATGTATACCTGAAAATATGAAATTTTTATATTCTATATTATACCTATCTTTCAACTCGTAATCTTCAATTCCTGTTTATGGTTGTCGGTAATGACTTGTAGGTGTTATCAGTTAGCAGCACAATTCGGATTTGATTTAATCGGGTTTGTGGATTACCGACTGAAAGAAAACTACATAAATAAATTGGACGTGAATCCGACAGCAAGCTCATTCCCTGTAACTTGCTGCGGGGTAAGTGAGCGAATGGGGAACATTATTATTCCTTGTGGATCGAAGATTCTCCGCAGTTAACTGCGGAGAGCTTCAATTTCGCCTTCAATTGTAAGTTATTAAAGGTCTTGACTTAACCGGCAACCTGATAATAAAATTATTAAAATATCGGGGCGGTTCCGTGAGAATATTGGAAAGGGGGTATTTTATGAATAAGGGTCTTGTCATTGGTACTGCATTACTGATCTTTGGAATTTTACTTATTTTTACCGCGATTGTTAAAAGTGATGAATACAGTGCAGGGGAAACCCTGTTCAAAAAGAATTGCCAGTTCTGCCATCACCTGAAAGGAGATGATAATTACCCTTCTGCCTATTATGTGCAATTCAGACCGAAGGATTTCACCGACCCCGACTCTTGGAAGGGGCTTGACGAGCAAAAAATCACTCAGGTAATACAAAAAGGCAAGGGAGTAATGCCGGCGATAAATTTAAAGCCTGATGAAACCAAAGCCATTATTGATTATATGACGCATAAGTTGAAAAGATAGCTGTCGTCTTTCTCATCAATTGCCGAAAGAATGATGCTCGCCATCTTTTGATCCTCCAAAAAGTGAGGGGTTGACCTGTTGCGGTTAACCCCTTACGATTTGATATTACTTCTGACTAAATAATTTTAAATACTTGCCATAACCTTCTTTTTCCAGATCCTCCTTGGGTATGAATCTCATAGCGGCTGAGTTCATGCAATACCTAAGGCCGGTTGGTTTTGGCCCGTCCGGGAAGACATGCCCGAGGTGTGAATCCGCATGTCTGCTCCTGACCTCCGTGCGCCTCGTGAAGAAGCCGCGGTCCTCCTTTTCCAATATATCATCAGGTTCAAGGGGTTTGGTAAAACTGGGCCAACCTGTGCCTGAATCATATTTATCCAGTGAGCTGAAAAGGGGTTCGCCGGAAACTACATCCACATAGATGCCCTCTCTTTTATTGTCCCAGTATTCATTTTGGAAGGCCTTGTATTCTTGAGCTGCAGCGGGTTTGATGCCGGCATGATCATGTCCCCATATCTTTGTCAAGAACTGATCACGTCCCGATCCATGTCTGTAGTATTTATATCTTATAGGATTTTTCTTGTAGTAATCCTGATGATATTCTTCCGCATCAAAAAATTTGTTGAATTTGATGATTTCCGTCACGATCGGCTTTGAAAACCGCCCGGATTTGCCCAATTCCGTCTTGGACTTTTCCGCCAACCGCTTCTGCTCGTCGTCATGATAGAATATCGCGCTTCTGTATTGGGGACCGCGGTCGGCAAATTGTCCCCCCTGGTCCGTGGGATCGATATGTTTCCACAAGTAATCGAGCAGTTGTTCATAGGTGACTTTTGAGGGGTCGAAATAAATCTGGACAGCTTCTACATATCCCTTCTTGCTATATGTTTCATAGGTTGGATTCTCCCCGATTCCATCTGTATAGCCGGATATGACCTTCTCTACACCCGGAACTTTTTCAAAATCAGACTCTACACACCAGAAACAGCCGCCGGCAAATGTGGCTGTTTGGGTTGTCACATTTGTTTTTTTCATTTTACTTTTCACCTCCCGTTGGTCGCTGCCTGAACTCTGACATCCCATTATAAATATAAGTGATATCAAACCTAAAAGGAGATTCTTCATTTTATCCTCCTTAAATCTGAATTATACATGAATAATCTAAGGACTATCCGCTGATTGTCAAATAACTTTTTTATAATTAAAATAGTGAAACTCCCCGCCCACAGGGCAGGGCTTCCCGGAAAGGAAACTGTTTAGGCCTGAGAAGATGGTCGGGGGGAAACCGAGGTAGATGCTGCCGTCATTAAAAATCAGTAGTTTCTTGCAAAAATAGAAATAATTTGCAAAAATAGATAGAATTATTCTTTTCGACCAAAAACAATAGAAGGAGCAAGCTTATGTGGGAATATACGGATAAAGTCAAGGAGCACTTCCTTAATCCCCGCAATGTCGGGGAAGTCGAGAATCCCGATGGCGTGGCTGAGGTAGGTTCCATTGCCTGCGGAGATGCCCTCAAACTTTCATTTAAGTTAGATGAAAATAAGAAGATTAAGGAGGTCAAATTCAAAACCTTTGGCTGTGCCAGTGCGATTGCGACCTCCTCTGCTTTGACCGAGATGATCAAAGGATTGACCCTGGAAGAGGCCATGAAAGTGACAAACCAGGATATCGCGGCTTATCTGGGCGGCCTACCCCAGGAGAAGATGCACTGTTCTGTCATGGGAAAACAGGCCCTGGAGAAGGCTATAGAAAATTATCGGGGCGGCCCTTCGATAGAACCGGAAGTGAAGATTATATGCGAGTGCTTTGGCGTCACGGAACAAGAAATTGAGCAGGCGGTCAGGGAGAATAACCTTTCCACGGTTGAAGAGGTGACGAACTACACCAAGGCCGGAGGCGGCTGCGGAGGTTGTCATGACGCCATCAGGGAGATTATTGAGAGGGTCCGGGCTGGCGCTACGGCACCGGTCGTCAAGCCGAAGCTATCCAATATTCAGAAGATAAAAATGATCGAGGAAACCATCGAACGTGAAATCAGGCCATCCTTGAAGAACGACGGGGGTGATATAGAACTCATCGATGTTATCGGCAACCGCGTCCTTGTTGCTACACGGGGCGCCTGTGCGACGTGCAAGGCGGCTGATATCACACTGAAGCATTTTGTTGAATTAAAGCTCCGGGATCTCGTGTCGCCTGAGCTTGTAATTGAAGAGGTGACGCCATGACAACTATTTATCTGGATAACAATGCGACTTCCCAGGTTGCCGCAGAGGTTATGGATGCCATGCTTCCCTACTTCCGCATTCTTTATGGAAATCCGTCCAGCATGCATTCCTTTGGAGGGCAGGTTGCACGAAAAATACGCGAGGCCCGCGAACAGGCGGCAGCGCTCATTGGGGCCACGTCTGACGAAATCATATTCACCAGTTGCGGTACGGAAAGCGACAATGCCGCGATCCGGTCGGCCCTGGCAACCCATCCCGACAGGCGTCATATTTTGACAAGCAGGGTTGAGCATCCTGCCATCAAGTCACTTTGCGCTCATCTGTCAAGACAGGGATATCGCGTAACGGAACTGCCGGTGGATAAAGACGGCCTCCTGGATATGAATCAATTCGAAAGAAGTCTGACACCGGATACTGCTGTTGTCAGCCTCATGTGGGCCAACAATGAAACGGGAGCCTTGTTTCCCGTGGAAAAGGCGGCAGAGCTTGCCCACGACAGGGGCGTTCTGTTTCATACGGATGCTGTCCAGGCAGCTGGAAAAATCCCGATAAACATGAAGAAAAATGTCATCGATATGCTCTCCATATCCGGGCACAAGCTCCACGCGCCAAAGGGTATAGGTGTCCTGTACGTACGTAAGGGTACGAAGTTCTCACCTTTCCTGATCGGGGGACACCAGGAGAAGGAGCGCCGGGGCGGTACGGAGAACACGCCCAGCATCATCGGGCTGGGAAAGGCCTGCGAACTGGCTGCGCGCAACATGGAAACAGAGAACACGCGGGTGAAAAAATTGAGGGATAAGCTTGAAACAGAACTCCTGGCGCGTATTCCAAATAGCCGGGTAAATGGAACACGGTTATACCGGCTTCCCAATACAACGAACATTAGCTTTGAATTTGTCGAAGGTGAAGCCATCCTCCTTTTGATGGACGAGTTCGGCATCTGTGCATCCTCGGGTTCAGCCTGTACATCGGGGTCTCTGCAGCCTTCCCATGTGCTTCGTGCCATGGGTGTTCCATTCACCATGGCCCACGGGTCCATCAGGTTCAGCCTGAGCATCTACAACACCGAGGAGGAAATAAACTTCGTCATTGAGAAACTGCCATCAATTATTGAAAAGTTGCGCGGCTTGTCCCCTTACTGGAACTTGGGCGATCAGGCATGTACAGTCCAGTAAAGGAGGTGAAATAACCGTGGATGACAAATCAAAAATGGAGCAATGCAGGACGGATATTGACATTACCCGGAACTTTCGCGAAGAAATCCCTGCAGTTGTTAATCAGCTTGTATTATCCTGCGGCCGTAATGATTGTTTTGACCACGTGGGTCCGGAACCGATTCCCTCCCGCGAGGCTGTAATTGATATCCTGCACACGGCAAGTCGTATCCTCTATCCTGGCTATTTTATCCGTACACGTTTGGATCAGGTGAATGTAGTGTACTATTTCGGTCAGGAAGTGACAGGTCTTTTTGAAGCCCTCTCCGAACAGCTTATGCTGGCAATACGGCATGACTGCATACGCCACAATCAGCCCTGTACAAACTGCGATGAACGGGGACAGGCGGCTGCTATTGACTTTTTACGCGGCATGCCGCAATTACGCGTTTTGCTTGCTTCGGATATCCAGGCGGCACATGAAGGAGATCCGGCGGCCAAAAGCTTCGACGAAATCATCTTCAGTTATCCGGGACTTTTTGCTATCACGGTGTATCGCATTGCAAACCAGTTACATCATCAGGGGATCCCCCTGATACCACGTATCATGACGGAATACGCCCACGGCAAAACGGGGATAGATATCCACCCCGGCGCCCGGATCGGAGAAAGATTCTTTATCGACCATGGCACAGGCGTGGTAATCGGCGAGACGACCGTCATAGGCAAACGCGTCAGGCTCTATCAGGGCGTAACGTTGGGAGCCCTGTCGCTGAGCCGCGAGGAAGTGGAATCCCTGAGAAATCAAAAACGTCATCCTACTATTGAAGATGACGTCATCATTTATTCAAATGCCACCGTACTGGGCGGTAAGACCGTAATCGGAGCCCGTTCGGTAATCGGCGGAAATGTCTGGATTACCGATTCGGTGCCGCCGGATACGGAAGTGTTTCTAAAAAAACCGGAACTGGTCTTGAAGGGGAAAAATATTAAATAACCGTTAACAACCCAACCCCCTTTTCTACTACCTGGCTTATGTACCCTTTAATACGCCCCCTTACCGGTTATTATCACCCATGGAGTCTGGAGAAGAAGCTTGATANNNNAAGCCACAGCGACCACTCATTTATGTATTTGAGGTCGAGGCGCACCATTTCATCAAACGTGGTTTTACTCCTGCCAGTGACCTGCCACAGCCCCGTAATACCCGGCTTGACAGAGAATAACCTGCGTCTGTGCCAGATATCGTATAGTTCACATTCATAAGGAATGGGAGGTCTTGGCCCGACGAGGGACATCTCACCCTTCAGTACATTTATAAATTGCGGGAGTTCATCGAGACTGGTTTTTCTCAGAAACCCGCCGAGAGGCGTAATGCGCGGGTCATTACTTAATTTATAGACCCCCGGTGCATTCGCGTCATCTTTGCCCTCTTTTATAAGTTTTTTAATATAATCCTTGTGGCAGTTATGATCGCTGTTCGTATACATGGAGCGGAATTTCAGGAAGGTGAATGTCTCACCATTTAGCCCCATCCTTTCCTGCTTGAAAAAAACAGGTCCTTCCGATGTCAGTTTAACCGCTGCCGCAATGATCATGAGGATCGGGGAAAAAACCAGAAGGGCAAGTAAGCTTCCCGTCATATCCATAAGTTTCTTTATGTATGATGTAGCCTGTCTGGAAACACTCATCTTCGAGAGATCAGGATAGAAGGCTATGTTAAACATTCCATTGTCGATTGAGGAATTTCCATTTTCCTCGGGAAATATATGGAATGATATTCTGATTTTTTTCACCCACTCTGCATCAAGGGTCTCGCCAACCACGCTGTGCAGCTTGCGGAAGATTTTTTCTATTGATTGCTCATCGACAGAAGCCATTTCTGTGAAGATAGCCCCCACGACCTTGTTGTGCTCATACCAACCCCGAATATCTGTTTCCCTTGAACAGGACACAAGGGTCGATTTTATTTTCTCATACATGTAACCGTTTCGATGTTTGTTGTGTAGCCCTGAGATGTCAATAAGCATGAGAAGGAAGGGTTTTTTGGATCGCTCCGTTCTCTTCCTTTCAATTCGGAGCATGTGGTGGAAGTGGTGGGTGCTGTAAAAGGTATGATCTAACTCAGTTACATGATCCATCGCTGCTTTAGATCGCTTCAGCAGGAAGCTTGTTAATTTCCCGTCGTTTAATCCAGGTTCATTCATAAGTCCATTCAGTATGATCATTATTCAATTTGTTTATCACAGTTTATACGGCTTGTATGGATAAGCGTTTTTTTAGACTTAAGGAAATTTATAAATATTTAAGATAGGGGTCTGCCGTTGAGCTTCTCATATACCTTTATGTACTCATCAACCATATTGTTTAAATCATACTTCTGCCTCGCTTCTCTTATGATCCTCTTGATCTGCTGTTCCCTTATCTCCGATGATTTCCTGTGAAACTGCACACTCCTGGATAATCCGTACCACAACCCGCCGGGATCATAATTCTGAAAAAGAAATCCGTTCCCCTCATCATGAGGAGCCCCATCAGCCTTCAATCTCAACTCCTTTATCTTGTCATGGTAGCCGCCGGTGTCACGATTCGTCGCCGTAGCGCCAAAAAGATTCCCGATCTGATCTATCTGGCCGCAGGGCTCATATAAAGAAGCCCCAAATACGTCACTGGCAGCGGCGTAACCAAGCATGGAGATGGATTCGATGAAACGCTGGTACGTTATCTTTCCCCCTGATGCCCATGCGATCCTCCCTAAAATATCCTCATGGGTATGATCATCCTCGACCCCATTCCCCACAACCGCGATCTGTACGTCACCATGCTCTATGACAAACCTGAGGGCTATATCCTCGAGAAGCTCAACGCCTTTCTGTGACGGATCCAACCTGGACGGCCAGAAAAGAAGGATCGCTTTGGGATTAACAATCAGCCCGGTCCTCCTCTGAAATTCCACCAGGTTCTCCCTCTTTGCCGCCATGACATCATTATTATGATCATACCTTCTCACAAGATGTTCGCAGTTCTCCGGATACATCCGGGGGGACATGGCATTCATGATGCTCATCGCCGCACCGTTATAATACTTCGCCTTTATCTCCTGCCTTACACTCGAAGGTATGAACGACCTGTCCAGAAAATAGTCCTCTATGATCTCCTTGAGAAACTTCTCGCCCACAAAATTGACCAGCGTGGCGCTCTTGATGGCGGTAGCCTGAGAATCGATGCATTTCCTCCCATATTCCCCGGAAAAATAGATATTCCACGTGAGGCTGTCAACATCAACGCCGAAAAGCATATCTACAGGAATATGCCCGGTGTGGACGTTGTGCACGGTATGCAACACAGGACAACCCCTGGATTTAGCGTAGGCCGTGGCGGCACCGCCCGCCATCCAGTCATGACTATGTAAAATCAGCCTCCCCTCATTCTTGGCCCGGACAGTCTTGATGATGTTGTTGACTAGTTCCTTCTGAAATTCAGCGGCATTCAAGAGCGGGTTGCCTGCATATGCACAAGGAAGGTTGGTAAAAACAGACGAACTCACCAGGTGGACCTTGTCAGGATCAACCTTATACCTGACTTCCCGCCACGCGGATTCATCCATGTTGCTCTCCCGCTTAAACCGCTTCTTCAGATTCAGCGTTGCCAAGTGACAGTTGACCCCCCTCGCCCTGAGTCCTTCACACAACGCAGAAACCACCTCCCCGAGACCGCCTGCCTTACCGGAAATGTCCCTTGCAAGATGACCCATCTCTTCCGGCAGCCTGCCGGTCTCCGGAGCTACAATCAACACGGCTGTCTTCTCCGCTCTCTTCAGGAGCTCAAACTTCTTCACATTCCTCAGCCCCTTCAACGGATGGCTCCTGTGACGCCGACGGCTCCGGTCTTTTGCAGGTATTCCCGGCAATCTGTCCGCCTTGAAACCGGAAGGTGAATTCATTTGAGGTCTATGCAGTCTTCTTTTCACTGACAATCCTCTGCATATTTATTTTCTTTTTGATAGACATACCCCACCCTGAGGTGGGTAAGTTAAA
>PDVH01000408.1_pt1 | contig 10944 bp, 9 predicted proteins | sample 1369781 | NCBI WGS metagenome assembly PDVH01 (sample SAMN07795378, study PRJNA414565) | Alkali sediment metagenome, whole genome shotgun sequencing project. | isolation source: glacial lake sediment | place: Bosnia and Herzegovina: Donje Bare Lake | collected 2016-06
CCTAAGAAACCACGGCTCCAAGTTCATGGCAGGCAAGAGGCAGTTTCTTCCGGATATAACACACACCGGACCGTGGTGTGCAACCCTTGCTAACCGAATTACGCAATTTCCGTGAACTTCGATAGACGCCATATTTGAAACGCAATTCTGCATTGGATTACTTTACCAACGAAAAAGAGAGCACATATTCAAACTACAGCCAGCGCTTGCGGCGCTTGTAGGACTTGACCCCCTTATAGCTCTTCAACAGACCTGAGGTTGCCACCCCCAGGTAGAACTCCTTGACATCCGGATTTTCCTTGAGATCGCTTGCGTCACCCTCCATCACGACCTTGCCGTTTTCCATCACATACCCGTAATGGGCAAGCTGCAAAGCCATATTGGCATTCTGCTCCACGAGGATGATCGTCGTCCCTTGCTCTCTATTGATGCGTCCGACGATCTCGAAGATCTCCTTGACCAGCAAGGGTGCCAGTCCTAAAGACGGTTCATCCAGGAGCAGGAGCCTGGGCCGTGCCATCAGGGCGCGTCCGATCGCCAGCATCTGCAATTCACCCCCGCTGCAGTAGCCGGCCAGAAACCTTCTGCGTGCCAGCAGGGAAGGAAAATAATGGTACACGAGATCCAGGTCTTCCTTTGTGGAGGCATGCATGGATCGGGATCGGGCCGCTGTCCCCACCTTCAGGTTTTCCTCCACGGTCAGGTGTTCGAAAGGAGGACGACCCTCTAATACCTGAATAATCCCCAGGCGGGTAATGGTCTCCGGCGCTGCATTTTGAATAGATCGACCTTCATACTCGATGGTGCCCTCGGTAACCGCCCCATTCTCCGACTTCAACAGACCGGAAATGGCTCGCAGCGTGGTTGTCTTCCCCGCGCCATTGGTCCCCAGCAGGGAAACAATCTGTTTCTTTCGGATGGCGAGAGAAACACCCTTGAGGATCTGGATGACGTCCGAATAAACAACGCTGATATTATTTATCTGTAAGAGAATATCGTCCATGCGTGCGCCCTGTTCAATAAGAAAACGGCCACAGCCTAAAGTTGGCGCGTATGATACGCCATATCTCCGCCAGCCCTTTCGGCTCGAAGATGAGGAAGAGGACAATGGTCAATCCAAAGACAAACTCCCGCAGAGGGGCCACGGTCAAGGCGATCCCGGCAAGGATCTTGAGATTCATAATATACTGCGTAGTCTGGCTCAATATCTCATTTAACATGGTGATAAAGATGGCCCCAAACACGGCGCCGGATATGCTCCCGAGCCCGCCGATGATGATCATGGCGATATATTGTATGGAAAGAAAGATGGTAAAGGGCTCCGGGGTGATACTGGTGGTGTAGTACGCCCAAAGCCCTCCCGCGAATCCTGCATAAAAAGAACTGATGCCGAAGGAAAGCAGCTTATATTGAAAGATGGGAATACCCATCCCCTCGGCAGCCAGATAGTTGTCGCGAATGGCGATAAAGGCACGGCCATACCTGCTGCGCACGAGGTTGACCGCCATCCAGCACATGACGACAAAACATACAAATATCACCCAGAAGAAGGAGCGATCGGCGCTGACATCGAGGCCAAAGAGGGTTGCCGTCGGAAGCACTATCCCTTCCGGCCCGCGTGTAAGGCCCTTCCAGTTCATGAGGACATATTCGATGATGAACTGGCCGGCGAGCGTAGCAATGCAGAGGTAGAGGTGTTTGAGACGGACGGAGGGAATACCGAAGACCATCCCCACCATAGCGGTGACTCCCCCGGCGGCAAGGACAGCGAGCCAGAAGGGAAAACCCGCCTTGGTGGCCAGGATCGCTGCGGTATACGCCCCTACCCCAAAAAAGGCACCGTGGCCCAACGAGATCTGACCCGTGTACCCGATGAGGATATTGAGTCCGATAGCGGCAATGGCGGCGATCCCGATGTTGTTGATGACATAGAGGACGTAGGGACTGGAGATAAAAGGCACCACGCCCAAGAGCAGCGCCAGACCGATCCAGAGCCAGACCCTGCCAAAGTCCGTCCCGAAGATGGCAATCTCTTGTTCGTAGCGCTCTTTAAAGTTGCCGCATGGTCTGAATATCAGCCTGGGCATCCCTTCCCATTCCTCTCCTGAACAAATAGCATGACCACAAAAGAGCCCGTTACACCCGTTCTATCTCCACCGAACCGAAGAGTCCGTACGGTTTAATCATCAAAATAATCACCAGAATAATATAGGGGATTACCTCGCCTAACGAGCCGGAGATATATCCGCCGGTGAAGGTTTCCAGCAAACCGATGATGATCCCTCCCACGATGGCGCCGCCTATACTGTCGAGACCGCCCAGGATAACGACGGGGAAGACCTTCAGCCCTACGGCGCTCAATTCATGAACGTTGACGCCGTGCATGAACCCCAGGACGATACCGCTCATAGCAGCGACCACCGCCGCGATGGCCCAGGATAGGGCAAGGACCCTTCTGACGTGGACCCCGAGGGAAAGGGCGGCGGTCTGGTTGTCTGCCACGGATCTCATGTAGATACCTTGGGTGGAATACTTGAAAAAGAGTCCGAAGACACCTAAGCACAACAACCCGATGACAAAGGATGAGACGTATGCCGCCGGCACATGGATCATCCCCCAGTTGACAGCAAGGGCCTCGGGCAAGAAGCTCGGATATTTAAAAAAATTACCGCCGAAGGCGAAGAGCATCAGCCCCTTGAACATGACGGAGAGCCCCACGGTCAGCATGATGACCTCGATAAGTGCTTCGCCGATCAGGGGGCGAAGGAAAAATCTTTCGATGATAAAGCCGAGGGCAAAGCATCCCACCAAGGTCAACACAAAACAGAGCACGATGGGCAGCTTGGCTGCGGCGGAAAGAATCAGGAAAAAAAAGGCGCCGATGGCCAGCAGTTCGCCGTGGGCAAAGTTAAGCACACTGCTCGACTTAAAGATCATGACGAATCCCAAAGCGGCAAGGGCATATAAAAAACCAATGGATAAACCATTTACCAAGATTTGAATAAAAAATTCCATACGGCGAATTCCTTTCTACCCGAGTGTCAATATCCGGACCGTCGTCGCGATGGCGCCTACGTGTCCATCCCGGTATCGCACCTTGCCCTTGACCGCCAGCTGCGTGCGGTCTTTGTACATCGCCTCGATCAAGTTGTGATAATGCTCATAGATGTACTTTCTGCGCACCTTGCCGGTCCGCGTCAGTTCTTGATCATCGGCATCGAGGAGTTTATACAGGAGCAGGAGCTTGTATATCTTCATGTGTGCAGGCAAGTGTCTGTTGACCCCTTTTACCTCAGCACAGATCAGTTCCTCCACCGCCGGTTGCTGGGAGAGGTCGGTGTAGGTGGTATAAGGGATTTGCCGATCCTCGGCCCAGTCCCCCACGGTCTCCATATTGATATTGATGATCGCGGTGATATAGGGCATTGCCTCGCCGAAGATCACCGCCTCCTTGATAAAGGGACTGAATTTGAGACGCGTCTCTATAAAATCCGGGGAAAAGGCCTCTCCCTCTTTGGTGCGCATGATCTCATGTTTGCGGCCGATAATGACCAGGTGACCATCGGCGTCGAAATAACCGGCATCCCCGGTATGCAACCATCCATCGATCAACGTCCCTGCCGTTTCCTTCCGGTCTTCGAAGTATCCCATGAAAATCGACGGGCTCGAGACCAGCACCTCTTGATCATCGGCAATGATGACCTTGGTGCGGGGCAGCGATTTTCCGACCGTCTCCGGCTTTACCTCTTTATCGGGCTGGACCTGAAAGACACCCCCTGCCTCGGTGAGGCCATAGGCATGTTTCAGGTTCAATCCGATAGCCCTGAAAAAGCGGATGACATCGGGGCTCACGGGGTGACCCCCGGTAATAGCCGCCCGCACCTGCGAGCATCCCACTCGATCCAGCAGCGGCCGATGGATGATCCACAAAGCGATCCGATTGATGACGCGAAGCCACAAGGGGATGGGTCTCTTGGCAGACTCCCTGTCGACTGCCTGTTCTCCCACGCGCTGACTGAGCTGATACAACCACCGTCTGACAAAACCGGCATCTCGCATCCGCACCCGAATCTTGGAGGCCAGGTCTTCCCAGAATCTGGAGGAGGTGATCATGATGGCAGGGCCGACCTCACGAAGATCCTCGGCGATCGTCTCCGGGGTCTCGGGAAAGTTCATGACCATGCCGCCGCAGAGGGCCACCCCCACCCCCCACATCTGGTCCACGATCCACGCCGGCGGCGTAATGGAGATCCAGTTGTCGCCGACTCCGAGGGGCGCGGTCTCCAGCCACTTCCTCGCCATGTCGATGACGTTCTGATAACTCAACATGGCAAATTTCGGGAGACCCATGGTGCCGGAGGTCATGATCATCAACGCAAGATCATCGGCCTTGCCCCTTTTTAATTCCTCCTCAAAACGTCCGGGTTCCCGCTGCTCCAACGCTCGGCCGAGTTCCAGTAATTGGACAAAGCTTAAGAGCCAGGGGTTGTTCCTGTACGTCCGCATCCCCGTGCGGTCGATGTAAATGACGCGTCGGACATGAGAGAGCTCCTTGTGGGCCTCCAATAGTTTATCGACCTGTTCCTGATCCTGGGCCACCACGTAGGCGGCTTGAATGCGGTTGAGACCAAAGGTCAGCTCCTTGGTCACCGATGAGGTATAGAGATTAAGGGTGCTGGCGCCGGCGGCTTGCGCCCCAAGCTCGCTGAACAGCCACTCGGCATGATTATCCATGATGATGCCTACCTGCTCGCCTCGCTCAAGCCCCAGAGCTAAAAAGCCCAAGGCCACGTGCTTGACGTACTGGAGATAATCCTGCCAGGTGTAGGGCTCCCAAATCCCATAGGCCTTCTCCCGAATAGCGACTTGCTCGGTGCCCCATTGTTTTGCCTGTATGGCCAAGACCTGGGGAAAGGTATGCCTGGAAAAAGAGGCAAGGGTGTGCTGATCGATCTGCTCGCTGTTTGTCCTCACGGTGCTTGCTGAAGCTCTCGTACCCATTATCAGACTCTGCTATAGAACGACGGTATCACCCAGGTACGCCCTGATAACGTCGGGGTGGTCTTGTACTTCCTTGGGAATTCCCTCCGCGATCTTTTTTCCAAAGTCGAGCACGATAACCCGTTGTGATATGCTCATGACGACGGACATATCGTGTTCCACGAGGATCATGGTCTGACCCCAAGCCTCATTCAGCTCCACCAGAAACCGGACCATGTCCTCCTTCTCCTCCAGGGTCATACCGGCAAAAGGCTCATCCAGCACGAGGAGCTTTGGCTCGAGGGCCAGGGCGCGGCCGAGATCCACCCGCTTGCGCATCCCGTAGGGAAGGGAGCCTACCAGCTTCTTCCTGATGGCCTGAATCTCTAGAAAATCGATGATCTCCTCGACGATCCTGCGGTGACGGACCTCCTCTTGCTTCACCGAGGGCCAGAAGAGCGCTGCCAATCCCACGTTGTATCTGCAGTGCATGTGGCGGGCGAGGAGCATATTGGCTATGACGCTGGCGCCGGGAAAGAGCTCGATATGCTGGAAGGTCCGCCCGATGCCGCGTTTTGTTATTTCATGGGGGTGAAGGCTGGTGATTTCATCGCCGTTGAAGACTATCTTTCCGATCTGGGGACGGTAGTACCCGGTAATGCAATTCAGCAGGCTTGTCTTGCCCGCGCCGTTTGGCCCGATCAGGGCCAACAATTCTCCTGTCTTGACGTTTAGATTGACATTTTGGAGGGCCACCAGCCCGCCGAAATTGAGGCAGAGATCTACTACCTCCAGCTCAGCCCGACGGTCGTCGGGCTGAGCTGCGGCAAAAATGGCCGGTTGACCACGAAAGGCCTTCATTTCTTTGGCATGAGCTTGAGCTGACCTTTTCCCGGAACAAAGAAATTGGTCATCGGTGTATAGGTGGCGTCTTCATGGATCTGCACGATCCTGGCTACGAACGACCCCTCATGGTTATCCTTGGTGTAGGTAGTAGGAGGAAAAAGCCCGCCGAAATCCTCTTTGTTAAAAGACTCCATGGCCTGATTGATGGTCTTCTTGTTGATCTTGCCGAACTTTTCCTGGGCGCGCTGAAAGGCCCGCTCCATGATCATGCCGACGACCACACCTTCCCAATAGGACGTATCGAATTCCTTTATGCCGCTGTATTGCCCTACCTCCATCATGAGCTTTACCCCGGGTGCATTATCCGACGGCAGACCGCCCGAGAACTGCATAAAAAGGTGATTCCTGATGCTTCCCTTGGCCAAGCCGAAGAAATCCGGGTCCGTGGCGGTCCAGGTCCCGAAGAAAGGCACCTTGTACCCGATTAGATCGGCATCCCTGAGGGCATTGGCAACGTGGACCGGCAGGATTTGCATGAATACGTACTCAGCCCCTGCCTTTCTCAGCACGGCCAAGGGGGTCCTCAGATCACCCCCGGCCTGGGGGGGAAACTCCTCGGTCTTCACGATCTCAACGTTGTTTTTGGCTGCATACTCCTTGCACGGATCATGGATGGACTTTCCATACGTATTATTATAGGTCAGCAACCCGACCTTAGGCGCCTTCTTGCCTTTATGGATCGCCTTGATGTACTCCAGCACTGCCTGGGAATCCATAATATAGCTCGCAAACGGGAGATACATATAGTCGAGTGGAGGAGTGAGGATCCCTTGGTAGGTCGAAAAGTTGATGCATGGCGTCTCGTACTTCTGAATGATCGGCTTTGCCGCCATGCCGGTGCCGGCATCCCAGGGAGCAATCATGTCCTTCTTATCCTGCGTGCAAAACTTCTTGACGAATTTGAGGCCCTCGTCGACCTTATAGGCGTGATCGACGATGGTCAGCTCGATCTCCTTGCCAGCAACGCCACCCTTTTTCTCGTTGACGTAGCGGAAGTAATCCTGTAGACCTTTGGCGTGGAACTTGCCCCAGCTGGAGGCCGGACCGGTCAAATTGATCACCGCTCCCACCTTGATAGGCTCGGCCCCTTTGGCCCAAGCAGAAGCACCTACTGCGGCACAAACAAACACTGCCAGAACGGTCATTCCCTCCTTTGTTGTAATCCTTCTACCCATCTCTTCGGTAATACTATACTTTTTCGACCCCGTCTTAATTTTTGGAGGTCATGGGTGCCTTTGCAAACACCGCTGCCCTCTTTGAAAAACCTTTTCTCACCCCTTTTTGCGATTGTAGAAAGATATATTAGAGGGTAACTACTTGTCAAGCAATAAGAAAACCCGAAAGTTGCCTAATTTGAGACATTCTGAAACTTGACATCCTCGGACAAAAGATGATAGCCTTCGATCGTTCTCAAAGCCGGGGGGCTTATGCAAGGGGTACACTCCAAATCAGTCCCTTCGAATCCAGTTGGACAATCCCAGGGCCATGCGCCTGGAGCATCCCTACAACCAAGATCTCTATATAACTCGTCTGATCAAGGTCGGCTATGATATTCGATTCGTGCAGGAATTGCTCGGGCACAAGGACGTAAAGACCACTATGGTCTACACCCATGTGCTGAATCAGGGCCCGAAGGGCGTGCGGAGCCCGATGGACGAGGTTTAGAAGGAGTCTTATGCTGGTCAGTATAAGACACCATCCGTCCAGAACAAAAACACACAAGGCATGAGAAATCAACCAGTTAGGCGGATTCCAAGACTAGGATTGTCGGTATCTTAGGCTGACAAACCAGTCTACCGGGCGTCTTATACTGGTCAGTCTACTCTATGTTAGGGGGCCAATTAACACGTAATAAACAGAAATTTTAATAACTATGGAGAAAGGAGTGGAAAATGAAAAAGTTTTTTGTCGTATTTGTGGTAATTGCTGGATTATTTTGTTCAAAGGTGACATTTGCAGTGGGTGAATGCGATAAATATAAGTCTCCATATGATAAGACATATTGCTTCGCGAAATTATTTATTGAATCAGACAATGAATTAAACGAAGTATATAGAGAATTAATGAACAATATTAACAGAGATGAAATTAAAAAGAAATTGATTGAAACGCAAAGACAATGGATAGAATTTAGAAATAAGACATGTGAAAAAACCTCTGGTACTATAGATGTACAATGCAGTTATAAAGTTAATAAAGAAAGAACCGAGTTTCTTCGTGATAGATTGAGAGAGTGCAAAACTGGTAATTGTAGAAATGAAGAAATATATAAAAAATCGTGGAAATGATTTAAATTATTAACATTGCCCCCCTAACAAGGGCAATCCGGCCGATCGCTTAACGCTCCGGCTGATTTTTTCGTTAGCATCAGAGGGAGATGGACACAATGGATAAAAAAATGGCCATGTTTTGTCTTTGTGCTGTAATTGCTATTTTCGTTGTCCCCTCTGTGATTTTCGCTGCGAGCTTTGATTGTGGAAAAGCGACAACTGAAATCGAGAAGCTCATTTGCGGGAATGACGAATTATCAAAGTTGGATGAGTCTTTGAACAAGGCATACCTGCAGGCGCTTAATCGAACGGATATCAAACAGCAAATAATCGAGAGCCAAAGGCAATGGCTGAAATATGAACGCAATGCATGCCACAATGCGGAATGTGTAAAAACTGCGTACAAGACTCGAATCAAGGATCTAAGTTTGATGTCACCTTCCGGTAAAAAGGCACTCCCCGCGAACCGTAAATCCCGGACGATAGCAAACAGAGATATCACCGAAACACGAGTTACTTCGCTCGCTGTGACTTCAGATGGCACCCGCATTATTACAGGTGATGAAAATGGCAGTATAAAGATATGGAAGAAAGATGATCTGAGTATGCTCTTAGCCATACCGGGGCATCGGTACCGGACGTCACAGGTAATAGTAAGTCCTGATGACAGATACATAGTTTCCTATTCCACCTCTGACGATGACGTAAATGTTTGGGAATTACCTTCTGGACGGCTTGCACATACGTATAGACTTGGCGGTTTAGACCAAGGCGGTTTAGACCAAAAAATCATGTTCAATAAAAAAGGAACTTTACTGCTTATTACAAACACTTCGGAAATAATGGCTATGCCATTCAAAATTGGGAAGCAATATGCAGTTACCACCAGAGACGAGGTCATTTGGTCTATGAATGTTGCTGAGGAGTCTCATTATTATTTGATGAATGCCGTATTAAGCCCTGATAAGGAAGTTCTCGCAACGGCATTGAACGGAGGAGAAGAGTTTATTGTTCACTTGTGGAAATGCTCTCAAGGAACATGGGGCACAAAAGCAGAAATTCAGAGAATAAAAACTATAAGACAAGAGAAAAAGAGGGATGACCGCATTGATCAAGTCGCTCTTACGAATGCTGGAGGATATCTTCTGGCAGGTACTCTGTTTGGACTGGTCTACGTATACGATATAAGTCGCGATCCTCCGAAACTTGTACGCACAATCGAAACCGGGAGACGTGGCTGGATTAGGTCTTTAGCTGTTAATGAGAATGATACCAAGATAATTATAGCTGCTAATGACGATAGCTCAGGCGTCGTTGAGATGTGGGATCTAAAAACCGGCGTGCGGATCTACAAACGTGGAAGGGTTGGCGTCTTTCCGTTAGCCGTTCTTCAAGGCAATTCATTGATCTTAGGGTCGTATCGTGGCCTTTGGATCGAAGACATTAATTCTGGAGAAAACACTTTGATGCAGCCCAAGCAGAGGGCTGGAGCCGTTTCTACACTCGCAATTTCTAAAAGTAAAACAGTTATGGTTTCCGCAGGTTGGGATAATCGTATTGTGAATATATGGAACATTCCTTCTTTCGGGCTCAAAATGTCTGTCCCTACACGCCACAATTATCACACCGCCTTTATATCCCCGGACGACAAGTCCGTGGTGCTGGGATCCTCCGATGGCACAATTGTGGTCATGGATCTCCAGTCGGGCAGAATAATTCACGAGATTCAGGCCCATCCCAATTTTGAACCTGGTATCCATTTCATATTTGTTTCCCCGGATGGCAAATACATCATTAGCGAAAAAATGGGTATCAAGAAAGTATTTCAAATCAGTGATGGAAAAGAGGTGACGGATAATTCAGTCTGTAATATTCCAGTGGGAGAGGTAATTGCGCAGTCAGCGAATGACTATATCGTTGCAAACAAGGTTAATGATGGTAATGACAAGATAACTGTTCACAGCACGGTCGGGCGTGCACTCTGGGAGGTCGATTTAAGCCCTTATTCTTATGAACCGGCCGGTAATAGCGCTTTTAATAGCGCTTTATTGTCACCGGACGCACAATACGTTTTTTTTGCACTACGGACGGGTGTTGATAAGCCAGGAGCAATAATCCAGTTTAGCAGAGATTCGGGTAAAAGAATCCGGGAAGTGGGGACCAATAGTTGCTGTGTCCTCGCTGCAAACAAAAAGTACCTCATTTCCGGGGGGGATGACAAGAGGGCTATCATCTGGGATATTGCGACAGGCAAACAGTTACGCCGGCTTTACGGACACCAGGACACTATTAGCGCAATACAAATTGTAGATAATGTGGCTATTACAGCTGCATTTGACGGACAAATATTTGTCTGGTCCTTACCGGAAGGTAAGTTGAAAAAGATACTACGACACCAATGAAGGTTATGGCAAGGTACTGAATGTGGAACGCAGGACAAGCGCAAAATGAAACCGCCGAAATTGTCTTTTCCAATAAGCGGTGTCGGGTGTTATCACAGCGCCTATTTTACGTTTTTGCTGGCATTGCTTTAATGCGTTTACGATATTTGGCAAGAATATTTCTGTTGTAGTTCATGCCTTTAATGTTAATAATAAATAATGAGCCACCTTTGACCAAAAGGTCACCTTCGGCGGCTTAGAGATATTCAAAATTGTAGGGGACTTCATCCCCACTTCCTCTCATCGACGATGGTCTGGTGCTCCTGAGGGATAGTTCCCCGCGGCACGTATTCTATCCTATCGAGCTTCACGCGGCATACCTGCGGGAACCTCTCGGACAGCAGGAT
>PDVH01000025.1_pt1 | contig 10933 bp, 10 predicted proteins | sample 1369781 | NCBI WGS metagenome assembly PDVH01 (sample SAMN07795378, study PRJNA414565) | Alkali sediment metagenome, whole genome shotgun sequencing project. | isolation source: glacial lake sediment | place: Bosnia and Herzegovina: Donje Bare Lake | collected 2016-06
ATGGATATGGATCAAATGAGCTGTTAAGATTGATTAGGATAAACGAATTCAGGAGAATCCATATAACCATCACAACCATAAATATTGAGATAAAGATCCAAGATCCCCCAAAAGAAGCGACCTCATCGGCCATCTTCTGGCCAATAGTCAATTGTTTGGAAAGGTCTTGAACAACATTTGTCGAAATAGGGGTTCTTTCGGTTATATGATGAGCAACATGCTTTTCTTGTTCAGTAAGCTCTTCATATTTCGAGCGAAAGAGCCTTTCTGCTGTATCGTGTACTTTCTGATCCATCATGTTATCCTTTGAATGGCCGTCTGAGGACGCAGCTCAATGACCGTGAACGTTTGAGCGGTTCGGGTCAAGCCGAATAATGATTACTGCCTGGAATCTTACATATTTATTAAAACTCGTCAATGGAACCTTCAGGAAGAACGAGATAAAAAGGATAGTATATGCTATAATTATAAATTTGTCCCATGAGTTAGCCTTGGGATACTGTCACTCTCCTCCGCCAATCAGCGGTAGGACTTTGTCCAGATGGAAATAGATCAGGTATCTGGAGCTTGTCTTGTATTTGCCTTCCACTTCGGGGTATTTCTTACGGCGGATTTCTTCAATCAGCGGGCTGTCCTTCTCGTCACGGATTTTGGTGAGATAAAGTCTCCGGCCTTCATATAGGTCCATTTCCTTGAAAAGATAGACTGCATGAGGGTTTGACTGAAGATTGGCATGGGTTAATTTATCAGCATCGATAAATGCAATTGTTTCTTCGTCAAAAAAATGTGGTCTCCCATAGAGGGCAGCGTCTACTTTTCCATGGGCATCCGCCGTGGCAAGTACACCAACTCCTTCTATTTTCTCGAAATATTCACTCAGCTTCATATTCATCTCCCTTGGATTTTAGGTTATTCTTTTCGATGATAGAGAATTTCTATGGAAATACCTTGTCCTCTGTTTCTTCCCCAAAGTTAGTAGCAATTCTCCCTTCAAGGGATGTATGGGTCCTTCTTCCCAAAAGGCGACGACCTGCTCTACCCCCTGTCTCAAAGCTCTTATATCCCAAGGCACCATGGTCATGAATGGTCATCCTGCCGAGTATCTAAACGCTGCCAGCGCTGCAATTCTTGCTTTTCCACGAATTTTCCTCGGATGAACCTCGCGGCAAAATCAGGATGCCCGAAGTAACCGGGCGCCATGTCCAAGAACCTATCCTGCATGTCCTTGAGGATTTTGGGGGCTTCCATTGCGGCAATAAAGTTGCGCTCGTCTTTGTGGGAGAAGATAATTTCGTCCCCCAACGCCTCTTTGACCTGGTCGGCTTGCCCTCGCAGCTCCGGTGGCAGGGTGTCGGGCCGAATCGGAATGGCGATCCGGACCTCCAGTAGCACGAACCAGCGGTCGCCGGCTATCGGCCGGGAGTAGTCCCAAAACTCCAGGGTCAGGCCACTATTGAGAGGATGCCGAAATATTAATCTTTCCGAGTTCATTGCCGAACTATAACCCTGAGATTATGCGGCCACCGTGGCACCGCAGTCCACGCAGAAAGCAGCAATTAATCCAAGTACTACTGCCCTACCAAAAACAGTTTTCATAAGAAAACACCCTTGTGTTTGTGAAAAAGCATGGCTGGTTGACTTCCTGGTTACTTGTGGATTGGATGAAATCCCCAAAAGGAGGACAACCGCCTTGGGGGCATCATACAGACACCTTACAGAAATTCCTTCTCATAACTTCCGCTACAAGGTTAAGGGTTACGTTGTAATTTAACGCAGGAATAGGGGGAAAGTTATGTTCGCAAAATAATCTCAAATGATTTACCCGTCAAGGGAAAAACTTCTTCGGGGAATTACTCCATTGCTGATTATCGTTTGAAGTGACGTATAAAAAGGCAGAAATTGAAAAATAACCTTACAGGAAGCAGTTGAATATCAGACCTAATTCATATAAATGATTCAACATGGAAAATGTATGGATACTGCTGGCGTTGATTGCCGCCCTCACCGGCGGAACTAGTGATGCCCTTACAAAGAAGGCTTTACAGCTTCATGATGAATACACAGTCGCATGGTTACGCCAACTGGTGGTTGTCCTGATTCTATCGCCATGCCTCTTCTTTATTCCAATCCCGGCACTGGATGGAGATTTTTATAAAGCGTTCTTCTCCGCATTGCCTTTTGAAGTAATCGCATATATCCTTTACATAAAAGCAATTAAAATATCTCCCCTCAGCCTTACGGTGCCGTTTCTGTCTTTAACACCTGTCTGTCTGATCATTATACCTTACATCATGTTGGGAGAATTGGTATCTTTCTGGGGTGGCATCGGCATACTGATGATTGCTTTCGGAAGTTATACTCTGAATCTGAAAGAAATGAGCAAAGGATTTCTGGAACCGATTAAGGCTATCGGGAAAGAAAAAGGTTCCGTCTTTATGATCATCGTCGCCATCCTTTATGGATTTACCAACACCTTCGGTAAACATGCTCTTAACCATTCATCCGCACTTTTTTTCGGGGTTACATACAATTTGGCATTTTTCATCGTGCTAAGCCCGGTCATTTTCAAGGTTGGTAAAATATATGCACATGGTCGCATCTGCAAAGAGTCTTTGAAAATCTCTGTTCTCCCCGGAATCTTCTCAGCCATAACTGTGATCTTCTATACCATTGCCATGAGTCTGGCGAATGTGGCCTACACGGTAGCTGTCTGCCGGTTAAGTCTCCTGGTCGGCGTGATCTACGGTCATTTTCTCTTTAAGGAAACCGGTTTCAGAGAAAGACTGGTAGGCACGACTCTAATGCTTATTGGATTTTTGATCATTGTGCTGGAGTAATGATGCCGCAAATAGTTTCAGTGAAGATTGACGAACTCGTAAAAAGTCGAAAATTATGGTTTCTGTCATGCTGAGCTTGTCGAAGCATGAAGTGATATCAATACCTTACCTTCACCCTTCGACAGGCTCAGGGTGACATTTCCGACTTTTTACGAAATCATCAAGATTATTCAAATAATATAATAGCAATAAGCTCAAGGTCTTTATTTCCATTATTTTCAATAGAATGAAACTCGCCAGTACCAGTACGAACCACATCACCTTTTCTTACTGTTACTCTGATACCATTATCATTTAGAATACCTTCCCCTTCGAGAATATAGTACAGCTCAAAATCCCCCTCGTGTTTATGATATCCTATGGAATATCCAGGGGCTATAACCTCTCTTACACAGAGCCGTCCCTTTTCTGACAACTCATCTTTTTCAAGCAGATGGAACAACTTTATGTGTCCTTTTCCTCCTTTCATTTCATGCATATGTTCTTCTCTCATCTCATTTTTCCTGCTAATCATTTTCACATCACCTTTTATCTTTCTATGGCAATTTTTTTGCTAAATGGATTGGTATGTACGACCCTGTTATTTTTTAGCACATTTTTAGGGTACAGTTCTGCGGTTTTTTGATTATTATAGATTGTAATGCGGCATTAAAAGGCGAGATGGGAAAAAGGCGATTTAAGGGAGTACATGATTGGTACAGGGCCAGCGTGATCACTTAAAAAGTGTGACATGCGCATATGTGCGGCATGTGATGATTATAAATAATCTTTTATCAATTTGTGTTTCGAATCCATGGCCTGCCTTTTTTAAACATCAGCTCTTTATTTTTTACTTTATGGAACCTGATCCGTTATCAAGAACTCATAGCAATAAGACGTCTTCCTTCCGCCGAAAGAGCCGCTTCAATATATTCAAAACCCGTAAGACAATTCCGGCGTTCAACCACTATGACCTTTATTTGCGAGTTCTGCAGAAGCTTCATCAACTTCGGGAGATGGCGGGAACCAATTTCTGTGACAGTTGTTCCGACTTTAATTTCGTGCATGTTAGCATATCGCACGGCCTTAGCCATCTGACGGCTTAGATCAGCTCTTTGATCTTCCAATGGTACTCTTGCATAGATGGCGGCATTCTCACTTTTCTCACTGACCTTTGCTGCCGTTTCCGCTCTGGCCTTGGCTTCCGCTTCTTCCCTTGCTTTAAACTCGGCCATCAGCCGTTCGACTTCTTCCGCCTTGAGCCTAATTTCCGCCTCCGCTCTGGCCTTCGCTTCAGTTTCTGCTTCTCTTGTCTTCAACTCGCCCACCAAACGGGCCACCTCTTCCGCTTTATCCCTGGCTTCCGTCTCTGCCTTGAGCCTGGCTTCCACTTCCGCCCATACTCTTCTTTCAGCCTCTTCCCTTGCTTCTGTCTCTTCTGCCAACCGTGCTTCTACTTCGGCTCTCACTGTAGCTTCAGCTTTTTCTCTTGCTTTAAACTCGGCCGCCAGCTGTTCGACTTCTTCTGCTTTATCCCTGGCTTCTGTCTCTGCTTTGAGTCTGGCTTCCTCTTCCGCTCTGAGCCTTGCCTCAACCTCCGCCTTAGCTATAACTTCTTCCTTTGCTCTCTTTTCAATCTCCAATCTTGCTTTCGCCTCTTCTGCCAACCGTGCTTCTACTTCGGCCCTCACTTTAGCTTCAGCTTTTTCTCTTGCTTTAAACTCGGCCGCCAGCCGTTCGACTTCTTCTGCTTTATCCCTGGCTTCTATCTCTACATTTAGTCTGGTTATCTCTTCCGCCCTGAGCCTAATTTCTGCCTCTTCTCTTGCCTTCAACTCGGCCGCCAATCGGGCCACCACGTCCGCTTTAGCATTGGCCTCCATCTTTGCTCTGAGTCCGGCTTCCTCTTCCGCCTTGAGCCTTGCCTCCACCTCTGCCCTGGCTTTCGCTTCCTCCGTTGCTCTCTTTTCAGCTTTCTCCCTTGCACTTGTCTCTTCTACCAACCGTGCTTCTACTTCGGCGCTCACTTTAGCTTCCGCTTCTTCTCTTGCTTTCAGCTCGGCTACTAGACATTCGACTTCTTCTGTCTTTAGCTTCAATTCTGCATCCGTTCGGGCCTTCGCTTCAGTTTCTGCTTTTTCTCTTACCTTAAACTCGGCCACCAGTCGCTCGAATTCTCCCACTTTAGTCCAGGCTGCAATCTCTGCATTAAGCCTGGTTATCTCTTCCGCGCTGAGCCTATTTCCTATCGCCAGTCTGGTTTTTGCTTCTTCCTGTGCTCTCCTTTCAGCTTCCTCTCTCGCTTTAGTCGCTTCTACCAACCGCGCTTCTACTTCAGCCCTCACTTTAGCTTCAGCTTCTTCTCTTGCTTTAAACTCGGCCATCAACCGTTCGACTTCTTCCGCCTTTAGCCTAAGTTCTGCCTCCGCTCTGGCCTTCGCTTCAGTTTCTGCTTTTTCTCTTATCTTCAACTCGGCCGTCAATCGGGCGACCTCGTCCGCTTTAGCACTGGCCCCCATCTTTATTCTGAGTCCGGCTACCTTTTCAGCCCGTGCTCTCCTTTCAGCTTCCTCCCTTGCTTTCGTCTCTTCTGCCAACCGCGCTTCTACTTCAGCCCTCACTTTAGCTTCCGCTTCTCCTCTTGCCTTCAACTCGGCCACCAGCCGTTCGACTTCTTTCGTTTTAGTCCTGGCTTCCTCTTCCGCCTTTAGCCTAAGTTCTGCCTCCGCTTTGGTCTTCGCTTCTTCCCTTGCCCTCATCTCTTCTGCCAACCGCGCTTCTACTTCAGCCCTCACTTTAGCTTCCGCTTCTTCTCTTGCTTTAAACTCGACCGCTAGTCGTTCGACTTCTTCCGCTTTAGTCCTGGCTTCTATCTCTGCCTTGAGCCTGGCTTCCACTTCTGCCCGTGTCTTTTCGTATTGAGCCGATTCAGCAATTATAACGTTTAGTTCATCCAAGAGCATCCTATCACTTAGTGGCAGCCAGTTATTGTATGTATCCGTTTTTAACATATGTTTCCCTTCTTTAATTCAGCTTTTAACCTTTTAATAATACAAGTTATGACCGGGAGCGCATCCCGCAAGCCCCGCCTTATAGGTGGGGATAAAGGGTGCAATGTAAACATAGTTCCTTTCCGGGAAGCCCCGGCCTGTGGGCGGGGAGCTTCACTTTTACATATTTTAACAGTATAAAAAACCCCGCACTCTTCTGAGAAACGGGGTTTAAGTAATCAATCCATAGCACCCTCATCGGGGTTAATGATTAAAAAATATAATCTGTTTAAATCGTATTTTTATTATCATGCTTTCCCAATAAAAGCTACTATAAAAGAAAAATCAGCTTGGCAAGAATTACAGGAGGCACTAAATAAGACTTCCTTATATCAATTGCCCGGAATGAGCCGATGGAGCTACGTTAGTCCAATTGACAGTGATGGATAAGCTTTGCGAAGATCATGGAGCTAATGCCACAAAGTATAATTATTTTTGTGAAAAGGCGACATCCTCCGTCAATTGGTTCCCGGAATACAAACCCATTCTATAAATATAATCCATGACAACTTTTGGAACCATATTGTCTACTGATTGATCTGTTTTTACCCTGTGCCGTATCTCCGTGGAAGAGATGGATAGTGACGGTTCTTCAATGATGGTTACATATGGCCGGAAATCATCAGGGATTCTTTCTTCTATCTCCTTTCTCTGATAGCCCGGTCTAGCGGCAGCAATAAAATTACAGAGGCCGGGATATGTTTTCGATTTATCCCAGTTAATGATTGTCAATACGGCATCTAACCCGGTTATGAAATAAATATCACTGTCTTTGCCATACATTTCTTTAAATGCTCTGATAGTGTCACCGGCATAAGTCGGGCAGTTACATCCCATCTCGATTTTCGACGCTTCAAAGTAAGAATTTGCCGCAATCGCCGCACTGACCATAGCAAAACGGTGCTCTGCTGCTGTTATGTCATTCATTGATTTATGGGGAGGACAGTAGGCAGGGACAAATATAACCTTCTCCAGGTCAAATTTCGATCTGACAAATGCAGCTACTGCAAGATGACCGAAATGAATGGGGTCAAAGGTGCCTCCCATGATACCGAGCTTGCATATGTTTTTGTTCTCTAAATCCATCACAGCCTCAGATCAGACAGATCCACCTTGTCAATACTATCCGGTTGCCATCTTGGTTGATTATCCTTATCGATAAGGCGGGCCCGGATGCCTTCGCGAAAGTCAGGATGTCTTATGATATACTGCATGGCCCTGAAATCTGCTTCATAAACCTTATTCATGGGAAGATGCTCATTATGACGCAACAGCTTCAAGGTTAAGGCCAACGCTGTCGGAGACCTTTCTGAAAGTCCCGACATTATGCCTTCACAGGGGGAAAGCAAGATAGAGCATACATGAAGAGAATCGATAATCTCCTGCAAAGATGTTTGTCCCGCAAAATATTTCTCGACCCATATATCTATATCCGGTCTTGGTACGATATTTCTATCAAAATAGATTTTGATTTCCCTCATCAGCCGGGGCAATATCTCTTTGGAGCTTGAAATCTCCTTTGTTTTGAATGTTTCGATAGCCCGTATAAGGTCATTAAACTTGTTCGAATGTGTCAAATGCGTAGCGAAACCCACACGGACACACTCGCTTCCCTTCATCTCAAAACTTGTGAGTCCCAGATATTCCGGATAGCCCGGCGGACATTTGCCGTACATCCATCCCGTTGCACCCACATCGGGAAAGAACCCTATCCTCGTTTCCGGCATGGCCATGCGGGTTCTTTCTGTTGCAACTACCCAGTCGGCGCCTGATGCAATGCCAAGCCCGCCGCCCATCGTAATGCCGTCGGCAATTACAATCACCGGCTTGGGGAATTGATGAATCATCAGATCAAGTTTGTATTCCTCCAGAAAAAACTGACTTACCTCCTCCATATTGTCGTTCTGAATACACCAGGCGACGCGCTTTATATCACCGCCGGCGCAGAATCCCATCTCACCCAGACCATAAAAAAGAATCAACTTGCATTCATCATCCGAGAGTGCCTCATTTAAATGCCTGGTAATAAGTCGGATCATTTCAAGGCTAAGACTGTTCAATGCCTCTTTGCGATTCAGAATAATCGACATGCCTGCGCTGGTACGACGCATTATTACAGAGGATTTTTTTGAGTCATGGTTGCTCATCATTCTGATCCAGATTTTAAATTAAAAAATTTATTCATATGTATATACTCCAAATTTCGTTCCGGTCGCAAACTTTTCTTTAATAATTAGCTTAGAAATATATTCTCTTGCTTTGCAAAAAAAATCTTGTAATTCCATGAAAAAATCCTTACTCTCAACAGAAAACACAGGGAAAGGGAAATTGCCATGGAATCACAACTTGATCCCAAACTTCCACTTTTACAGAATGCCGATGTGGAGAACAAGGTAGTCCTTTTACGTGTTGACCATAATGTGGTCAAAAAAGGAGCCATTGAAGACCCGTTCAGAATAGATCAAACTATTGGAACTATCTTTAACATCGTTGAGAGGGGCGGCAGGCCTATCCTGATGACGCATATCGGAAGGCCGCGAGACAAAACAGGCAAAATTAAAGTAGACAAATCGACGTCAGTGGAGCCCATCGCAGAATATCTGGAGCGTAAGCTTCATACAAAGATCTACTGTCCCACGTTCAGGCCGGAAGGTGATGCAGGAATAAAAAGTGTCGACACCTCGATAAATCTCGCCATAAAGAATCTGAAAGAAAAAAGGATCGGCGCCATATACCTCCCGAATACAAGATGGTTCACGGGAGAAGAATCGAAAGCGGAGGATAGTGACTCCTTAGCACGCCAGCTGGCAGGTTTGGCCGATGTCTTCGTTAACGATGCCTTCGGATCCTGGCAGCCGCACGTCTCCACCTATCACATAACGAAGTATCTCCCGTCGTTTGCGGGATATCTCATGCAAAAGGAAATACAGAATCTTGCGCAGGTTCTTCAGCCTGAAAGGCCGTTCATTTCCGTCGTGGCAGGTGCAAAGTACAACACAAAGATCGGACCCCTCAACGAAATCTATAAGAAGGTAGATAAATTGATCCTCGGCGGGCTCATTTACAATACCTACCTGTGTGCGAAATATGGCGTCTCAATCAGCGGTATCGAGCAGGAAGATATCGAAGCCGCCGGTAATCTCGTCGAGATGGACAGGAACCAGCACAAGATACTGGAGCTTCCATATGTGTATGAATCGGATACCATGGAAGGGAAGATTGAGGGGAAATACAGAATCAGGTCGATAAAGGAAATCAAAGAAGGTGCAAAACTTCATTACATTATGGATATTGCAAAAGAATCTTTCGAGGATCCGGAGATATCGGAAGCGCTGAACTCGGCAAGGACCATTTTTGTCAATGCCGTCATGGGATACACGCCGTATTTTTCCGAAGGCTCCGCGGCCCTGGACAGCAAGATCGATCAGAATATACTAGCAAATAAACTCTATGGAGGCGGTGATACGCTTCAGGAATTTAAGAATCTGTGTCCGGGTCTTTATTTGTCAACGCTTGATAATTCTAAATACTATTTCTTCACGGGCGGCGGTACGGTGTTGAAGGCCATCGAGGAAGGTACGCCATACGGCCTTGAGGCAGTGAAAGCGCTTATCGATAACGGCGGAAAAGCTCAGTAAAATTTAGAAGGATGCGGCGATTCTTGGATAATATTAATTAATGTTAGAAAGGGCCATAAAATGAAATTACAGATTAAAAGTAACGTATCGTGGGTCGGCAAAGTTGATTGGGAACTCAGGAAATTTCATGGGAATGAATTGTCAACGCACCGGGGATCAACCTATAATTCATACTTGATAGAAGAAGAAAAGATTGCTTTGATTGACACGGCCTGGGCTCCCTTTGCCAAAGAGTACGTATCAAACTTGGGAAATGTCATAGACTTAAAAAAAATTGACTATATCATTGCCAACCACGCGGAGACTGATCACAGCGGTGCTCTGCCTGAACTCATGAGTCGCATTCCTGATACGCCGATCTACTGCACGGCAAATGGCATCAAATCCCTTAAAGGGCACTACCATCAGGATTGGAATTTCCATGCAATAAAAACGGGGGAGCGTCTGAGTTTAGGGGAAAAGGAATTGATTTTTATAGAAGCGCCGATGCTGCACTGGCCGGACAGCATGTTCTGTTATTTAATGGGCGATAATATTTTATTCAGCAATGATGCCTTCGGTCAGCATTACGCGTCCGAATTTCGATTCAATGACCTAGTTGACAAAGAGGAATTAATGGCGGAAGCCATAAAGTATTATGCAAACATCCTGACGCCGTTCAGTACGTTTGTCGACAAAAAGATTAAAGAGGTATTATCCTTCAAGCTGCCCGTTGACATTATCTGCACAAGCCATGGCACTATCTGGCGGGATAATCCAGTGCAAATTATTGAACAGTATTTGAAATGGGCAAACAAATATAAAGAAAACCAGATCACCATCGTTTACGACACCATGTGGAACGGCACCCGTATCATGGCTGAAAATATTGCCTCCGGGATAAAGCAGGCTGATCAGAAGGTAGACGTAAAACTGTATAATATTGCCAAAACGGATAAGAATGACGTGATTACGGAGGTTTTCAAATCCAAGGCCATTCTGGTCGGCTCGCCGACCATCAACAGAGGCATTCTGACTGCTGTCGCCGGCCTTTTGGAAGAAATAAAAGGCATGAAATTCCAGGACAAAAAGGCGGCTGCTTTTGGCTGCTACGGCTGGAGCGGCGAATCCGTAAAGGTCATTTCACAGAATCTTGAATCAGCAGGCTTCCAAGTGGTTGACGGAGGTATAATGAGTCTGTGGAATCCGGATAGCAAGAGTATTGAGGCCTGCATTGAATATGGTAAGAAGGCGGCCGAACTTTTTAAGTAATTGATCTGATGCCGGTGTTTAATTGATTGGTCTCGAGATGGGGAAAATGTGATCAACCGGGAGGTGGGAGGTTTAACCTTCCGGTTGATCGTTTGAAAGAGATTGTTTACTGATTGCCGCCACCCGGGCCCATCCCCGGGGCGCCTCCGCCCGGACCCATACCTGGGCTACCATGCCA
>PDVH01000410.1_pt1 | contig 10932 bp, 7 predicted proteins | sample 1369781 | NCBI WGS metagenome assembly PDVH01 (sample SAMN07795378, study PRJNA414565) | Alkali sediment metagenome, whole genome shotgun sequencing project. | isolation source: glacial lake sediment | place: Bosnia and Herzegovina: Donje Bare Lake | collected 2016-06
CTCAGGTGCCTTCGAAGGTTTGACCGTCCCGCCAAAATGACGTGCCATGAATTGATGGCCAGCGCAGATCCCAAGGATCGGGAACTCTGCGCTGTCAAGATATTCCGCGCAGTTCCCTAACGACCCGTTCAACCCTATTCGCGGCGCTCCGCCAGAGAGGACCAGACCATGAATGTCATCTTTGAGTAAATCCGTCAAGGGAATGGTGTTCGGCACGATGCGTGTCTCCACCTCAAGGTCACGCAGCGTGCGCCATTCACGCTGCGTCCATTGCCCCCCGTTATCGATCACGTAGATTCGCACCATAGGTTCATTCCCACTCGACGGTCCCTGGAGGCTTGTTGGTCACATCATAGACGATGCGATTCACTTTCTCCTTAAGCGTGTTGGTGATTTTTGTTGAAATCGTATCAAGCACCTCATGGGGGATCGTACTGTAATGGCAGGTCATGGCATCGACGCTCTGTACCGCCCGTATCGCAATCGTATTCCCATAGGCTCGTTTGTCACCATGGACGCCAACGGTTTTAATGGGGATCAGCACCGCGAAATACTGCCACGGCAGCTCCATGAGTCCTTGCGCCGCCGCTCGTTCGATTTCCTTTTCAACGATGTCACAGGCTTCACGCACCAGTTTCGTCCGCTCCGGGGTCGCTTCCCCAATGATGCGGATGGCAAGCCCAGGGCCAGGGAACGGCTGCCGTTCTGACACCGGGATCTCTAGCACACGGGCGACCTTCCGTACCTCATCCTTGTACAGGTCACGGAGCGGCTCAACAAGCGTCAATTTCATATCCTTGGGTAACCCACCGACGTTATGATGTGATTTGATGGTATCGCGCAGACCGCCACCAGATTCAATCCAATCCGGTGCGATCGTCCCCTGCACGAGGTTATTGACACGTTCCTTTCGTCCGACTTCTTCAAAGATCCGTATGAATTTCTCCCCGATGATCTTGCGTTTCTTCTCCGGGTCCTCCACCCCTTTTAACGCCTGATAATACGCTGAACCCGCAGAAATGAACCGGTAATTCAACCCCAAGTCCTTCATCAAGTCTTTGACTTGTTCAGATTCATCCTTCCGCATGTACCCGGTGTTGACATGCACCGCGATGAGCTGCTTCCCAATCGCCTTGTTAACTAAAGCAGCACAGACCGTGCTGTCAACCCCACCAGAGAAAGCGATTAATGCCTTCCCCTTGATTTCCTGCTGAAGGCCAGCAATAGTCCTTTCGATGAACCTCTCTGCATGAAACATCTGAAAAACCTCTATTTCGGCAGTACCTTCTCCCGCATCTTCTTCCGATAATCCAGTAACTTCTTTTCTAATTTTTTATCCTTCACCGCAAGGATCTCAACTGCGAGCAACGCAGCATTCTCCCCTCGATCGAGACCGACCGCTCCCACGGGGATCCCTGGTGGCATCTGAATGATGGACAGGATCGCATCCAGGTTCACTTTTCCGCTCACCGGAACACCGATCACTGGTTTGATCGTATGGGCGGCGATGGTACCAGGCAACGCAGCTGACAGGCCAGCGATTCCTATGAAAAGATCAGCATCACTTTTTTCCACGAGTTTCTTTAAGAGGTCTGGTGTACGATGCGCCGAAGCAACCTTCACATCATAAGAAACCCCAAAATCCTCAAAGATGGACTTGGCTTTGTCAGCGACAGGCATATCAGAAGACGACCCCATGATGATTTGAATTTTCATAGTCTCACATCAGGAAATACTGTCACCATATAAATAGTTTCAACCTCCTCTGTTCCGCTATCGTAAACTAATTATATCACATCTTAATGTTCAGTTCTCAAACTAGGAACAACCATGCGATTAGTGATTTGTGAGAAAAATATCGCTGCGAGAAGGATCGCTTACATACTTTCCGGCGGTCAGGTAAAAAATTCCCATCTCGGGAACATCCCGGTCTATTCGTTCACAAAAAACAACGAGCCCTGGGATGTGATCGGGTTAAAAGGCCATATCATCAACCTAGATTACCCTAGCGGATTTAACCAATGGAACAAGATTCCTCCTCAAGAGCTCATCGAGGTCGAACCCTTAAAAAACGTCAGTGAAAAAGGGATCGCCTCCGCGTTAAAGACCCTGGTCAAGAACACACCCTCGTTGATCGTTGCGACTGATTTTGACAGAGAAGGGGAGCTCATTGGCGTAGAAGTGGTCAACCTTCTCCGAGGCTATAACCCTGCTCTGACAGACATCAAACGAGCCAGATATAGCGCTATCACCCCCTATGAGATCAACACTGCCTTTGACAATCTGACTGAAGTGGATTATAATCTGTCGAACGCAGGGGAGGCGCGCCAGGTCATCGACCTGGTATGGGGCGCGGTCTTAACACGATTCATCTCCTTAACATCCCGTCGCCTCGGGCGGGATTTTCTCTCCATCGGACGTGTTCAATCTCCGACGCTTGCGTTATTGGTCGAGCGGGAAAAAGAAATCAGATCGTTTGTCCCGAAACCATACTGGGTGCTTCAAGCACAACTGAATAAGGAAAAAACCATAGATACGACGCACGAGCATGGAGTGTTCAGGGAGGAACAACTTGCTCTTGACCTCTATGAGAAAATCAAGGGCTGTAAAGAAGCCTTGGTAAAAGAAGTGAAAAAAATCGTCACCAATGAGTCGCCGCCCGCACCCTTCAATACCACAACGTTCATCCAGGCTGCCTCCTATCTGGGATTCTCCGCTGCGAAAGCCATGAGTCTAGCGGAGGAGCTGTATATGATGGGGTTGACGTCATACCCACGAACAGATAACACGGTCTATCCGCCATCACTCAACATCAAGGCCATTTTAGAAAAATTATCTCAGGCTCATTTCTCAAAAGAGGTAAAGGAGGTTCAGACAAATGGACGGAATTACCCGACCCGTGGAAAGCAGCAGACCACACGGACCATCCTCCGATCCACCCTGTTGACGTGCCATCGAAAAAACTTGGTGCGGATCAAGAGCAAATCTACGAGCTTATCTGTCGGAGATTTTTTGCCACTCTCGCCAAAGATGCTGTCTCCGAGACAACCGATGTCTGGTTTGATATCTCTGGAGAAAAATTCATCACCAGTGGATATCGCCTGGTTGAGGCGCACTGGAAGCACCTCTATCCCTATTTTAAAGAGAAGAAGAAACAACTTCCGGAGCTGATTGAGGGAGAGCATCTCGAGATCGTGAAAATTTCGATTAAGAAGGATTCAACAAAACCACCGCAGCGGTACACCCAAGGAGCCCTGATTGCGAAGATGGAGCAGCTCTCCCTTGGAACCAAGTCAACTCGTCATGAGATCATTAGTAAGTTGTACGGTCGTAAATATGTCATAGGGGGGACTCCAACTCCGACTTCGACCGCGATTGCTGTGGTTGATGCGCTGATCAACTGTGATGTCGTCAAACCGAAGATGACCGCGGTGCTTGAGCAGGACATGAATGACATCGCAGAAGGCAAAAAGACCCTTGAGGAAACCGTCCGTGAATCGCGCACGATGTTGACCAAGGTCATGGAAGAATTGGAACCTGAGAAAGAGAAGATAAAGGAGAACATCAATAACGCCGTGAAGGCGCAGAACACGATTGGCCCCTGTCCGAAATGTGGGAAATCCCTCCTGGTACGGGTGTCGAAGAAAGGGAAACGGTTCGTCGGTTGCTCCGGGTACCCTGATTGTACGAACACCTATTCGCTTCCTCAGCAGGGTGGTCGGACAATGACGACGAAGCTGTGTGATGCCTGCAACACCCCGATCGTGCAGGTGAAGATGAAGGATCGACGGGCATGGGAGTTATGCATTAATTCCGGCTGTCCGAAGAAAAAGAAAAAAGAGGTAGAAAAACCATCTGCTGTCCCGACAGCCTAACCTGATCATTTACGTTTTAGTTTTTTCTTTGCGATTGGTTTCTTTTTCGCCGCTGTTTTCTTCGCCTTCGTTTTTACTTGTTTCTTAGGTTTTTGTTTTTTCTGTGAAGTCTTTTTTTGCGTCTTTTTCAGTTTCTTTGGTTTTTTCACGGTGGTTATTTTCTTCGGCCGCCCTGGTTTCTTCTCTGGTTTTAGCGTTTTTTTAGGTTTTTCCTTCTTCACCACTACTTGTTTTGCTGGTTTCTTTGTTGGAGTGATTGGTTTTTCTTTTTTTGGTGTGAGTGGTTCTTCCTGCGGTATTTGGGACGGCGGTTGAATAGTCTGTTCCTCTTTCGGTGGTTCCCCTGGTGTGACAGCTGGTATGGTTGGTTGTTCCACGGGTGGTTTTTCCTCAGTCAACCCGATAGGGATGGACTCCATTGACTCCTCATGGGTTGTTTCACCGAGTGGCTCGGCAAGGACCTGGGTGACGGAGACGACCTTGTCTTTCTCGTTGAGCCGCATGATGCGTACCCCCATGGTGTTTCTCCCCTGTTCCCGGATGTCTCGGACCGGGATGCGTACCGTCATACCATGCTCGGTCGTGATGATCAGCTCATAGTCGTCGTTCACCTGGCTGACGAACACGACTTTTCCGTTCCGGTCATTGGTCACGATGGTCCTGACTCCTTTGCTGCCCCGGTGGGTCATGCGGTATTCGTCAATAGGGGAGCGTTTCCCAAAGCCGTTCTCGGTCATCGTGAACAAAGGCCCTGTGATGTCCACCACGGTCATGGCGACCACGGAGTCGTTCTTGTTCTTCAGACGAATGCCGATGACGCCATGGGTTGCGCGACCCGTGGGTCGTAATTCTTTTTCGTTGAACCGACAGGCTTGTCCAAGGGCGGTGGCGATCATCACGGTCTTGCTTCCATCGGAGAGGGTGACTCCCATGAGCTCATCGCCCTCCTCTAGTTTGATGGCGATGATGCCGTTGACCCGGATGTTGCCATAAGCGGAGAGCACTGTTTTTTTGATGGTGCCTTTCTTTGTGGAGAAAATAAGGTAATGGGTGTCATCAAACTCATGGATGGGTACCGCAGTCTCTATCTTCTCGCCTTCCTCGAGCCGGGGTAGCAGGTTGATGATGGCTTTTCCTTTCGCATAGCGGTCGCCCTCAGGGATCTTATAGGCCTTCAGCCAGTAGACACGCCCATGGTTGGTGAAATACATCAGGTAGTCATGGGTGCTGGTGATGAAGGTGTCGACGACGAAATCCTCCTCTTTCGGTCGAACGCCGATGAGGCCTTTTCCCCCGCGGTGTTGCGTGCGGTACGTCTCGGTCGGGATGCGTTTGATGTACCCGTCCCTGGTGATGGTGACGACGACCTCCTGCTGGGGGATGAGGTCTTCGATGTCGATGCCTGCCTCCCCTTCAATGATCTGGGTGCGTCGGGGATCACCGAATTTCTCTTTTATCTCGAGGAGCTCTCGTTTGATTTCCGCAAGGATCTTCTGTTTATCTGCAAGGAGGGCGTCAAGCTCTTCAATCAACTGTTTGGTTTCGTTGTACTCCTTTTCGACCGCTGCGATTTCCATGCCGACGAGCTTCTGCAATCTCATATCAAGAATGGCTTTCGCTTGAATCTCAGAGAGTTTAAAGCGTGTCATCAATCGGTTTTTTGCTTCTTCGATTTCTTTGCTTTGCCTGATGATCTTAATGACCTCATCGATGTTCCGCAGGGCGATTATGAGTCCTTCAAGGATATGCATTTTTTCTCGTGCTTTCTTCAGATCATACGTCGTACGTCTCGTGATAATCTCCACACGATACTCAATATAATACTGAAGGATTTCTCTGAGCATCAGGACTTTTGGTTCTCCTTTGACGATCGCAAGATTCAGTACACCGAATGAGGATTGCAGCTCGGTATGTTCAAACAGTTGGTTCAGCACAACATCATCGATAGCGTCTCGTTTCAGCTCAATGACGATGCGCATGCCTTTGCGGTCACTTTCATCACGAAGATCGGCGATACCTTCGAGTCTCTTTTCTTTGACAAGCTCAGCAATCGTCTGGAGTAAAACGGATTTATTCACTTGATAGGGTAGCTCATGGACGATGATTTTGTTTTTCTGTTCCCCTTCTTCTATGGATGTTTTCGCACGGACGACAAGCGAGCCACGACCAGTGGAATACGCAGAAAGAATCCCGCCGCGCCCGCAGATGATGCCACCGGTGGGAAAATCAGGTCCTTTGATGATTTCCATAAGTTCTGCCGTCGATGTCTCAGGGGCATCGATCATTCGGATGGTGCCATCGATGACCTCACAGATGTTATGAGGCGCCATGTTTGTTGCCATACCAACCGCGATACCAGACGACCCGTTTACAAGGAGGTTCGGTAGAACTGCAGGGAGCACATCAGGCTCTTTCAGGGACCCATCATAATTATCGTGCCATTCCACGGTTTCCTTATCAATATCCTGAAGCATGAGTCTTGTGATCTTCGCCATCTTCGCTTCCGTGTATCTCATCGCTGCAGCAGAATCACCATCGACCGAACCAAAATTACCTTGACCGGCGATCAAAGGGTATCGTAGCGAAAAATCCTGCGTCATACGCACTATGGAATCATAGATGGACTGGTCACCATGCGGATGATATTTTCCAAGGACTTCTCCGACGATGTTAGCAGACTTCTTATACGGTTTTTCGTAGGTGATTCCCTTCTCGTTCATCGCGTACAGTATTCGTCGATGCACTGGTTTAAGCCCGTCCCTGATGTCAGGGAGCGCCCGGCTCATAATCACACTCATGGAATAATCAATGAACGCTCGTTTCATCTCTTCGTTAATATCGCGTGGTTGATCGTTTTTCTTGTTAATTTCAGCCATTTTTCCTCACCTCAGATATCCAGATTCACTACATCTTTGGCATGCTGTTCAATAAACACTTTTCGTGGTTCTACGGCTTCACCCATTAGAATCGTAAATAATTCATCAGCCTCAACCGCGTTTTCAATCGTCACTTGCAACATCAAACGACTGTCAGGATCCATGGTTGTTTCCCACAGCTGCTGCGGGTTCATCTCACCAAGACCCTTGTAGCGTTGAATGCCAAGGCCAGCCTCTCCAATCTGCTTTGCTTTCTGCACTCTTTCTTGTTCAGAAAACGCGTAGTCCACCGTCTTTCCTTTCGTCATTTTATAGAGTGGTGGTTGTGCGATATACAAATATCCTTTTTCAATCAACGGGCGCATATACCGGAAGAAAAACGTCAACAGCAACGTCCTGATATGTTCCCCATCGACATCGGCATCAGTCATCAGGATGATGCGGTGGTACCGGGCGTTCTCGATGTTGAATTCTTCTGCGATGCCGGTGCCGATCGCGGTGATCAAATGGAGGATTTCTTCGCTTTTGAGGATCTTATCCATCCTTGCTTTCTCGACGTTGAGGATTTTCCCTCGGAGGGGGAGGATCGCTTGGAATTCCTTGTCCCTGGCTTGTTTGGCCGAGCCACCTGCGCTATCTCCTTCCACAAGGTAGATTTCTGATTGACTAGGATCCTTGCTTGAACAGTCCGCGAGTTTCCCCGGGAGGGCGGACGATTCCAAGAGCCCTTTCCGTCGGGTGAGCTCTCGTGCTTTGCGTGCCGCTTCCCGTGCCTTGCTGGAGAGCACTGCTTTGTCTATGATCACATGGGCGACGGGTGGGTTTTCCTCGAAGAACTCTGAGAGTTTCTCGTACGCGACGCTTTCGACAACGCCTTTTACTTCAGAGTTTCCTAACTTGGATTTGGTCTGTCCTTCAAACTGCGGTTTTCGTATTTTCACTGAGATGATCGCAGTAAGGCCTTCTCGTGAATCCTCGCCACTCAGACCGAAGTTATCGTCAAATTGCTTATTCTTCCGTCCGTAATCGTTCAGGACACGGGTGAGTGCCCCTTTGAAGCCGTGGAGGTGGGTTCCTCCTTCGATGGTGTTGATGTTGTTGGCGAATGTGAAGATGTTCTCGGTGTACCCGTCGGTATATTGGAGTGCGATTTCGACCTGGACTGAGTCTTTCTCTCCTTGGATGTAGATGGGTTTTGGATGCAGTGGGGTCTTGTTTTTGTTGATGTGGATGACGAACTCGCTTACACCGCCGTCGTAGCGGAAGGTTTCATGCTTGTCGGTGCGCTCGTCAGTGACCTCGATCTGCAACCCGGCGTTGAGGAACGCCATTTCTCGCAGGCGTGTTGCGATGGTGTCGTAGTCGAACTCGGTTGTTTCGAAGATGTCTTTGTCAGGGAGGAAGGTGACGGTGGTTCCGGTGTCTTTCGATTTGCCGATGACTTTGAGTTCTGAGGCGGTTTTTCCTCGTTCGTAGCGTTGATGGTATTCCTTTTCGTTTCTCCTGACCTTGACTTCGAGCCATTTGGAGAGGGCGTTGACACAGGAGACACCGACGCCGTGGAGTCCGCCGCTGACTTTGTAGGCTTGTCCGTCGAATTTTCCCCCGGAGTACAGCATGGTGAGGATGACTTCGACGCCTGGGATTTTGTATTTCTCATGGATGTCGACGGGGATTCCTCTGCCGTTGTCTGCGACGGAGAGGGACCCGTTCTTATGGATGATGACTTGTACGGTGGTGCAGTAGCCGGCGAGTGCTTCGTCGACGGAGTTGTCGACGACTTCGTAGACCAGGTGGTGGAGTCCTCGGACATCGGTGCTTCCGATGTACATCCCTGGGTTTTTCCGCACGGATTCGAGGCCTTCGAGGACCTGGATTTTATCAGAATTGTAGGAGCTTTCAAGGACGGTTTTGTTGTCTTTCATGGGGATCACTTCGTGATAAAGTCTACACTAGTCTTGGTTGTCTTATGTTAGAGGTTTTTATCCCATTCTCCTAGGGTAGATTTCTAGGAGACTCATATGGAGTGAATGCTAATAAAGTTAACTATTGAGCCAACCTTAATAATTTCAAATCTCTTCATTCCTAAATTATGATTGAATCTTCATCATGTATCGTATGATACTTAACAAGTGAAATGTCAAAAAAAGTATTTAAACAGTTATAAATCAGAGGCATTTTTGAGCAGTTTTTTAAGAAGGATTAAATAACGATGATACTATCCACATCCAGGTGGAGGCCTATGGATAAAAAAATCATCATCAGCATATTTTTTATCGGAATTTTAATAGCGGGAAGCACCCTTGTAACCATCGCATCCGCAGCAGACCAAGATATCGCAGAACAATATGCCCCTATCCTGTATTTTGAGGCAAATGAACGCTGTTATCCTGTGGATGTCTCCTATGCCTTCAACAACTCTTATCTCTATGAGAATGGAAACCCGACACCGTTGTCGACGACACCAACCGGAGCCCTGCTCGCCACATACACCACAGATAACTTTTTCCTGGACAATCAACGAGGGACGGTCGCCGTTGGTGACAACGGCATCGAAAACGATTATCAAAGCAAGATGGCGACCTTAGGCTATAAGGTCTACGCCAACGTCGATACCGCCGCAGGTGTCATCCAATACTGGTTCTTCTACGCGTTCAACGGAGGGGATCTGAACCGTCATGAGGGAGACTGGGAGATGGTCCAGGTGGTCCTCTCAGCTGGGCAACCCGCCGAGGTCATGTACAGTCAGCACTATGCTGGGCAAAAAGCACAATGGAAACAAGTCGACAAGGACGGGGATCACGTCAAGGTCTATGTAGCAAGGGGAAGCCATGCGAATTACATCAAACCCTATTCCGGGAAGGTCGGCTTAGCAAGTGACGTTGTTGGTGATAATGGAGAAATTTTGAGACTGAAAACTTCACAATCGGACGGCTATGTTATTAATCCACTTAAAGATCAACCCTGGCTTTCCTTCGGGGGACGCTGGGGCTGGGCTGGTGTCGACCAGTCAACCACCACAGAAGCATCAATCATGGGAGAAGCAGGACCGAACGGCCCGAAATTCAGGGAAGGTGGCACCATGTGGCAACCCTTCTCCTGGGCAGGGGACCTTCAACCAGCAAACGACCTCCTCTTCACCATCGAATGGCTCGTCTACAACTTCGTACTCCTGTTCATACTCTTCACGATCCTTTCGCTGTTCATCCTTATCTTTTTCGTTTATCGCCGAAAGAAGAAACATGGGCTAGGGCCCCGCATATTCTCCTTATTGTACATTGACGGATCCAACCAGAAAAGCATCGGCAATATCCTCTGCATCATCGTCATCATCATGACCATCGTCGCCCTGTTCCTCCCCTGGTACACGGTCACGGCGGACATCTCGGTCCCCTCATCATCGCTGACAGGCTCGTTCAATGTCGTCTCCGTCGACGGCATCAACGGAGTGCAGATACGACTTCCGAATTCGAACGGCCCGATTCCTCTAGGGACCTTTGCCATGCCCTTCTACCTCATCATCGCTGTTGGCCTCGTGTTCCTCGTGCTTTCGACGATCGGGATATCGCAGAGTAAAAAACTTGGGAAGAAATATATGCTCAGAGGGACACGGTTGCTGCTGCCCTTTATCTTCATCCTCATCTTCATTCTCTTCGTCGCATCGATCATCCCCATGATCGCACCGCCAAACATCCAGGGATATCCCGGGACGTCTGCCGCGATAAATACGATCTCTGCGTCACCGTTCAATGGACAAACCACGGTCCCAGTCACTGAGGTGCAGGGCGGATCGATCCAGCTTGTGTGGGGCTTCGGGATCGGAGCGTATCTGCTGCTCTTCGCCGGCATCTTGCTGATTATGGCGGGTCTGGTGGAGATGACTGCTCATGAGCAGTTCTTCGAGGAGAATTCCCCTGTCCCTGCCAGTGAAGAGAAAAAACAATAGAGTAACCATCATGTGATTGTGATGCTCATCAACGCTGATCTCCATATCCATTCAAGGTACTCCGGTGCCACGAGCGATCGGATGACGATCGCTGCGCTGTCTGTAGAGGCGCCTCGGAAAGGGATCGCGGTGATGGCGACCGGGGATTGCCTGAACAGCAACTGGCTCAAAGAGATCAAGACCTGCAGTGTCATCGATGAGGGGACGTTTGAGATGAACCACACCCGTTTCATCC
>PDVH01000411.1_pt1 | contig 10930 bp, 10 predicted proteins | sample 1369781 | NCBI WGS metagenome assembly PDVH01 (sample SAMN07795378, study PRJNA414565) | Alkali sediment metagenome, whole genome shotgun sequencing project. | isolation source: glacial lake sediment | place: Bosnia and Herzegovina: Donje Bare Lake | collected 2016-06
ACAATTCATATAAAGAAATTAACTTTTTGTAATACACCAATAACTGATTACTGATTACTGATTACTTGTCCTATCTATGATGACTTAATATGTATGTCAACGATGTCGCTAAGCTTTTGCCAGTCCCATCCAATGCAAACATCCTTTTTTTCTATAATAAATGCTGGATATTTACGGATATGGTAGCGAAGTGTCTTGTAAATACCAAGGGGGGATTGTGCGTTAATCAGTTCGATACGAATGCGATGCTGGTAAAGCTTTCGAAGTTCTCTTATCCAATCAGAAAGTTGAAGAAACTCTTCCTGCAAGTCAACTGGGTATTCACTGAGAGCCTCTTTGTTAACTGCGTTTTCAACTCCTGCTTCTCGGAAAATGGGTCCACAGCTCGCACAGTGCTGAAAAATTGTAAGTACCCTGCTGACCACTTCGACTGATATGCTTTTCATTGAATCAACTCCTTGCATACAAAGATAATACTAAACTTCACTCAACAACCATTAACTAAATATAATGATTCAATGTAAATAAAAAAAGCGGGGGCAATTGCCCCCGCTTCGGTTTGTAATGTCTGTCTCAATCTTACTGGTGATCGGCCCACTTTCCGAACTGCTCTCTCAGCATCCTGTGGAGGATTTTGCCAGCGCCGCTTCTTGGCATCTCCGCATCCGTGATGAAGATAATGTTCTTGGGAACCTTGAAACCAGCAATCTTGCCTTTGCAATAAGCAGTGATCTCCTCAGGTGTTGAAGTCTGTCCCTCATGGAGAACGATGACTGCGGTCACCTGTTCACCCCACTTCTCATGAGGTACACCGATAACTGCCACGTCTTTTACCTTGGGATTGCCACCAACACAGTTTTCAACTTCTGACGGGAAGATATTCTCACCTCCAGAGATGATCATGTTTGCTTTTCTGTCAACGAGGATTACGTATCCATCCTCATCCCGGTATCCCATGTCACCTGCGCTGAAATACTCGCCCTTCATTGCCGCGACGGTCTTTTCCGGATCCTTCCAGTATTCCTCGAACAGCATGGGGCTTCTCGAGTAGAGCTCGCCTACCTTGTTCGGCTCTGTAACAAGATTTCCATCCTCGTCATAGAACCTGATCAGATCTGTACCGATAACTTCGCGGCCGCATGAGCCAAGTTTTACCATCTGTTCCTGCGGTTTGAGTACTGTCACAATACCGGCCTCTGTGGAACCATATGCTTCATAGAGTTCTGAATTGGGGAACATTTTCAGAACGCCGAGTTTGGTATCCCTTCTTGCAGGCGCAGAAGAGATAAGGAGCTTCTTCACACAGCTCAGGTCATATTTCTTCTTCACGTCATCAGACAGGGTAAGCATCATGATGTAGTGAGTCGGCACGAGTGATGTAAAGGTAACTTTGTGCTCCGCAAAGGTCCTGATAAGATCTTCAGGATTGAAACTGACCATATTGTATGTCATTACCGTGCCGCCTACCCATGTTGCAACGAAGGAGTAAAAGAGAGAGTTGACATGGCAGCAAGGCATGACCAAAAGGTTCGTGTCGTCAAAATTAAACTGGTGATCAAAGATCATTATGAAATACTGGGCAAAGAGAGATGCGTGGGTTTTTACAACACCCTTTGGCTTTCCTGTAGTTCCACCGGTATACATGATAACCCACGGATCAGCCTCTGTTACCACTGTTGCAGGCTCTTCCGGGCTCGCCTTTGCCAGTGCGTCTTCATATGAGATGAATCCGTCATAGTGGGGATTGTCGATGGCAAAGCTGACATACTTCTCTACGGTAGGAATGTTCTTCTTCATCTCAGTAACCATCTTGATCCACGGAAATTCCTTTCCGTCAGCTCCGTCCACACCACCCTGAACAATGAAAACCTTGCACTCGCTGTGATTGATGTTGTATTCCATCTCAACCGGGGCAAGTCTGAACATAAGGGGCACACAGACAAAACCACCCTTTGCTGCAGCTCCGTAAATCTCCATCCACTCCACGCAGTTGTATGCCAAAACTGCAAACCTGTCGCCTTTCTTCATCCCCATGTCCGCGAGGGCATTCGCAAGCCTTGCAGCCCTATCATCCCACTCTTTAAAGGTATGGGATTTGTATAAATCCTTAATACCAACCTTGTTGGGCCATTTGAAGGCGTTTACCCTCAGTACGTCTTTTGCTGTCATCCAGCGTCCGTTCTTCATAGTTACTCCTCCTCAGTTATTTTAATGTTAAATGACATTAACAAATCTCTCCCTTACTCAACAAGCTCCAGGAGATGATATACCTTCTGTGGCATCTTGTTTCTGAGCGTGTTATCGATAAGGTTAATCATGCACCCGGGGCAGGCGGTAACAACAATATCGGCCCCTGTTGCCTTGATGCCGTCCATTTTTTTGTCAGCAATCTTCTTCGTAATATCATAGTGATAGACGCTGAAAGAACCACCCATGCCGCAGCAGAGATCAGCATTGGGCATCTCAACGAACTTGAGTCCTTTGAGGGCCTTCAAGATAGCCCTTGGCTGATCCTTGATATTCTGATACCTGATAAGATGGCAGGGATCATGCCAGGTGGCAGTCTTTCCTTCAAACTCCTTTTTGAGCTTAAAATCTTCAGGTGGAATCTTAAGGACATCGATGACAAACTCTGTACCATCTTTTATCTTCTTCTCAAATGCCTCGTAACGTTTCTGTTGATCTTCATTGTCAGGGAGGTACTTCTGGTAATCCTTGAGCGTTGAACTACAAGTACCACAGGTGGTGACAATGTAATCCAGGCCTTCAAAAGCCTTGATGTTCTGCTCCGCAAGCATTCTTCCTGTCTCGAAATCACCGCTGAAATAAATGGCAGCACCACAACAGTTCTGTTCCTCAGGTACAATGACTTCAACGCCCCGCTTTGTCAGAAAATCAATCATCTTAAGGCCAAGCTCAGGATATATAAAATCTGTTGCACACCCTATGAAGAATCCAACCCGCATTTTCGGCTCTTTGCCGTCCTGTGGTTTATTGACCTTCTTCACCATGTCCCGTAAAAATACTTTCGCGACCTCAGGAATGTTTCTTCCCTGACCAAGGCCTTTGAGGAAGTCCGGCAGATGCCTGACTTTGCCTTCTGTTTTCGGAAGAAGCCACTGAAACTTAGAAGCAAGCTTCACATACCGTCCGAAGGTTTTCCTGTTTGCCATTACCTTCCTGAACGCAAAGTTCTTAATGAAGGGTAGTCCCTTGTTCTTCACCATCTGTGCCCTTGCTCCGACAACAACTCTGTCAATCTGGGTCTTTGAGGGGCACATGGCAACACACCTTTTGCAGAGTAGACATTTGCCTATGATCTCGCCCATCTCAGGGGTAAATTCCTGCTCGCCTTTAAGGATAAGCTTTGTGAGATAGTTTTTGCCTCTTGCGACTGCTGTTTCTTCCTTTTCCTCCTGATATACTGGACAGAAAAAACTGCAAAAACCGCATTTCATACATTGGTCTGCGAATTTTTCTATTTTTTTAAGCTCTTTTAGATCTTCCAAGCTCAACCCCCTTTGTAGGCTATTCCCAGATCTTACCCGGGTTCATGATGTTATTTGGATCAAAGAGTCCTTTGATATTTTTCATCATCTCAATAACTTTCGGTTCTAATTGTCTCTTGAGGAATTTCTGTTTCTCAAGACCTATCCCGTGCTCGCCGGAAAGGACACCTCCAAACTCAACGGCGCTCTCTATGATCGCATCCATCGCCTTAACAGCCCTGTCATAGTGCTCCTTATTGTCGATATCAGTCAGGATGGCAGGGTGGAGATTCCCATCACCCGCGTGGCCGAGAACAACGATTTCAACGTTGTATTTCTTAGCCAATTCCTTGCATTTATTGATAAGGGCCGGTATCTGGCCCCTGGGAACTGTCACGTCCTCTGCAAAGACCGTCTTTGCTTTTCCGAAAACGGCTGCAAAGCCTGCCTTTCTAGCCATCCAGTACTTATCGGCTTCGGCCTGGTCCTTGGCTACCCTAACATCCGTTGCCCCGTATTTTTTTGCGATCTCAACGATCTTTTCCGTTTCCTTATCCACGGCCTCTTGGATACCATCCACTTCAAAGAGGAGAACTGCATCGGCGTCCTTAGGGAGCCCCATGGGCATCATCTCTTCGATCCTGTTGATGACCCAGTTATCAAGAAGCTCGATCTTGTCAGGTATCACGCCATTTTCCATTACCCTGAATACATTCTCGCCTGCCTTTGCCACGTCGTCATAAACTGCCATGATCGTTTTCTTGGCAGGAGGTAAGGGGTTAAGCTTTAACTCAGCCTTTGTTACGACACCCAGTGTACCTTCAGAGCTGATAAAGATGTGAAGCAGGTCGTATTCCACAACGTTCTTGAGGGTTCTGCCTCCGAGGTTGATAATTTCACCGGTAGGCAATACCACTTCGACCCCGAGAATATACTGCTTCGTTACTCCGTACTTCACGCACGCAGGTCCACCGGCATTCTCAGCGATAATACCACCTAACGTAGCTCCAAGAAAGCTCTGAGGGTCTGGCGGGAAGAAAAGCCCTTCTTTCATGAGCCTCATAGTCAGATCCTGGAGCACAACACCCGGCTCTACTGTAGCGGTGAGGTTTTCCTTGTCGACCTTTAAAATCTTGTTCATCTTCGTCGTGCAGAGAACAATGCCACCCATGATTGGTATAGAACCACCACTCACATTTGTGCCCCCACCCCTTGGTGTAACCGGTACCTTTTCTGCGCACATCAGGTTCATGTTGCCAGCTCGATGTCCCGTCGTAGGAGTATGCCTTGAGCACCTCTTTCTCTGTCTTGACGTTCTCTTTTCCAACGATTTTGTGCAGTTCTGCAATGACTGATTCCTTGATCATCAATGCCCCCTTTTAATCATAATAATTTTAACAATTTCCTTACTTTTTTTATATTTTATTGATGCATTTGTCAAGAAAATATGGTGCGTCGAGGACAAAGAATGTGCAAATTTTCACAGATATCCTTTTTTAAAGTTTTTTCTCAGCAATTTATATTATCCTAAACATATAGCTGTGATGCGCTAAACTTAACAGAAAAGGATTCATACCAGTCAGGTTATGGCAGTCTTTGAAACGATTGCACCAATTTTCTTTATCATTGTCTTCGGGTATCTCCTTAAGCAAAAAGGGTTATTAAAAGCCCAATTCATCCAGGAAGCAAACAGGTTTGTCTTTCTCTTTAGTCTCCCTGTCCTCATCTTTACCGGGATCATGAAATCGGATATCAAAGATATTGACCTGATCAATATACTGTCAGTTATCATCCCTACCCTTGTTATACTCTGTCTTGCCTTTATCCTGGCCTTTGCTATGGGGCTTAAGAAGGGGACCCTCGGCAGCTTTGTTCAAACAACCTTTCACGGGAATATTACCTATATCGGCCTTGCTGTCCTCTACTACATGCTCGGCGATGAAGGTCTCAAGAAGGGAAGTATACTCATCGGCTTTCTCATACTTGTCAACAATACCCTCGCAATCGTGATTCTTTCCTGGACCTCGCAGAAGCATGCCAACATAGTGAATTCACTAGCTTCCGTTGTAAAAACTCCCTTAATTATTGCAACATTTGTTGGTATAGTACTTCTTTACCTCGGCATCCCTGTTCCAAAGCTGTTAATGAAAAGCATGGGAATCCTTGCGAATATTGCCCTGCCCATGGCACTTATCATTATCGGAGCATCCATGTCGGTGAGTACCCTCAAGAGCTCTATTAAATTTTCCGTGATTATTTCGCTTATGAAACTCATGGCACTTCCTCTCCTGTCCTTTCTCTTCTGCTATTTTTATGCAATTCCTCCCAGCGATGCCCTCCCCGGGATCATCCTCCTTGCAACCCCGACTGCCACAACATCTTTCATCCTTGCCAATGAGCTGGGCGGCGACACGGAGCTTGCGTCCGGGGTAATTACCCTTTCGACACTCCTCTCGCCGTTTGCGTTTATCTTCTGGGCGAACATGGTAAGGTAAAACCATGAGGAGGTCGAAAAATATTGAGTGAAAAGTCGAAGTAGTACAGAGTTATAAAAAAAACGTTACCAAGCTTCTTAGCTTCTCAATGTTATATTCCAGATTGGGTGAATGATGGGGTACACTATAATACACGCTTTCCAGCAGCAATGAAAGGTTGCAGTAAGGTACATCAAATTTCATATCATCTTATCCCAAAAGAATTTTTATAATTTCAGCAATCTCATTACAGTATTTTTCCGTCACTCTCTCTGACGGCCCCTCAACCATAACCCTGCACATATTCTGGGTACCGGAATACCGGACAAGAACACGGCCATCATTTCCTAATTCTTTTTCAACCATCTCTATTGCTTCCGTAATTTGAGGCACTGTCTTAATATCCGGCTTACTCTTAACAAGTTTCTGGGGATAAATATCCATCATCCGTGCAAGCTCTGAAAGGGGCTTACCTGTTTTGACCATGGCAGCGAGCAATTGCAAAGCAGTAATGATACCATCTCCGGCAGTGTGATGGTTAAGAAATATCGTATGACCTGAATCTTCCCCGCCAATCACGCTTCCCAACTGCAACATGTCCTCCAGAACATAACGGTCTCCAACCTTGGCAGCGTGGTATTTAAAACCATATTTCTTGCATGCAACCCGTAGCCCCAGGTTGCTCATAACAGTGCTTACAAGGAGGTTGTTTTTTAGTTTTCGGAAGCAATAGAGATGGTTGAAAAAGAATTAGGAAATGATGGCCGTGTTCTTTAAGCATCTTTGCACAAATGAGTAAAATTTGATCTCCTGTTATTTCATGCCCTTTTTCATCAACGGCTATAAGACGATCCCCATCGCCGTCAAAGGCAATTCCGATGGCAGCTCCGCTTTCAACGACCTTTTTCCTCAGGTCTTGCGTATGTTGTGAGCCACAATGATCATTTATATTGATACCATTTGGGGTGTTGTGAATAACCTCTATGACCGCACCAAGCTCCCAGAAGGTTTCCGGGGCCACTTTATAGGTAGCACCATTGGCTGTATCCAGGACTATCTTCATTCCTTCAATTGATAAATCACGGGGGAAGGTATTCTTTAAAAAGACAATGTAACGACCATGGACGTCTTCCAGGCGGAATGCCTGCCCCATATCCCTGACCGGCGGCACCAAGCTGTGAAGTGTATTACTCTTCAACAAATCCTCAATAGCCTCTTCCTGCTCGTCCGACAACTTGAAGCCGCTGCCGGAAAAAATCTTTATGCCATTGTCCTGATATGGATTGTGGGAAGCGGAAATTACAATTCCAGCATTAGCGCGCATACTCTGAGCAATAAAGGCTATGCCTGGAGTCGGTAAAACACCGAGCAAATAAGGGTTACCACCCATTGAGGTTATTCCCGACTCAAGCGCACTCTCAAGCATATATCCTGAAATACGTGTATCCTTCCCGATAACTATCCTTGGGCGGGAATGTTCCTTTTTTAAGAGATAGACGACTGCCTGCCCTATGGCAAAAGCTATTTCAGCGTTCATTGGATAGCGGTTTGCTTCTCCTCTAACACCATCAGTACCAAAAAGTTTACCCATAATGGTTCCTCTTTAAGCATGATTGCTTTCGACCTTTCACAAAAAGTATCGACAATCCTTTGCAGCCATAATACGCCTTTTTCAGAAACATCAGCGGGAAAGCCCTGTATAACAGCTATATAATTTGCCCCTCTTTCACTTCTTGCTTTATCAGATGCTGAGAGAAAATCATTGCGGCACTTCTCAACAACACTGTCCTGTATGCCTCCTGCAAACAACCCTTCTATTTCCGAAAATCTCTCATGGAATTCATGCCTCCCGGCCACATCCTGTTTCCTTTCTGCCTGATTTTCACGGGATATCATTGCTTTTTCGGCTAATACTTGTAAACGCTTTATCCGTTCTTTTTTCGCAAGGGCAAGTTTATCAAGTAATCCGGAAAAAATAAGTTGTCCAAATTCCTGCGATTCTAAAAATGGACGCCTTACATGAATGTACCACTCCTCGAGGGCCATCAGATTAGCAATGTAAATAATATTATTGCCCACTATCCGGCGAAGATTTGCATACGCCCTAGACTTATAACTAATTATCTTTGCTGAATATGTCTTTCCGACAATGAGTTTGTTGTCCTCCAGAAAATCGTTTCTCAATACCGAGTTGGCTGAAACTACATTCCCGTATCCCATGCGTAAAGGGCCTACAATCCCCCCCTGGCCACCGAGAAAGATAGCTGGTTGGTTAAGCATCACGCCTCTCGGTACATCACCTATCAGCGATGCCGTGGTTTTATCCCCATCTGGTGTATAATTAAAATGGATATAAGAGCTACCCACTTCGCTGTGATCCTTGCGGCTTCTCCCTCCAGCCATCAAACAATCACAGAAGTTGATCAAGCTCCCGAGTGTCACAAAAGGGAAAAGTATGGTCTGTTTTATCCCGACACAATGTGCGCCATTTGCCTCCTCTTCAAGGATGCATCCTTCACGTACGTGCGCCCCCAACCCCATGTTGGCCTTTTCCAGGAACACCGCCTTATTGAAATATCCGCCCTTCAGTTCAACTTTCGGTCCTAACTGGCAATTATCTATCGTGACCGGTCCTTCATGGCCAATCTGAGATCCAGTTGATATAACAGTGTGCTCGCCATAGATTCTGCACCCGGGATAAATCCTGACACCCTTTCCGGATATATTGTCAACGTTTACCTCTTCGCCCAGGTCAATGGTGAACGGATTTGGGATATCAACGCCTTTATTGATCAATTGGATAACTTTATCATGGCATCGCAGTTGAATATCCATCAACTCCTCCATGAAAATCTCTGAAATTTAACAATATTATCGAGTTTTAGAATCATTGATTAACATTTCTAAAGAAAAAGAGTATGTGTGGCAAACCACTATATTAGCCATAAAAATCGGCGTAAAACAACATTTTTAATTTTCAGTGTCAATACGAATTAAATCATTCGCTGGCAAGGAGTAAGCAATTGACATGGGTTGACCTTTTTCTTTGCCTTCTCACAACTCCTGTTTGCTGCAAGGAATTGTTTGACAAAAATGACCGTACTTGCTATACGTTTTTTGTAGAGGCACTTATGAAGGAAACCCTTCAACAGTTGCTCCGTTCCATGAGTCGCAACCTACCTGAAATCCCTTTTGAAGTTCGGACGGCGAATCCGAACGGTTCGGGGACGGCGAACCTTCCTTTTGCATCATCTTCAAACAACAGGAAACAATCAAAAGTATTTTCGCCAGGGGCCCGATGGGGTTTGCGGAGGAATATGTTGCCGGTAACATCGACACAGAGGGTGATTTCAGCCAACTGGTCCGTCTCGGCATGGATCAACGTTTTCAGGATATGAAGCTTTCCCTTGGAACAAAAACAGAGATCCTCTTTCGTCATCTCGCTTCTCTAAATACAATCAAGAGATCAGCCAGAAACATTGCGCATCACTATGACCTGGGGAACGATTTCTACAAGTTTTACCTTGATGAGAGCATGACCTATTCTTGCGCCTATTTCAAAAATAGCAATGACTCCCTCGAAGAAGCACAGCAGCAAAAGTACGAACATATCTGCAGAAAACTCCAACTTCGAGAAGGGGAGACACTGGTAGATATCGGGTGCGGTTGGGGTGGTATGCTCCTTTATGCAGCTCAACATTACGGAGTAAAGGGCCTGGGCTGCACACTTTCGGTTCATCAGGCCGAATATGCGAAAAAGCGAGTGGCCGAGGAGGGGTTGAAAAAAAGCATTACCATTCTAAAGGAAGATTATCGTAATATCAAAGATCAATTCGACAAGTTTGTCTCCATCGGCATGTTTGAGCATGTGGGGAAGAATCTAATTCCCACATTTATGGAGAGGACAAAGGTCCTGTTGAAACCAGGCGGAATAGGTTTATTGCATACTATAGGCAAAGAGCGTGTTACTGCCGGTGATCCATGGATGATGAGATACATTTTCCCCGGGGCTTATATCCCGGTCCTTGATCATGTGATCCGGACCATGGGTAAAAAAGGATTTGTTCCGGAAGATATTGAGAATCTTCGCCTCCATTATGCAGCAACCCTTGATATATGGGGAAAAAGGTTTGACGCGAAAGCTGAGGAGATCGAGAAGATGTTCGATCAGAGTTTCATCCGCATGTGGCGTATGTTTCTTTATGGCAGCGCTGCAGCCTTCCGGTGGGGAGATTTAAGGCTCTACCAGATACTTTTTACCAATGGACTGAATAATTCACTGCCATTGACACGGGAACATCTCTACGGGGCTTAGATTTTACCAATGGACTTCGAGAAAAGGTATTTTTTTCAAAGACCACGGGGTTCAATAAGATATGACGGAACATGTTCCTTCCTGAACGTCTACGAAATTGAATTTCCTGAAAACAGCGGAGCCTTCACTTGATAATCCCCGTTACACGAAGTACCCATTAGAGGGTCGTGCTGCAATATAAAATGCTTGACAAAATTCTTTATGCGCATATAATTGACAAATATCACATTAAGGTAGGTTGATCGACGAGGGGTAGTTGAAAGGAGGAGCTATTTCTTCGGGTCGGGCTACCATAAATCAGATTAAAAAATCGAAATTATCAGTACCTTTCATCTTGATAACCCAAGGGATGTCTGTAGATCTCATTACACTGCCCCTATGAAGGTACACAACAAATTGCTATTGTCAACCGTATTGCTCGTGGCGCTTCTCTGTTTTACGTTCATCTCCGTAAAACCCACCGGAGTTGCCCTTCGGGAAAAAATCAAGAAGGAAGAAGCTATCAGTCAGATTATTCATTACATACAGGATGAAAACGCGAAGTTAGAAGACAAGGAGTTGAGGGCCATCTCAAAGATGGTCTATGACGAATCAATGCGATACAACGTCGACTACCGGCTCATCCTCGCTATTATAAAAGTCGAGAGTAATTT
>PDVH01000412.1_pt1 | contig 10921 bp, 14 predicted proteins | sample 1369781 | NCBI WGS metagenome assembly PDVH01 (sample SAMN07795378, study PRJNA414565) | Alkali sediment metagenome, whole genome shotgun sequencing project. | isolation source: glacial lake sediment | place: Bosnia and Herzegovina: Donje Bare Lake | collected 2016-06
CGTATTCGCCCAAACAGGACATGAGTGTGGATGCCAAGGTTGAGCTTACGTCGCCGTTCCCGTACGCCAACGACCACGAGCGGGACGCCCTTTCTGCGGCCCTCGAGGCGTACCGGCAGTACCGCAACAAGTTCCAGAACCTGGCAAAACGGGTCCCCCCCGGGCACGATCTCGATGAGGTTCGGGCGCGGGTCATCCGGGGTCATGCGCTCGAGCAGGTACTCGGTGACCTGAAAGGCAAAGCGGTTGCGCCTGAGGCACCTGAGCCCGTGGTAGCGATCGATGCAAAGCGGGACGAGCGGGTCCGGGTGCTGGACGGCATGGTCAAAAGGCTTCGCACCTTTGTCGCCGAACTGCAGGAAGAGGCCAAGGAACGGGAGTACGAGATCCACCGCCTCCAGGCCCGGCTGCGCCGTGTCCACACTGCCCGCGATGCCGAGCTTGCAAAAGGCGCCGGGGTCGCAAAGCGGGATGCGATCATCCAGAGCCTTAAAAAGCGCCTGAGGAAGGAGGAACGGCACAATAAAAACCTTGCAAAACGGCTTGAACGGATCAAAGAGTCAGAGGAGATAGAGATGGAGGGCGATGCGGTCCCGCTCAAGGTTATGGAAGCGCTGACAAGAGACGGGATGCACCGGCTCATTGACGAAGCAGGGATCGGTGACGGTGATGTCATCTACGTGGCCCGCACCGATGGCTGGGGCAGGAGCGTGGTCAAAGACCTTGCTGATTTTAATGTCCTTGCCGTAATCGTCGGGGCAAAGACACTCGGGGGGAGTGATCCGCAGATGGTGCCGGCGTTCCGGGAGCTCGGCATCCCTCTCCTTTCTGACGCAGGCACCGGTGCCAGGGTGAAGGGAAAGATCGGGCTTGTCCCGAAACCCTCCCTTGAAGCAGCACTCGTCCATTGGCAGGAAGGGCAGGCTCAGCTCGAGCGTGAGAAGAAGTCTGCTATGGTCGAGCACATCTTCAAGGAGTACAAGAGCGAACGGGGTAAGGAGGTGCGCAAGGGTGGATGACCGGACACTCTTAAAAACAGTGATGGGCATTGTCGGGCGGGAGCGCTGCCTTGACGACTGTGCTATCATCCAGTTCGGTGACCAGGTGATGGTGGCAACGACTGACATGCTCCACGCAACAACGGACTTTGTAGGCGGCATGACCGACTGGCAGATCGGGTGGATGAGCGCTGCCGTCACCATCTCCGATATTGCCGGCATGGGCGCGGCGCCCCGCTACGTCCTCCTTGCCGTTGGTCTCGACCGGTGGGAACAACTCGACGGTGTCATGCAGGGGGCGCAGGACTGCTGTACCAGGTACGGGGCGACGATTATCGGCGGAGATATCGACCGGCACTGCGAACTGACGGTTGTGAGCACCGGCCTTGGGATTGTCGCGCCGGAGTATCTCGTGCGGCGGAGCGGTGCCCGCCCCGGCGATCTCGTCTGCGTCACCGGGACCTGCGGGCAGGCGCAGGCATTCCTAGAAGGCTACACCCGGCACAGACTCGCCCTCGTTGAGCCACAGCCCCGGGTAGCGGAGGGGCAGATCCTCGGGCGGGCGGGTGTGTCGGCAATGATGGATGTGAGTGACGGGATCTCGCTCTCGCTCTATGACCTGCTCGAGGCAAACAACTGCGGTTTTGCGATCGAATCGGCGCAGGTGCCGCTCCCTGCCGGGATACCGGGACCACAGGCACGGGAGCTTGCACTCTTTGGCGGCGGTGACTATGAGCTGATCTTTTGCTGCCCGGAGGACCGGCACCCCGTTGCGGTCATTGGCAGGGTGATGAAGGACCGGCGTGTGCTCATTGATGGTGAGGTGCTGGAGAAGCGGGGCTACCAGCATACATGGGGCTGATGCTGCAGGGTGCCTGACCGGTTTTCCTTAATAGCTTTGACAATGAGATAATGATCAGCAGAAGAGGAGGGGCAAACCATATGGAATCGCTGGAGAGCAAGCTGGACCGGTTGTCACCGGAACAGCGCCGGGAAGTCGAGGACTTCGTGGACTTTATGCTCCAGAAATCCACCACACTGCTTCCCGCTCCTCTGGCACCCGCAGCGGTATCACCTCCCCTTGCAGCCGCATCAGTGCCGTTTTTTGACCAGGAACCCGTTTCCGCACCGGAACCGGTCAAACTCCATGACCTGATCCGGAGAAAGGACCCTCCGGCAGCATCAACGCAGGAGGATGTCGCGTCGCTCGTGCAGGAGATCAGCATCAGCGACGACGATTCCCTGACCGGCGATTACCTGGACTACGGGAAGTTTGAACCAGCCCCCCCGTCACCCGCAACAGAAGCAGTTAAGCGGGTCAAAGAAAAGATCAGGGAGAAAAAAGAGCACGATCCGGCACCACACCTGCTCGAATGGATCGATTAAGACAAAACGGGCCCTGCGGGATTTTTACCCCGTCAAATCGCGAGGGCTCGAAGAACTCTGATGAGTTCTTCTCATCCTCATGGTTCTGATGAACCACTCGGACTCCGCCCTTTTTAACCCGGCGTGACCCTGCGGTCACGGACGATACCTGATAAAATCCGATGGACTCGACGGGATTCGAACCCGTGGCCTTCACGTTGCAAACGTGACGAGCTACCCCTGATCTACGAGCCCTAAACGATGTGGCATACTATTTTTCCGCGTATGGCATATAGTTGTTGCTGATCCGGATGCAAAACAACCCCCGTTTAAAAACACCCGGGGAACCTGATTGCCGGTATATGAAAAGAAGAAAATTTTCCTTTTTGAGCCGGTTTGCCAGCTACGGTTTTTTAATTTTGGACATATGGGTATAAATCGTCGCAGCTGCCCCGATACTTGCCGTAACGACACCGATTATTCCAGCAACCACACCGGGATTCTCCAGCATTCCACCGGTCTGCGTGGGTTGCGGGGTAACAGGTATGGCTACAATAATCGGGGTTGCTGCTGTCGTGGGAACTGGCGTTTGTTGCGCGACGCTGAGAGGAATTAATGTTCCAAATACCTGATTGATACGGTCGGGAAACACACCGACATTATTTGATTCGTAATCGTGGTATCCGCTCAACGTCAACCTGACAATATGGTTGCCCGAAGGGATGCCGGATATGGTTGCCGGGGTTTTTCCATAGTAAATGCCATCGATAAGAATATTAGCACCATCCGGCGATGAAAAGACGGAGAGATTTCCTGTCAATGGCTGGGTAGTATACGATACCGATGGACCCGGGGCCGGTGTCTGGTTTACTGGGGTGGTGGTGGGCTGTGGTGTTGGTACCGGTGTGGTACTGGCCGTTACCGGAACCACCGATTTAAGGAGGTAATTTATCAAACGGTAATTTATCGTGTCTGCCTCACCCCCTTTCATGAATGACCCCGTGTTGTTGAGGGTCCATTCAATGACATAACCATTCCCATATTGCCAGTATATCAGAGCGGGGTCATTATTGTCATAACTCAGAAGGGTGACTGCCCCCTTCCTTGGGATAGCACTCTCGCGGCTGAAAGGAGGGGTGGAATTTGTATAATTGGAAGAAAGCCCTGCAAATATTTCCTGTGAAAGGGGAGTGTCCGGTTTTGTTACCACAAGTGATTGTCCGGTGGGGGCAGAACCTGCATTCGACGCCGGAAGACTTCCATCGAATTTGTGGTTGCTGGTATAGGTGAGTACAAGGACTTTGCCACGAAAAACGGCCTGCTCAATCTTTCCTGCAGTCACAGGACTGAATGCATCATTCCCGCCAATGAAGATGACGTTGACCGATGAATTGGTGTACCTGTCTGCATTGGTATCAAAATCCGCGCCTGAAGATCCGGGAAGGGAATACATGACAACAAAATCCGTATGGTTACCCGCGTTAAACCCTGCCGTATCCCCGTAGATGGCGGTATTCACTGCACCTGCCGGCACGACAAGCAGCAGTGCTGCAAAGAGCAATAGTATGAATGGTCTGTTTGTTTTATTGAGGTTGTTCATCTTCATCACCCCATCGCCTCCTGAGGCGACTAGAAAATTAATATCACCGATATTGTTAAGTAATGGATTATATCGGTTTTGATTGTTGTCGTTCTACGTACAACAGCTTGAGTAGTAAGAATATTGATGGGCAATCAGATTAAAGATGTAGTGTTGTACACAAGGGAGTAGTTATCCATGGCAAAGCTGATCATCGAACCCAAGAAGGCAAAGGACGGGCAGATCGAGTTCATTGTCAACTACCATGACCCCAAGAGCGACAACTCGTTCACCATCACGACTACAAACGATCTCAACGAAGCAGTGGACCGGCTGAAATCCACGCTCGAGAGTGAAGTGGCGTTGATGCAGCAGAAGACGTGATCAGATACAAAAATCCCCAACCGCCTTTTAAGGAGAATATCTTACCAAGCCAGTTCCCGCATAATTTTTATCGCACAAAAATCCCCGCACATCGAGCAGGGGCCGGAGCGGGGAGCCATCATACGTGCCTTGTCAGGATCGAGCGCATTGCAGAACTGTCCCTCCCAGTTCAGGTCTGCCCGGTTCCGGGAAACCGCCGCGTCAGCCGAAGAAAGCCCGTATTTCACGCTGTCCCCGATATGTGCGGCAATCCTGAATGCGATCAGCCCTTCGCGCACGTGCGGCACACCCGGCAATATGATCATACCCCATCGCCACATCCGTCGGTAAAGGGCCGGCAACAAAAAGCGGGTAATCTGCCAGCCGTTTGTGGTATTTCACGTGATCTGCAATTTTATCAATCCGGACATGGCCACCCACACCCTCGATGATGACCTGGACTCCGGCTTTATGCGCTTTATCAGCAAGTCTGATATTCTCGCGGATCTCTGCGAGCTGGGCTTTATCCCGTGCATCGTGGATACAGCCGCTGCGCATGGTATTGCCAAGCGAGAGGACAATATCATATTTTTTGAGAATGGAAAGGACTGTCTCAAAATGTTCAATAAACGGGTTTTCGCACCCATTGAGCAGCATATACGCGCAGGTGATCGAGCCCCCCTTTGAGACCACCCCGAGTAGTCTTTTATTTTTTTTGTAGGATGCAAGGACAGGATTCGTGACACAGTGCAGGACAAAGGAGCTCACTCCTTCCGCTGCCTGTGCACGGATGGTCCTGATGATGTCCTGTCCTGTCATGTCCTTAATGCCGATTTCAGATGCCGTCTGGTACACAGGGACTGTCGTGATAGGAAGGGATGTATTTTTAAAAATGAGGTTCCTTGTATCCTGGATATCCGGGCCCATGGAAAGATCACTGATGGTGTCCGCACCGTACATCTCGGCAATTTTTGCTTTCCTGACCTCCTCCTGCGGGTCATGCCTCTCTGACGATGTGCCGATGTTGACGTTCACCTTCGTGCGTAACCCCTTACCAATGCCAACAGTGCACCTCCCCCGGCTCATGATGACATTACTCCCTTTTGAGATTCGCGAAGCAATGATCTCCGGGCTGATCCCCTCTTTTTTAGCCACTGATCTGCACTGGGGGGTAATCTTTTCGGCTCTTGCGCGTTCTATCTGTGTTTTCATGGGTCACCGGTTGCAGGGATTACAACTTGTGCCAGTATTGTTTTAATACCATCGATCCCTGACCGCTGATGTTCTTTATTAACTAAGGGGGTGAATTTACCAAAAAAACCCGCAGCTCATCAGGATTAACAGGAATTCAAGGGCAGAAACAGGGATAAAATTTCAGTAAAAAAAGATGAAATGGACCCGGCGGGATTTGAACCCGCTGCCTTTACGTTGCGAACGTAACGATCTACCCCTGATCTACGAGCCCAAAAACGATTGATGAGATCAGAGAATGATCTCGATATCTAATTTTTCTTATATCTGTTCCGGATGGTGACCTCGGTTACACCCGCGACCTCGGCAACTTCCCGCTGGGTGCGGCGTTCGCCGCCCAGGATGGATGAGATGTAGATCGCCGCAGCCGCGACACCGGTCGGTCCCCTGCCGCTCGTGAGCTCGCGCTCGCCCGCCTGCCTGAGGATCTCCACCGCGCGGGACTGCACCTCACCCTTGAGGGTGAGGCCGGAGCAGAACCGTGGCACATAGTCGATCGGTGACGTCGGGAGGAGTTTTAAGCCCAGTTCCCGGGAGATGAACCGGTACGTGCGCCCGATCTCTTTCCGGGACACACGCGACACTTCCGCGATCTCGTCCAGGGTTCGCGGGACATTGCACTGACGGCACGCTGCATAGAGCGCTGCGGCAGCTACGCCCTCAATGCTCCGCCCGCGGATCAGGTTCTTGTCCACCGCATCGCGGTATACGACAGCAGCGGTCTCGCGGACGTTTCTCGGCAGACCGAGGGCCGATGCCATGCGGTCAAGTTCTGACAGTGCGAACGCGAGGTTGCGCTCGGTCGCGTTGCTGACACGGATCCGGCGCTGCCACTTGCGGAGCCGGTAGAGCTGCGCACGGTTCTTGCTTGAGATTGCCCTGCCGTACGAGTCCCGGTTACGCCAGTCGATCATGGTGGAGAGACCCTTGTCATGGATCGTAAATGTCATCGGAGCACCGACCCGTGATCTCTTCATGCGCTGGTCATGGTCGAATGCCCGCCATTCGGGACCGCGATCGATGAACTCCGCATCGATCACAAGCCCGCAGCTCTGGCAGACGAGTTCCGCACGCTCGTAATCATGGACGAGCTGCCTGCTCCCGCACTCCGGACAGACCGTCTCCGTATGGTTCTCAGCCTTCTTTTCGTGCTCTTTTACTTTCGTGCGGGTCTTGAGAGCTTCCCGCTCAGTCTGCAGTATTTTGAGTTTTTCAGTTTCCATCCACGTTCACCACGTTCAATTATTACCTTTTCACAGGACGGTACCCCTTTGTTTTGGCTGCTGCCTTTGCATACAGTTTATCATTGGGCCGGATGTCGCACCGGTCGCGGCAGATGACAGTGGCATACGGCGTTTTGATATTCCCGAAGATGTCAACGATTTTGCCGACCGGTTGCATTTTCCGGTCCGTCACTTCGCTGTACAATGCGGGCAGCTGGGCGGGATCACACTGGATAATGAGCATCCGCCTGCCGGAGGTGCTCATCGCTCGACCAACCACGTTCACACAAGGACCCCGGGGAGATACACGAGTGCCAAATTAAATTAGCAATCTATATATCAATGCCTGTTCAGTATTTAAACATTTCGTGAAACTATAAATAATATTATCATGAAGTGAGGAACCGGTCGATATTTAAAGATAGCACGTCACGGGATTCCGTGTCCGTGAGCCCTGCGCCTTTTGCCACCAGAACTCTTGCGCGCTCGTCCAGCAGGTCGTGCGGGCCGTGGGCATCTGAGTCCACCACGATCTGGCACCCTGCCTCGCGGGCGACCTGCACAATGTACCCGTTGGTCCGGTTATGCCCGCTCCGCGAGGTGACCTCGAGCGCGATATTGTGCTGCACCGCAAGCCGGGCATCCTCGATCGTGATCATCCCCGGATGCGCGAGCACATCCACATGCCTGCAGCCGCACGCGGCGCGGTTCGTGCCCGGCGCCACCGGCTCGACCGTTGTCTCGCCGTGCACGATCACAATATCTGCCCCAGCCTCTTTTGCCTGCCGGGCAAGGTTGGCGATTTGGAGCTTTACGCCGAAAAGCTGCGCGGATTCCTTCACCGGTAGCAGGGATGCAATAACGGTCATTGCATTGGACGTGTCCACGTGGTCGGTGATCGCGACAGTCCCGTACCCGAGCACCGCCATCCGGCGCACGAGTTCAATCGGCAGCATATCGCCGTCCGAGTGGATTGTATGCGTGTGCAGGTCGTACATGCTGCTCATTTCTTACCCCCCAGGTGTTGTGCAACCTTTTTGATAAGAACTTCCTTGCCTTTCTTCCACTCCACAACAACCCTGCCCTCGTGCCGCTCCCAGTGGGCGGGATGGTGCTGGGCCTCGGTGCGGAACTTGAGCCCCGACCGCTTCAGCGCCCGCTCGATGTCAGCGAGGGAGGGCACCTTTGCCGTGCCCTGGTGCGGCACCCGCCGTCCCTGCCTGCGTGTCAGCGCGGCGTTGAAGTAACAGGGGTAGAGCATGCACTCGTCTGCCATTGCAGGAGGGTTTGTGTGTTAAGGTATAAACACTGCACGCTCACACCTTAGATCATGCACCATATCGACGTCAGGATCGAAAAAGATGTCTACGACGTCAACAATCGCATTGCGGATCATAACGCGAAGCACCTGAAGGCGCATGGCGTGCGGGCGTTCGACCTTCTGGGTGCGATCGGTTCGGGCAAGACTGCACTCATCGAACGGATTGTCCCCCTGCTCACCGGAACGGGGAAGCGGGCGGGGGCGATCGCGGGAGACGTGTACGGGGACGACGACTTCAAACGGATCAGGTCGCTTGGCATTCCCGCATATAACGCAAATACCGGTAAGGAATGCCACCTCGATGCCCACCTGGTTGAGCACGCAATCGACCACCTGCCGCTCGATGAAATCGACGTGCTTTTTATAGAGAACGTGGGCAACATGGTCTGCCCCACCGACTTTAAGCTGGGCGCGGAAAAACGGATCGTGATCGTCAGTTCCACCGAAGGGGATGATGTCGTGAACAAACACCCGATGATGTTCAGGGACTGCACGATCGGGGTGATCAACAAAGTTGACCTCGCACCGCTGGTCGGTGCCAGCCTTGACCGTATGGAATCGGACATGCACCGGTACAATCCCGGCATGAAGGTATTCAGGACGAATTTAAAGACCGGCGAGGGAATTGTTCCCCTGCTTGATGAGATCCTCCGGTGAGCGCAGCTGTTAAATAACTGGAAAGGGAATATATACAGCACGCTTTTTGAGGAAAGTTCTCAAAAAAAAAGCTGACAAAATAACGGGGTTTATTCATGCTCTGGCAGGGAAGATCAGTTCGGAAGGTAACCGGCGGCCGGATCCGTCCGGCGCAGGGAAAGCGGAGGACCGAGATCGGGCTTGCCCCCGCGGACACCCATATTGGCGAAGACAAGAGAAAGATCGAGCGCACAACCGGAGCGAACGAAAAGGTTCGCAGCCTGCGTGCCGGGTATGCAAATGTGACCAATGTGTCAAACGGCGCAACGAAAAAAGCAAAGATCGAGACCGTTGAGGAGAATAGTGCAAACCCGAACTATGTCAGGCGAAACCTCCTCACCAAGGGTGCTATCATAAAAACCGAGATCGGACGGGCCCGTATTGTCAGCCGGCCCGGGCAGGACGGCGTCATTAACGCGGTGCTGCTGGAATAACTTATACATACCCCCCTTTTGAACCAGCACCTTTTTTCTCTTGTATTTCCCATAGAGGAGCTATGCGAAGGATCTATTACCGGTTCCCGCAAAAGGTTGACCTCTCGTTTGCGATGGGCATGCCGTTTCTTGAAACGCTCAAACACATCGCTTCACTGGACGGCGCGGAAACGACCAAGACATCAGGCAAGGATCTTGTCAGGGTCAAGACCAAGATTGAAGTGGCGATCGACCGTGCGACGTTCGGAGAAATAACGCCGGATGTGCTGCGCCCCGGCACAATCACCGAGGCCGCTGACCTGCGCGTATCAGTTCTTGCGCTCGCCCTGCGGGGCAGCGGCAAGGTGCCGATTGCAAATGACGCGTTCTTTGTCCGGCTCACCGACCGCATGAAGCACACCGATGTCGAGATTGCAAAGGACGGCAAAGCAAGCGGGCTGGATGCGCTGGACATAAAGAACCTCCTCCTTGGTAAATAGTTGTGACGTTCCGCATCACGGTCGCGGCACCGTTCCGGCATTCGAGAAAGACGGCAATGCGCAAGAACGAGCTGGTCTATTACTACGCGCTCGACCGCAAGTGGATGAGCACCGAACAGGCAAACCTCCTGTTAAAACATGCAGAGGAGGAGGGGCTGCTTGTGCAGGACACGGGCATCTACAGCGTAAACTTCGACATTTCCGGTGTCACCATCCCGATCGGGTTCAAGCCCACCTCGGCAATTTTTGAGAGAAAAGACCCGGTACAGGAGATAATCGGGCGGATTGCATCGGCGACCGGAATGCAGGATACCGATGTGGTCGCCGAGATGAATAAGCTCATAAAGGACGGTTTTGACAATAACCTGCTGCCGGAAGCGGCGATCGTGATCATCGCACGGCGGCACAAGGTTCCCTTTGAAGACCAACTTGAAGCGTTCCAGGCAAGCGTAAAAAAGAACCGGTGATGGGTTAGTATTACTTCTTTTTCCTGGGCGTTCTCTCTTGGGTCTTATCGGCGCCCGCCTTCTTGTCGTCAGCAGGCTTTGCCGGGAACATCTCCTCAAGGGATTTCTCCCCGTACGCCGTGACCCGGGTATTCACCTGGACAAAGTCCGCGGTGATCTCTTTTGAACGCAGCATCTTCCTCCGCCGCTGCCCCTCCATTTTGGGGTGGTACCCGGTTGTGCCGCCTGCAACAAGGAGCATCTTCCTCCCTGCACCGGGCAGGCTCTTGTTTGCCGGCGTGCCGGTGCGGTCTGACCCGCCCGTGATCTGTATCTTGTAGCCTGCCAGCCCCAGCGGACCGGCATCCACTTCGTCGCCGATCTTTCTGCCGACAAGCGCACCCGCAACGCCGGCACCTGCGTCGACATTATAGGCGCGTCCTGTCTTTGGGTCTGCAACAACGACCTTGAACTCCACCATGTGAAAACTCCTGAACTTTCCTGTCCCTGAAATAGGGGATTGTTCATCTCTTGGTTATGGGCGCTGCCGCGTACTCATGAGAAGTACCCACGATCTATGCCGGACTCACTATTAAATCCTCGCGTCGATGCGGAGCATTGGCGGTTACTTGCCCCAGAACGGGTCTTCCCTGCGCCGCATGGTGGCAAATTCGGCGAGCACTTCCTGCGCCGGGATGTTGAGCATCTTTGTCATCTCGCGCTCAAGCACTTTCACGTGGCGTTCCGGGATGTCTGCGTACAGGTC
>PDVH01000414.1_pt1 | contig 10906 bp, 7 predicted proteins | sample 1369781 | NCBI WGS metagenome assembly PDVH01 (sample SAMN07795378, study PRJNA414565) | Alkali sediment metagenome, whole genome shotgun sequencing project. | isolation source: glacial lake sediment | place: Bosnia and Herzegovina: Donje Bare Lake | collected 2016-06
TGCTCGCACCACAGGATCCGCCGCGTATTTTGCCTCTACTAATTTTTCGTCAACGGTTTCGTTCTTGTATCCTGTATTATATGTATCCCCGCTAACATCAGCAGACGCGATAAATGGGAATACATAATCATCTGGATCATTATAATCTGGTCCCCATCCGATGAACATCGTATCCCAGTCATCTGTCGTGTACATCCGATGCAGCAGCTGTGGCCATCCTTCTGCAATCACCGATGAAAGAATACCGATTTCATCAAGTGCTGTTCGGAACATGATCGCCATCATTTCTCGTTCTGCGTTTCCTGCATTATAGAAAATTCGGATGGTTGTCCCATTAAACCGATAGAGGGTTCCATCAAAATCATAAGATTTGGTATATCCAGCATTGTCAAGTATTTGCTCTGCCATTGTTAGGTCAAAATTATACAAAGGTTGACCATTGTTTTGTGTGTCGTAGAACGGCATTCCTTTTGGTATTGCTCCAGCAAGTCTGCTTGCAAATCCATTATAGGCAGTTTCAATCGCTGTGTCGTAGTCGAACGCATAACTTAATGCTTTTCGTACTCGACCATCTGCTAAATACTGATTATTACTCGCTTTGGTGTTTATCACACACATTATGATATCATAGCTATCAAAGGGGTGTACAACAACTCCTTTCTCATCTTTGACATCATCGAGGTTTGCATAGGGGATATATACCATATCAGCATCCCCATTTTTCAACGCTAAAATTCGTGTCGCCGCTTCATCAGCATATTTGATAACGACTTTATCGACATGTTTTCCTTCCCAACCACCCCAATAATTCGGGTTTTTGTTTAAGACAAGTTCCGTTGCCCGTGTCCAATGGTCAAGCATATACGGACCGGTGCCCATCGGGTTTAATTTCATCCATTCGTTTTCTTCTGCTGCGACAACACCACCATGTGCTTCCACGTAGTCTTTATCAACAATCGCGGCTACCGTAAATGGTAAAAGAGCTAAAAATCCACCATACGCTTGTGTGAGTTTTATTTGAACGGTATAGTCATCAATAACTGTGGTACTATTCGTATCCATACATTGTCCAAGAATCCAGTCCACACCAGATTCCGGTGCGCCCATCGTTAACACACGATCAAAAGAATATTTCACATCTTCTGCGGTAAAATCATTTCCATTGGAAAATTTTACATTTTCGCGTAAATTAAATGTCCATGTTAATGAGTCATTTGATACTGTCCATTCTGTAGCAAGACAAGGATAAAACGTTAGTGTATCGTTTCCCTTATATGTAACGAGTGTGTCATAGATCGAAAAGATTGGCTCAGAGGATGCAGTATCATAACAATCTGCTGGATCAAGCGTCTTCGCGTCACCGATGTCATATCTTACAAGCATAGTTGGATTTTTTATTTCAGTTGTTACGTTCTGCTGCTGTGTACATCCACTAAACCCGATGCAAATAAACATCACACATATCAAGATCGCTAGAACACCAGCCTTCATATCTTTCTTTTTAAAACTTCTCATAACCATATTCCCTCTTTATTTCACCATCTCTACAAATTAATTAAAAGTATATATCATGTATAAGTTAATTACTTTTTCCGTTTATATTCAGATTTACCCCACGCGAGCAGACGATTATCTTATTTGACATACTCTACGTAGGAAAACATGCGACGAAATGATCTTTTTTCACTTCTCGTTACTCTAGCGTTATCTAGATCAACTCTGAGTTAAAGCAACATGTACATACGATGTCATCGCGAATTATCGTATTTCAACCTTATTTTTATAAAAACTTCTTATAAAACTTTTATGTAGGTAAAAAAAATATTTGCGGGATTGCTCCCGCCTTTTTATAAATACCTTTTAGATTTCGTTCGTTGTTTAAGGAACAATTACCTTATTAATGACATGGATCACGCCGTTACTGCATTGGATATCGGCTAATGTTACCATGGCATCGTTGACATAAACCTTTCCAGCGTCTATTGTGATTGTTATATTAGTTCCTTCAACTGTTGCAACCGTCATATTGTCACTGAGATCCGTGGACATGACTTTTCCTGAGACTACGTGATAGGTTAAGATTTTTGTTAGATTTGCGGTGTCGTTGTTTACTAGGTTTGCGAGAAATACTGGGTCGAGGGCTGCAAATGCGGCGTCGGTTGGTGCAAATACGGTAAACTGGGAGTTCTCATTGCTTAGTGTTCCTGCAAGGTCTGCAGCAACGACTGCAGTAACTAATGTCTCAAAATCAGGATTGGCAATCGCGGTTTCGACGATATTGTTCTTTGGAACAATCACTGCATTAATGATATGGATTACTCCATTGCTGCATGCGATATCCGCTGTGGTGACCATCGCATTATCAACATATACTTTTGCGTTTTCGATCTTTATCGTGATGTGTTTTCCTTGCACTGTTTTTACACGCATTCCGTTACTCAAACCAGAGGACATGACCTTACTAGATACAACGTGATATGTCAAGATTTTTGTCAGATTCGCTGTATCATTATTCACTAAGTTATTGAGAAACGCAGGGTCAAGCGCTGCAAAGGCAGCATCTGTGGGAGCAAACACCGTAAATTGAGCATCTTCATCACTTAAGGTTGTTGCAAGGTTGGCAGCAACGACTGCACTGACTAAGGTCTCAAAATCAGCGTTAGCTGATGCTGTTTCTACGATATTTTTTACTTCAGGTTCTTTTGGCTCTTCCATACATCCGCTTAAAAATGTCATGATTAATAGTCCACAGATCAAGATCGCTAGAACACCAGCCTTCATATTGTTTGAATTATTTCTCCCCATGATTTTTTAACCTCGTTTTCTACCTTCTCACAGAGAAGGTAAAGATTTGTATTACATATATCATTTAATTACTTTTTCATTTCATCTCAGACATAGAAATTATTGTCAATACTTGATTTATTCATATTCTAAAAACATGCGACGAAATGATCTTTTTTCACTTCTCGTAACTCTGGTTCTACCTTAGAACATTCAGGTTTTGCCTCAGTACAGCGTGGGTGAAATCGACATCCAGGGGGGGGATGTATAAGACTTGGGACCTCACCGGTTAAAGGAATATATTTTGTTTTGTACTCTGGATCAGGAACTGGGATCGCTGATAACAATGCTCTTGTGTATGGATGTAATGGTTCGCGGAATAAATCCTGTTTTGACGCCAGTTCCACAAGTTTCCCTGCATACATCACTGCAATTCTATCACTCGTATGTTTTATGACGCTCAGATCATGGGTGATGAATAATAAAGTCAAACCAAAATCTTTTTGTAAATCTTTCAAGAGATTAATGATTTGTGCTTGAATTGAAACATCAAGAGCAGATACTGGCTCATCCGCGACGATAAATGTCGGATTTGTCGCTAACGCACGCGCGATTCCGATTCTTTGTCGTTGTCCTCCGCTAAACTCATGAGGGTATCGATTTATTTGATCTGGTGTCAATCCTACTTTTTCCATTAATTCAACGATTCTGTTTTCTTTTTCCTCTTTTGTTGAAGATAGTTTATGAACTTCTATCGGTTCTGCGATCGCTGCACCAATGGTCATCCTTGGATCAAGGGAACCATAGGGGTCTTGGTAGATAATCATCATTTTTCTGCGATACTCGCTCATCTGCTTTGGTTTTAGATGGGTGATATCATGTCCATCAAAATAGATACTGCCAGCTGTAGGGTTAATTAATCGTAAGATAAGTTTTCCACAAGTGGTTTTTCCGCATCCTGATTCTCCAACAAGACCAAGAATTTCATTCCTTTTTATATAGAAACTAACGTTATCCAAGGCCTTAATCGCGTCTTTCTTTTTAAACGGTCCACCACCCTGATAAAAATATTTCTTAAGTTCTTTTACTTCTATTAGATTATCCATTTATTGAGGACCTCCAACTAAGTAGCATCGTACCCAATGATGTGTTCCTACTTGTATCAGTGGTGGTAATTTTTTTGTGCATGGTTTAAAACAATATTCGCATCTCGGATGAAATGGACATCCTGAGGGAAGATCAAGAAGGTTTGGAACCAATCCTTCGATGATTTTCAATCGTTCTGTATCTACATCAAGCCGTGGTATCGATTTCATTAATGCTTGTGCATAGGGATGTAATGGATTCTTGAAAAATGTGTGAACATCGGTGTATTCAACCATATATCCAGCGTACATTAACGCGACATTATCACATGTTTTTGCAATCACACCAAGATCATGAGTTATCAGTAACACAGAGGTATTGAACTTTTTTCGTAATTCATCGATCAATTTGAGAATCTGAGCTTGAATCGTCACATCCAAGGCAGTAGTAGGTTCATCAGCAATGAGAAGTGCAGGATTGCATGATAAAGCCATCGCGATCATCACTCGCTGTCGCATCCCTCCAGATAATTCATGCGGGTAATCGTCTATTCGTTTTTCTGGATCTGGAAACCTTACGGTGTATAATGATTCAATCGCTTTTTTCCGAGCATCATCCTTTTTTAATCTCTGATGGAGTTTTAGTACTTCCATTATTTCAGAACCGATGGTAAACATTGGATCAAGTGAAGTCATTGGTTCCTGGAAAATCATGGATATCTTGCATCCTCGGATATTCCTCATTTCTTTTTCACTGAACTCTAAAAGGTTCGCTCCTTCGAAAAAGATTTTTCCACCCACGATTTTTCCAGGAGGGCTTTGTATCAATCTCATGATAGATAACGCTGTAACGCTTTTCCCGCACCCCGATTCCCCAACGAGGCCTAGTGTTTCTCCTTTGTTGATGGTGAAACTTACTCCATCGACCGCTTTGATGGTTCCTTCATGGGTGAAAAAGTATGTTTGGAGATCTTCAACTCTGAGTAGCTCTTCCATTTTTTCATCCTATTCTTTCAGTCTTGGATCCAAAATATCCCGTAACCCATCTCCTAACAGATTTAATCCTAATACCGCAATGACAATAGCAATTCCAGGGAACGTTGCAGCCCACCATGAGCCACTGACGATGTAGAAACGACTTTCAGAGAGCATCGCACCCCATTCCGGGCTTGGTGGTTGTGCACCTAATCCTAGGAAGCCAAGCGCCGCTGCATCAAGAATAGCGCCTGCCATCATCAACGTCCCATAGACAATGACCGGTGAAAGACTATTCGGCAACACATGTCGAAAAATGATTCGTATATTGCTCGAGCCAATAGCTTTCTGGGCTTCTATATATTCCATCTCTTTAATATATAATACTGAACCTCGCATGACCCGCGCCATCTGAGGCGAGTATTCAATACCGATCGCAATCATAGCTTTGTCCAATCCCTGGCCAATCACTGCAACAATGACTATGGCGAGTAACAATGACGGGAAGGCAAACAGGATATCAGTGATTCGCATAAGTACACTATCAATCCATCCCCCATAATACCCCGCAGCGACCCCAATTAAAATACCGAGTGCAGTAGCGATACCAACAGCGATAAAACCTACGGTTAAACTAATTCTGGAACCATGAATAATTCTACTCAAGATATCTCTTCCCATCATATCTGTTCCGAGAGGGTACCCAGGTATGCTTTCATTACTCCAGAACCCTGGTTTCAGACTATTTTCAAGTTTCGGAGGTGAGGGTGTTGGATCATGGGGCGCTATGAATGGCGCAAAGATCGCTAAAAAGACAAGAAAAAGGATAAGGATAAGACCAAAAACCGCTGATTTATTGTATCGAAATCGTCTGAGTAACTCATGGGTTTTTGTCTCTCTTTTTCTTGTCATTCTTCACCTAATCATAATGGATTCTTGGGTCGATGTAGGTGTATAAGAGATCGGTTATGAGATTGACAAGAACAAACACGAGGGCGAACACGAGAATGCAACCGATAACCAAAGGATAATCCCTTGCGTACACCGCATCAACAACAAGCCGACCAACACCAGGCCAGGAGAATACGGTCTCTGTTAAAATCGCTCCCGAAAGTAGCAACCCAAAATTCAATCCAATAACCGTAACCACTGGAACCATCGCATTTCGAATTGCATGTTTATAGATGACTTTGCGTTCTGATAAGCCCTTTGCCCGTTCCGTTCGTATGAAATCCTGTCGCAGTACTTCCAACATACTTGATCTGGTTGTCCGTGCAATAATGGCCATAGGAATTGTACCCAAGGCGATTCCTGGAAGAATCAAATGACGAAGGACACTTATCAACGCAGCACCATTGCCTGTAATGATACTATCAAACACCATAAAACCGGTGACGCGATGAAAAGGGATGAGAAGGTCTATGCGTCCGCCGATTGGAAGCCATCCGAGGAAAACTCCGAAAATCATCATCAGCATGATTCCAAGCCAAAATACAGGCATTGATAATCCAAAAAGTGCAACTCCCATCACGCTATAATCAGCAACAGAGTATTGTTTTGTCGCAGATATAATACCTGCAACAACACCAACGAGAACTGCGAAGATGATCGCAGTTATTGCGAGCTCTATCGTGTTTGGGAATCTTGCTGCAATCTCCGTAGTGACTTGTTCATGAGAAAGAATGGAGCGGCCAAGATCACCATGCAGGACATCACCGAGCCAGACGAAATATTGAATGTATAACGGTTGGTCCAACCCGTACTTTGCGCGGATTTCATCGATTTCCTGTTGCGTGGCGTGTTGCCCCAGCATGGTTCTAGCGGGATCACCAGGGGCGAGATGGATTAATGCAAATGCGATGATGGTAACTCCCAGGATAACTGGGATGATTTGTAACAGTCTTTTAATGATGTACCATTTCATTTCTGATCAACAGAATATGTTGGAATCCCTCTCTTTTTTTCTCTCGCGCATCAGAAATTCGAAGATTATCCTGTTGAGTTCTAGGTCATATCAACAGGATAGAAGAAATACCGACCAGTTGGGTTCAAGACAAATCCCTGTACGTTCTTAGTAAAGACCATGTTTTGATTCGCATGCGCTAAATAGACAAACGGTGCATCTTCATGAATGATCACCTGTGCTTCTTCGTAGAGTCGTGCACGTTCGTTAACATCGTAAGTTTGTAGTGCTGCTGATAATAAATCTTGCACTTCGGTGTTGTTGTAAAATGCCACGTTTCCTGCAGTTCCTAGCGTGCATTGATTTGCCCCATATAAAACGTTCATGAAATTATCCGGGTCACCGTTATCTCCAGTCCATCCAAGGAGACACATCGGATGTTCTCCTGCCTGAGTCTTTGCAAGATACGTTGACCAATCTATCTGGAAAATTTCGACATGAATATTCACATCCTCAAGGTAGCTTTGGATTGCCTCCCCGATCTTTGATGGGTCAAACATATAGGGTCGACTGACTGGCATCACCCAGAATGTGGTGTTAAACCCGTTGGGATACCCTGCTTCTGTCAGCAGTTCTCGTGCTTTGACAGGATTATATGGATAATCAACAATATCATCGTTATATCCGAGCATGAATGGTGGCATGCCGTTCTTCGCGGCGATCGCTGTTCCTTTATACAAGTTCTCAATGATAGAGTTTTTATCGATTGCGTAATTGATCGCTTGTCTTACTGATTTATTCGTTAATGGTTCGAAGTATCCAGGGGTTTTCACCCATGGTTCATCTTGGTCATGCATACCGTTTCCATTAGTGTCATTGTAACCATATCCATTGTTCATTGCGAGATACCCGACGTTCATCCCTGGTTGTGTCAACAGCTGCAGATCGGTATCCGCTTCTATCGAATCGAAGCTTGCTGGGTCTGGGTACTCCATTCCATGGATTTCACCTGCTTGTATCGCAAGCAGCCTTGCGGAGGAATCTGTGATGACCCGATAAATGACTTTATCTAATTTTGGGGCTCCACGCCAATAATCATCAAACGCTTCTACGGTGATATGATCATCTTTTACCCATTCTACAAACTTGAACGGACCGGTACCACAGGGGTATTTGAATGCATCTGTTCCCCATTTCGCTGCGTTCGTCGGACTGACGATAGAAACCGTAAACATCGCGAGACTTGTCATTATCGCAGCGTTCGGTCTGCTTAACACAATCTTCACCGTGTAATTATCGATTTTTTCGACTTTCTCTATGTCACTGAACATGTATCCCCAATACGCCCATTCACCATATTGATTATACGGATGACTTGTATTGTACTGCCGTTCAAATGAAAAAACAACCGCATCAGCATTGAAGTCAGTTCCATCGTGGAACTTCACACCCTGTCTCAAAGTGAAGGTGATATTCTTTCCATCTGCTGAAGTATCCCATGCTGTCGCCAAGCAAGGTTCTATATCTGCAGTCCCTGATTTGTATTCAACTAGCCCTTCAAAGATGCTATCAGTTCTTGCTGTAGACTCCCCATCAGTGACATCTGCTGGGTCAAGCTTATCAGCATCCCCAGAACACGCAATGATCAGCACCTTTTCTGTTACCGGTGGAGTGGTATCCATACATCCGCTAAAAGATACCGCGATTAATATCCCACATACAAAGATTGCGATGACGCCAGCCTTCACATTGTTTGAATTATTTCTCCCCATGATTTTCTACCCTCGTTATCTACCTTCTCTCAGAGAAGGTATAGATTTGTATCACGTATATCATTTAATTACTTTTTCTTTTAAATAAATTCTATACAGAACATTTCTCGTAACAGGCGCTTTATCCCAGCTTCTCTTCAAGTTTTTCTATCGTGTACCCAAAAGCAGTCAGAAGGCTTTCTGCGAATTTCGCGAGCTGACGAAGATAGTACGCAACATCGATGTGTAATTTCTTGATGTTTCATCGGTGACGAGATAGCGAACCGATTGACCCAGTTCGAGCTGGATTTTTTCGTCTTGCAGCTGCAGCAACGCTGATTTTGGGAGGGTATGGACTTTGTACCGTTCGATTTCTTTTGAAACGGTTGTCGTCAACACCAAGTCCTGATGATCTACTGCATTGTCGCGTAGTGCTGCTGCGTATCTCTGGAGAACGTCAATGGATTTTGGTATCAACGCACGAAACTCCTCTGCGGTGCTTGCTTGTTTGAAGACGTTGAGCATCCCCTGCTGAGCATTTTTCAGGAAAATGGGCGTGTTATGTTGCCGGAGCTCCACACCCCGTATTTTTACGGTCCCGTTTTCAAACAACCCATAGTACCTGGTTAATGCACCAACCCCTGTTGCTTTACTAGGGAGAAACACAATCCATTTGTAGCGGCCTTCCACATCCATACGAATACCGGTACGATTACTGATCATCCTGGAAAGATGAAACGGGCGGACACACCCGGGGGAACCTTTCACCCACAATGAATCGATAATTCCATGCAGGACCCCATAACCTGCGCGCTCGGCAACCTCCACTGCGTAAAGCAGGATATCGCGACTATAGGCCGTGATGCTCTCATGACATTCGATGCGCCCGTACCGGGCGTTCCGATACCCAGTGTACCCAAAACAGACCACAAGTACCCATTTCCATGCTTTCTGTAACTCCGTGTACACCGCATGGTCGTACTGTTTGTTTTTTGCTCGTGCCTTGAAACAGAACCTCCGTAGTAAAATCGGTTCCAAGACCTGAGGGAGCAATCCTTTCTGCCGTCTACAAATATGATAGCCAAGCTGAGGGACACGATTGGTCGAATCAATGCAGCAGGGGCATAGCATTGTTTCAGGACTGATGTTATGAAGAACCATGATATTTGGGTATAACGAGGCGTAATCCAGCTCTATGACATCCTCATGTAGACCCGCCACTGGCTCAAGAACCAGTCCGCCCCGGTCCGCGATCAGCAACTCTTCTGCTGTCTTCCAATTCTCTGGCATATTTTTCTTCCAGGGGATCAGATAGCCTTTTGCCATCGCGGTGTTGACTTCGATCTGACTGATAGCGGTTCCAGGGCCGAGTCTTGAGAGCATTTGTACAGGGATGTTGGAGCATCGTGCGATATCAAGAATGCCGCGAAGCCCGCTTTCCCCGTAGAAGAACGACTGTGCGGTATCCAGATGAATCCGACCTAGCAGCGTGTAGAACGCAGGTCGATACACGATCCGTCCGTAGCTGAAGTATGATTTCGCTTTTTTGACTGGTCGCAGACTGTTTTTTTTCTGATTCTTCTCCCTCCCAAGGTTCACTAGATGTTCAATCCCGCAGATCTTCGCACGATGATACAAAAACGGAAACAACAGGCTGTCTCCATTCACGGTTGCGATCACATCAGGGTCGATCTGCTGCACCCTGTCCACCGCGGAAAGAATCGTATCGGTTTCGTTGTCCTCCTTGATCACCTCATCATCCAGTGCAATTGATGGTATTGGTTCATGAAATGATGGCACAGCTGCTGTTTTCTGTTTTATATCAAGATGCAGGATTTTCAATGGAGGGATTTCGTAATCAAGCGCCCATTGCTCATCCTCAAGAATAAATTGTTTCCCGTCCCATGTTACCCACGCATGACAAAATACGCCGCGCTCCTGGAGGTACCTGGTTGGAAGGCGTATATCAACGTTGAACAACTGATGATCATGAAACCCTCCCCATACGTCCATCCACCAGGCTCGCAAGCGTATGGAGTGAGTTGAGGGTTTTTGGTACCACCTCTAAGACCATGGTATGTTTCGGGGAGCCAAGCGTGAGTTTTGCAGCAGTAAGCTGCAGTCGTTTCACCTGAGGTATTCCTTCTAAAGTCTTAGCGACCTCGGAGATATCTTTTGATGGCGTATGCACATAAAAACATGGTTCGTACGGCTCTTCAACCCTGGTTGCTTTGCCGTTCTGTAGCAGCCAGATGACCATGACGTTTTTCTCATAGTCCGGGTACACATCAAGGATGTTCCCGCTCAACATACTCTCGGAGCATCCGTAGCGTTTTCTCATGTTCCACAAGAATCGACATCACGATTGGCTCGAACGGGTTGGGGTTGCTGATGTTGCTGCCTGCTGC
>PDVH01000415.1_pt1 | contig 10906 bp, 9 predicted proteins | sample 1369781 | NCBI WGS metagenome assembly PDVH01 (sample SAMN07795378, study PRJNA414565) | Alkali sediment metagenome, whole genome shotgun sequencing project. | isolation source: glacial lake sediment | place: Bosnia and Herzegovina: Donje Bare Lake | collected 2016-06
TTATTTTACGATCGAGAACGGCATCATCCCTGGGTTGAAGGAATGGTTGATAGAGTCGGTCGCCGCGCAGACGAGCGACTTGTTGCACCTCTTTGGTGTGAACGTCAGTCGGACCCATGAACTCATCGTGTATAACAACATCCCGGTCACGATCATCTTTGCTTGCACCGCGATCCAGTCCATGGTCTTGTTCGTCGGCATGATAGGTGCGTTGCCAAAAGTACGACTGAAACGCAAGGCTTTGGGGTTGCTGGTGACGGTTGTACCGATCTACTTCCTTAATTTGATCCGCAACGCAGGAGTCGTCTATATGGTGGGGAGTGGTCTGACGTCGTTTGAGATGGCACATAACGTGATAGGGAAAACCGGTTCGCTGCTTGCGCTCATCGTCCTGCTGTTTGTCACCTTTAAGGTCGTCCCGGAGCTGTATGATGAGATCATCGGCATCATCGATCTGCCGAAACGGAAAGGACCCTTGGAGCAGTTCCTCGGCCGACTGCTGGGAAAAAAGGCATGATCCGCATCGCGCGGGGTGGCTGGCCCTGGGTGCTTACGTCCTTTGCGTTGACCTTCCTTTTACTCGGTGTTTGTTTTTTCACAAATAGTTGGTTGTCCCTGTTTCTGCTCCTCCTCTCTGTGTTCTTCTTTTTGATCTCTTGTGTGCTGGTCGTGTTTTTCCGTGACCCGGAGCGGACTATCGGGGAAGGGGTTGTCGCGGTGGCGGACGGGAAGATCAGAGAGATAGCACCACTGAAGGATACCGATGTCGGGGAGTGCCTGAGGGTTTCGACGTTCATGAACATCCAGAACGTGCATGTGAACCGTGCACCGCTCGCTGGTACAGTAGTAACGATAATTCATCATCCAGGGGGCCATGTCCCTGCGTTTCAGAAGGAATCTGATGCGAACGAACGGGTGGTCCTCCTCCTCAAGACCAATATCGGGCTGGTAAAGATCGTTCAGATCGCTGGGACGGTCGCTCGCCGTATCGTCCCCTACGTCACCGAAGGAATGGAATTGAAGAAGGGGGACCGGGTCGGGTTGATACGCCTTGGATCCCGCGTGGACCTCTATCTGCCAGCAAACAAAATAAAATCACCTGCGATTCGGGTCCATGACCGGATCAAAGCAGGGGAGGATACCGTTGCAGAAATCCATGATTAGACTATTGACCGTTGCGGACCTGGTGACACTGCTGAACGCGATACTTGGTTTTTTTGCGTTGCTGCTTGTGTTTTCCAACGAGCTCCAACTTGCCGCCATCTTGATCCTCCTTGGTCTTCTCGCGGATGGTCTTGATGGGATGGTCGCCCGGAAGTTGGGAACCGGGCGGCTGGGGGAGTCTCTTGAGCCTCTTGCCGATATGATCTCCTTGTCGGTCGCTCCGCTCGCTCTGTTCTATAAATTATACTATGGGAGTGTCGTCTCACAGCCCTCTCTGCATTGGTTCCTTGTTGCCGTACTAGGTTTTTCTCTGCTGTGCAGCATCATCCGTCTGTCTTCTTTTTCCCTGTTAAAGCAGAGAGAATTCTTCGTTGGTCTGCCGACCTCAGCAAGCGCCTTGTTCCTGGTGCTTTTGTCGTTTCTGACGCCAGTAGTATGGTATCCTCTCATCGTCATCATCGTGCTTTCATTTGCGATGATTTCCCCAATTCGTTTCCCAAAACCAGGATTGAAGGTGAACATGATCACCGCGGTGTTCATCATTGCGACGATCGTGCTGGACAGTTTGTATTACAATGTCGCACCACTCCTCCTCCTTGCCGCGCTCTTTGCGTACATCATCCTAGGACCATTGTATCTCTATATGAAAAAAGGCAGTCTGGTCAGTGGATCGGGAGATACTCGTAACTGACGACCGCACCATCTTGTATCTGGATGAGTCGTCCCCCGTTGTCCTGTCTGCTCATGGTCGCAGAATCCGTCTGGATGAATAACGGCCAATCCGAGGAGTTGGTTGCCGTTTTCCCAAGGCTGGTGAGCAGAAGGTTTTCATGGGTATGACCGGTGAGGACCCATTGCCGCTGGGAAGGCTGTTTGGCAATGCACCAGGTGCGGTATCGTTCTTGTCGTTGACCGCGGGATGGTGCATGGTGATGATCTGGTTCATCTGATGGTTTCCCCAGCAACGGTCAAGCAGGTACATCTGGGTGTTGGTCAGACCGCTGCCCTCCGGGGTCGTGTTCCATATCTGTGGCTGGATCTCCCATCTGCTGTAATCATATCCTGAGTCAAGGAAGATGAAGTTGCTGTTCCCAAACTGCAACGAGTAGTCATTGATCGGGTTGAGGAACTGATGATAGGGGGTCAGGTTGGTGAAGGGGTAGTAGAGGAAGAGGAGGCTGTTGCCGTACCGCTCATGGTTCCCAGGTACGATATAGACCGGTACGTCGCTGGAGAGGATCGCCTCTTGGAGGTCTGCATAGACGTTCCTTCTGTAGTTCTTGTTGTACCAGTCCACGGAATCTCCTGAGAGGATGACAAACGCAGGATGGACGTTCTGGTTGATGGAGGTAAAAAGCGTGGCAAGCTCTTTTTTCTTATTGGCGAAGTTCACGTATTTTCCGATATGGATATCGGAGAGTTGGACGACCGTGAAATTCGCTGGTTCGGTGTCGAGTATCTGGACGGCATGCGGCCAACTGTAGTTCGCGGTGGTCGACGCAACCGTGAGATTGTAGAATCCCACGTGCTCCATGTTCCTGTCTGTTCCTCAAGATGATACGAACCGGAACCATCGATGGATTGCAAGGCAACTGTCGTGATTTGTGCTGTTTCTTCTGATACCGGTCGTTCCTCTGAGAGCATTAGTTGGAGTTGATCGGTGACATCCTTTCTGATGATGGTAGGGCAGCCGAGGGAGGGAGTGATGATTCCTCCGACGTCAAAGCTGACGCTCACATTCAGTTGTTTTCCTGAAGAAGAGGGCGTTGAGACTCGCAAGGTATGATTCCCAACCACGGTTGGATACCAGGGGATTTTCTTGGTGTACGTGGGTAATATTCCAATGGTCACATTCTGGTTATTTTCGGTTAGATCGCCAAAAATCCATTTCTGTTCACCATCGGCCATGGCAAACCCGGAGAACTCATCGGTGACCGTGAGTGTCTCGTTGGAACGCCCATCAGCATGGCCTGCAAGGGTTATCAGAAGAAAAACCGGTTGTCCTAACGTCGGGTAGGGCTTCGAACAGGATATCGATATGATTTCTCCTGGTGAAGCAGACAATGTTTTTTCAATATGTTTTAAGTCCGCTGAAGCTCCTATACTTGAAACTGGAAGTAATAAAATTCCTATCATCAGTAGAATCGTTAAGTTCTTCATATAAACATCTTTTTCCTTTAATAATTATAGATTGTATATTATAAATATTTTGAGGTGGGCAACTCATTCCTTTTTTATAGAAGTACTTAGAAAAATGAACTTAGGAAGAAATTGTTTTTCTTATCTCGTCTGCTTCCTCAGAGTATCAGAATCGAACAATGAATCAATGCTCCGATGCAAGATGTCCTCATCGGATTCCACCGCGTCCAGTTGCGACATCGGCAGGGTGAAATAAAAGGTCGTGCCTTTCCCAAGCCCCTCGCTTTCCACCCAGATCTTTCCCCCATGTTTCTCGATGATCCGTTTGCAGATCGTCAGACCAAGACCGCTGCTTTTCAGATCATGGCGGGCAGGGTCTGCCTTATAGAACTCCTCAAACATGTGGGATAACTGTTCTGCGGACATGCCAAGGCCGGTATCATGGATAGACACCCGAATAAAATCATGGTCTGGCTTGGCATCAATCGTGATATTCCCTCCGTCCGGTGAGTACTTCATCGAATTATCCAGGAGATTCATGATCAACTCCCGTAACCGGATCCTATCAGCGTACACCATAAGATCATTAGAAATGTTTGTGATGACGTTCATCTTTTTTTCATCCAGTCTTGTTTTATTTAAGAAAATCCCCTCATTCATCTCCTCAAGGAGGTTCATCTCCATGAGATTAAAACGTACGTTTGGTGAGTTCAAATACGCCAGATCAACGGTTTTCATCACAAGGTTCCTCATGTAGTCAACGTTCCTCCAGATGATCTCTAGCAGTTCCTTCTGCTTCGGGCTTGAAGCCTCCTGCTGCATGATGGGGATCAAGGTGACCAGCGGACTCAGCGGGGTCTTCAGGTCATGTCCGAGCTGGTTGATGAACGCCTCTTTCTGCTCCAGTAGCTTCTCAAGTATTTCGCTGTCTTCCTCTATTTTCGACCGATAATCACGAAGGTTCATAATCATCGTATTGAGCTCCGTGGCAAGCTGCCCGGTCTCATCGTTTGATATGATATCGGAGCTTGCGTTGAAGTTACCTTTGCCGACCTCGGAAACCGTGCCCCAGAGTTTCAGGATAGGTTTGGTAAACGACTTCACCAGCAGGTACAGCACCACAGAAATCAACAGTAACACGAAGAGAAGCGTCAAAATGACGGTAATCATTATGTTCGTTGATGTCAGAGCGATTTCATCGAGGGAAAAGCCGATCCATATCGTCCAGACCTCGCTGCCGTAATGGAAACTCTTGAAATAAATCGCATAGTTATTTTGATTGTTGGAATAAATGGAATCATCGCCAGTCGTCTGACCTCTTAACTGTGGGAAATACTCAAAAGCGTTCGTCCTCATGAATGAGACGTTATCGGAACGATAGATCCTCCCATCCTCTTTGACGACCCACCAGAAACGGAACGAATCCCGCTTTGACAGGTCGTTAAGCGTCTCATAGGGCCAATCAGACTGGAAAAAACCAACCTCTATCTGCTTTGAGATCAACCTTCCATAAATCCTGTTCTGTTCGATCAGTGCGTTCTCCGAGTCCCGGATATGGCTGCTTGCGAGCACATACGAAAGGAGCAGAATGATAACGACGACAAACGATAAAACCGTGATGAACGTCTTTTGGAAAATCTTCATGGTTCTTTTCAACCTCGCATCAGTGTTGTTCTCCGACGATGATCATGCATTCGATCAGGTTCGCGTTCACGTTCCTTCCAACCTCGGGCAGTGGTCCCTCTTCTCCGCCGGTGATAGCCCCGATGAACGGAGTACCTCCCAGAATGTCATCGGTGATCGCCGGGATTTTCGGGAACTCCTCTGAGGGGATTTGGCTTCGCAGGCCATTGCAGAACTGCATGATGCAGAACATCCCCTGCCCGGGATCAAGCCCAGCTCGGTCCATCGCATCCAGAGGGATCGTCTCCGCCCTGTTCATATGGGTCTGCCAGGTCCCTCGGTAGAGCGCGATCTCCCATCCTTGTTGGATCTCCGCGAACACCCGTAATTTCTTTGATTGGATGTCTGCTGAGTTCGGGATAGGCGATATCGTGTAATGCCCGGTCCTTCCATCCGCTGTCCTGATGACCCTTGCGATCGGGTTTTGCAAAGTGAATTTCTTTATCTTGTCAAACGAGATGTTCCCAGTCCCGTCATCGAACTCCCCTGCATTCAATCTCTGATATAACTCCCCATCGAGCCATTCGTCATAGACATCCAGCGCAGGCCGACCATCGATCTCCGAGATGAGGAACCCATCCGATGTGGTGACATTCCCACGTTTGTCGGTCAGCTTATATCCTGTCTCGAATCCCCAGCCTGTGTTCAGGTCGGTGTAGACCGCGACCAGGATCAAACCGTTGTTGTAGCTTCGATGATGGGTGATCTGTCTCCAAAGACCCGTGACCTTGTCGTCATTCGCATTCCCTCCGATGACCGGGATTTCCGCCCCGATGATCTCTGCGATCCCATCCAGGATTCGCATCTCCTCCCCTCGTCTTGTTGTTCCAATATACAGGACGAGGTCCGGGAGCCCCTGTGGGCTTCCTGCATCGGCAATCGCGTTTTGTATCGCTGTCGATCCTGCTTCCTGTGGTGTCGTGAAATTCAGAAGGTCGACTTCGCCGACGCCAAAGGTGATGTTGTTGGAGGCGATAAGCAATATTCCAAAGGACCCGTTCTGGCCGATATGCAGCCCGTCATTGGTCACGACCCCCAGCTTTGTGGTCAAGCCGACCATTTTCACGTCAGGTCCGAGTTGGAGTCGTACCTCATCAGCGGTTTTATTGTTCTCCTCGGGGGTGAGTCTTGGGGTGAACACCACGTACGCAAACACCGGTTTGTTATTGCCAAGCTTGTTTTTCGCCATGGTGATCGCCTCAGAGGCTGCCTCTGAATAATTGCTTTTGACGCTCCATCCGACCGCGGCAAGTGCGTTCGTCGCCTCTTGGCTGTGTTTGATGGGCGTAAGAATGAGTTTTCCGCTGTTCTGACTGATGCAGCCGGAGAACGCAGGGATGAGTAAAAGAAGTATCAGGAGAGGTATCATATTTTTTTCTGGTATAATGAAAAACGTTCGATGCATCCTCATCTGCGCATAGTATCAAACGATACGTTTTATATTTTTTCAATTATCTATGTTGGTATCGTAAGACTCTTTTTTATATTCAAATTTTTAAAAAGAACAAAGCATCCAAACATTTCTAAACGAAAATTGCATTACATACCGTTATTATGGATGATATACCAAAGATAGGCATTACAGGCATGCCAAGCGTCGGAAAAACACAGACGCTCGTCAAAACCATCGAGAAAATTGAAAAAAGCGGCTATAAGCTTGAAGGGATGATCACCACGCCGCTCATCGAAAAAAAGAAGCGGACTGGTTTTTATGTGGAAGACTGGCAGACCAAAGAAAAAGAAATCTTTGCCCGTCTTGACCTTGACTCGAAAGACAAGGTCGGAAAATACGGCGTCGATCTTGGGGCGCTGGAACGCGTCGGGGTCCATGCGATAGAAAAAGCGATCAACGATGAGAACATCGACATCATCGTCATCGATGAGATAGGGAAGATGGAGATGCTCTCTGAGAAGTTCTGCGAAATGGTCATCGAGGCCCTGGACTCTGATAAACCAATCATGGTCACCTTGCATAAGAAATCACGGACACCGCTGCTGCAGGATATCCGAAGGCGAGACGATATCCGCATCCTGGAGGTCACCGCAGTGAACCGCAATCTGCTCCCCTATAAGATCGAGAAAATCATGGCGGAGAAGCTGCCGCCCTTGTTTTAACTATGACCAACGGACCAGCTGAGCTCATCAAGGAGGGAACTACTGAGCTTTTTGTGTACAAAAATAAAGCCTCGGTGAAAGGGCCCAGCATCAGGAAAGACGCTCCGTTCTATAATCCAGCGATGGAGCTGAACCGTGATGTTTCCATCTTAGTCAATCAGTGGTTGGTGAACACGACCGCAAGACACGTCTCTATCCTTGACGGTCTGGCTGCATCAGGGGTGCGAGGCATCAGGCTTGCCCATGAGTTGTCCGGGGATTTCGATGTCAGCGTCAATGACTGGAGCGAAGATTCCTGTGCATTGATCCAGCAGAACATCCAGAGGAATCAGCTGACGAACGTTTCCGTGTTTCAGCGGGACCTTGGCAGTTTGCTTCTGGAGCGTCGGTATCATTCAATTGACATCGACCCGTTTGGCTCCCCCGTCTATTTTTTTGATGCTGCTGTCAAAAGTGTGTACAACAAGGGACTCATCGCGTGTACCGCAACCGATACCGCTGCCCTCTGCGGCGTGTTCCCCCGGGTGTGTTTCCGGAGGTACTCTGCCTGGCCGTTACATGGTCCTTCCATGCATGAGGTGGGTTTGCGGATTCTCCTTGGTTGTCTGTGTCGTGAGGCTGCGAAATATGACAGAGGCATCGAGCCGGTGTTGTGTTACACCACCGATCATTACATGCGCTTGTATGTTCAGATCCATAATGGGAAGAGTGCTGCTAACTCCTCCATGGCCCAGTATTCGTGTATCTCCGCAAAGGAGGTCCCTCTCTCGGCGGAAGGCACTTCTTTGGTTGGTCCGTTGTGGCTTGGGAAACTTCAGAAAAAAACAGCGGTCCAAGAGATCCGGACCCTTGCTTCATCTAAAGTACTGAACACGAAGCATCTGCTCTGGAGGCTCCTTGACAGTCTTGAGGAGGAGGCTGATGGGCCCCCGTTTTTTTACACGATCAATGATGTGTCTTCCTGGTTGAAGGTCTCGCCGCCCACCATGGACCATGTTGTGGAACATCTGAAGAAGAAGGGTTATGTCGTCACCAGGACTCATTGTACCCCTACCGGTTTTAAAACCAATGCTTCATTGGATGTCGTCACAGAGGTTTTTAAATCAGAACCGATATCATAGGCTCATGAAAACATCTGCAAAGAAGCTTTCTGTTGGTGTGCTTGCCTCTGGTTCCGGGACCGATCTGCAGAGCATCATCGATGCCTCGGAGCATCATCTGATTGATGCAGAGGTTGCTGTCGTCATCAGCGATAAAGGTGACGCTGGTGCGTTATCCCGGGCGAAGAAGCATCAGATCCCTGGTTTTTTTGTAGACCCGAAGGGAAAAGACCGTACCGCTCATGAAAATGAGATGGATGAAATCCTCCATCGGCATCAGGTGGAGCTGGTGGTCGGTGCCGGGTACATGCGGTTGCTTTCACCGGGTTTTGTGAAAAAATGGCAGGGAAAACTCATCAACATCCATCCTGCGCTCCTCCCCTCCTTTAAAGGGACCAATGGTCAGCGTGATGCCGTGGAGTACGGGGTGAAGCTCTCCGGGTGTACCACGCATTTCATGGACACAGAGATGGACCATGGTCCGATCATATTGCAGGCTGCCGTCCTGGTGCATCATGATGATGACCGCGATGCCTTGGCGACCCGTATACTTGAGGTCGAACATCAGGTCCTCCCTCGGACGATCCAGCTGTTTGCGCAGCGGCGGTTGCTCATCGAGGACCGCAAGGTCGTCATCCTGCCTGGGGATTCCTGGAAAAAGAAACACAAGGTTCTTCCTGATGTGCTCTACTCTGAAGGATACTAACGCTCTTTCTTTTCAGGATGCGTACCGCTGGCTGTGTAGTTTTGATAAGTACGGGTGGATCTTCGGTCTTGAGCGGATTTCGATTCTTCTTGAAAAACTAGGGAATCCGGCGCAAGGGCTCAGGGTCATTCACGTGGCCGGGACCAATGGAAAAGGCTCCGTCTGTAAATATATCAGTTCGATTCTTCAGAAGGCAGGCTACCGCGTTGGTCTGTATCTTTCTCCGCATGTCGAGCGTTTCTCGGAACGCATCGTCGTCAACAACCAGGAGATCTCCCAGGAGGATTTCGCATCCCTCGTGTCCCGAATCAGACCTGTCGTGGATACGATGAAAGAACAGGGCAATACTCCGACGTTTTTTGAAATCGTGACCGCACTTGCGTTTCTGTTTTTCAAGGATTCTTCAGTCGATTATGCGGTCGTGGAGGTCGGTCTTGGCGGGAGATACGATGCGACGAACGTGCTTACCCCACTGGTGTCTGTGATTACGAATATTTCCCTGGAGCATACCGATATCCTTGGGAAGGATATCGCATCGATCGCTGGAGAGAAAGCAGGGATCATCAAAGAACATGTCCCTGTGGTTTCTGCAGCGGTAGGCGAGGCCAAAGTAACCATCGGGCAGATCGCAGAGCAGCGGGAGGCACCAGTCATTTGGATTGATCATACCATTTGGAAACGACAGTATTTTCAAGGGAAATACCAGGAGTTTACGATCCAAGGTGCTTTTAAGGATTATGCCGTGAAGACGTCGATGCTTGGTCAACATCAGGGGGAAAACATCGCCCTTGCCATCGCAGCGGTAGAACAACTGCAGATAGCTGGTGTGTATATCACCGATAGCGACATCCAAGATGGGATTGGAGCAGCGGCGCATCCAGGTCGTATGGAAATCATATCAGAGCACCCATTGATCCTGCTTGATGGGGCGCATAACCCAGCGGGGATGAGCATGCTCGTAAAAACACTCCAGGAGGATTTCCCTGACCATCATGTTATCATTGTCCTGGGGGTGTTGAAGGATAAGGACCTACAGACCATGATATCGACCATCGCTCCGGTTTCCGATGTGATCATCGTGACGAAATCAGGGAATCCCCGGGCTGCCGATCCTGCAGTGTTACAAAAAATGATTCAGGATTTTGATCCTAAGAAAACGATTTTCGTCGAAGAGTCTCTCCCTAAAGCAATCGATCAGGCGAAACATCTTTCAAAACAGAAAGAACTGATCTGCGTCACCGGGTCGTTGTTCACCGTAGGGGAAGCTCGGACGTATCTCCTGCATGGAAAATCCGAATGACGATCGCTCAAAGTGGTATTTTCTGAAGGATTGTTTTAAGGTTTTTCATCGCCAGTGTCCGTATCAGCTGATGTGGGTTACCGATAGAATCCTCTAAAGTGTCATCAAAATGAATGGCCCCAAGATAACGCACCTGCAAGCGTTGCACCTCCTGTTTGATGAAGGAGGAATCTGTCATCGTCATGTTCTCGATCACACCCAGCAGTGGTTTTTTGAGTTCCACTAATATTTTTAAGAGTTTGCTGACCGCGCCCATCGCCACCTTTGATGGCGTCGTCACCACCAAGAACTCGCTTTTCTTCATATACCGAATCACGTCAAGGGTCTCGTCGCCGATCCCTGGCGGCATGTCTATGATGAGGAAATCCAGGCTGCCCCATTGGGTAATCGCCAGGAGCTCCAGGATGATGTTGGAGATGTCGATCCCTCGGAACGGAGAGGGTTTCTCCTCGGTGAAATACACAATGGACATGAAGGAGATCCCATGGACCACTGGTGGGATGAGGCCTTTGTCCTCTGTTGGAGCCTCATGGGTCACCCCAAGGATGATATGGGAGGACGGTCCGTATAAATCCAGATCCAATAGTCCGACCCGTTGGCCTTTCTTCGCAAGATACAGCGCAAGACCGGAGGCGACCATGCTTTTGCCGACACCACCTTTTCCACTTGCGACCGCGATGATCCTTTTGATGTCCTTCA
>PDVH01000416.1_pt1 | contig 10905 bp, 13 predicted proteins | sample 1369781 | NCBI WGS metagenome assembly PDVH01 (sample SAMN07795378, study PRJNA414565) | Alkali sediment metagenome, whole genome shotgun sequencing project. | isolation source: glacial lake sediment | place: Bosnia and Herzegovina: Donje Bare Lake | collected 2016-06
CCACCCGCTCTGCCGATTGAGCTACCAGGGAATCTTAAGATGCTTGAGGTTCAAGGCAAAAGGTTGGAGGGAAAAGCCTTAAACCTTAAAAACAATTTACACAAAAACAGAGGTGATGACAAGTAAAAATTATTCTAAATTTCCTTTGTAAAAGGAAACGGTTTATTGGACATTCTTATCCACGGATCACCAGATCCTCTTCGGGAACAGGCTCCAACTTCCTTAAAGCTCTTCTCTTACGCCAGGCTCTCACCATATTCACCGGACCCGAAAAGACGTACAAGAGGATGAAACCGAAGAGCACAAGGGTGGGCTCCATGATAATGACAATCATTGTAAGGATGGTGAAGATAAAAATGCTAAAGGGTTTTCGTTTCGCCAGATCAAGTTCTTTGAAACTAAAGTAACGGATGTTAGACACCATCAAAAAAGCCAGAATGTATATCATCACCAGAATGACAATGTCCTTGACCCAATCCGTCTCGATCAGTCGGAGATAAAGAAGGATAGTCAGGGCAATCATTAAAGCGGACGCAGGAATGGGAAGGCCTTTGAAATATTTTACCTCCCCGGAAGCAGATTGGACATTGAATCGAGCTAATCGCAAAGCCCCGCAGACGACGAAGAGAAAGGCTGCCAGCCAGCCAAATTTTCCGTAAGGCCTTAAGGCCCAACTAAAGGCGAGCAGAGCTGGGGCAATTCCAAAGGAGACCAAGTCAGCCCGAATTTGGAGGTGGCTCCTGAAAGTCGTGCTACCTTCCCGTCCAAGAGGTCGAAAACGGATGCCAGGAGGATGGCATAGGCAGCGTATTCATATTTTTCTTGAAAGACAGAAACAATGGCCCAAAATCCGCAGAAAAGGTTCCCTGTGGTGAAAAGATTGGGAAGGATGTAAATCCCCCTTCTCATTCTAATGGGTGTTCTTCTTTTTTTCATGCTCGATACCCGATGATCGACTCCCCTCCCTTAACGTGCTGTCCGACCCTGACAATAGGTTTGACTTCAGGGGGGAGGTAGAGGTCGACCCTCGATCCAAACCGGATCAAGCCAAAGATTTCTCCCTTCCTCAAGAGATCGCCTGCCTTGGCATAACAGACGATCCTTCTTGCCACAAAACCAGCAATTTGGATCAGAAGGATTTTCAACCGATCCTCGGTTTCCAGGATCATTGCATTTTGCTCATTGAGGAGGGATGACTTCTCCACACTGGCCACAAGAAATCGGCCTGGGAGATAACTCCTGTCGAGAACCTTTCCAGAGACAGGTGCCCGATTAAGATGGACATCAAACAAGGACATAAAAATACTTACTTTTAAAGTTTTCTCTTTTAAAAAACGACCTTCCTCACATTCCCCGACATGAATGACCCTGCCATCCGCTGGGGAAAGGACGATGTTCTGAAGGTTTGGGATTTCTCTCCTCGGGTTCCTGAAAAAATAAGCGATGAACAGAGACAGAAGTATTCCAAGAAATATCCAGACCTTCCATCCCATGATTCCAACGATAACAGTTAAAAGAACCGTCGGGAATAAGAAAGGAAGTCCTTCTTTGGCAATGGGCCAGTTATTCTGTTTCATACCTTCTTCTTTTTAAGCCAACCCATCATGGACCGCAATTTTTTTCCAACGGCCTCGATGGGATGTTCAGCCTCCTTTTTCCTCAAGGCATTGAACATGGGGCGTCCCGCCTGATTTTCCAAGATCCATTCCTTTGCAAAACTTCCGGTCTGAACTTCTTTGAGGATCCGCTTCATCTCCTCACGAGTTTCTTGGGTGATGATTCGCTTGCCTCGGGTCAGGTCGCCATATTCAGCGGTATCGCTGACGGAGTAACGCATGAAGGGAATTCCCGCTTCATAAATGAGATCCACGATGAGTTTCAATTCGTGAAGGCATTCGAAATAGGCGATCTCTGGCTGATAACCGGCCTCCACCAATGTATCGAAGCCTGCCTTGATGAGTTCCGTCACCCCTCCGCAGAGGACTGCCTGCTCTCCAAAGAGGTCTGTCTCCGTTTCCTCTTTGAAAGTGGTCTCAATCACACCGGCTCGAGTAGCGCCTATGCCTTTGGCATAAGCGAGGGCTGTCTGGTTAGCCTTCTTTGAAAAATCCTGATAGATAGCCACTAATGATGGGACGCCTGCCCCCTTTAAAAATTCTCTTCTCACTAAATGGCCAGGACCTTTTGGGGCGATCATCACTACATCGATTTCCTTAGGAGGGACAATCTGGCCATAATGAATATTGAATCCATGGGAGAACAAGAGGGTTTTTCCCTTTTGGAGATTGGGTTTGACATCCATTTCATAGAGTTTGGCCTGGACATGATCCTGGGTGAGGATTTGAATAAGATCGGCTTGTTTCGACGCCTCTTCGGCAGTGACCGGTTTAAATCCGTCTCGAAGAGCAAATTGATAATTTTCACTCCCCTTCCTTTGAGAGACAAGGACGTTGAGGCCGCTATCTCTCAGGTTTTGGGCCTGGGCATGCCCCTGGCTCCCATAACCGATAATGGCAATCTTCTTTCCCTTCAGATGGTTGAGGTTGGCATCCTTATCATAATAGATTTTCATCCATTGCTCCTTTTTTAAAAACGTGATTCGTGTACAATCGTTCGTGTTTGTGATCTAAATTCCAGGTTCTGTTGTAATTTTACTCCCTCTGATCATCGCCACACGACCAGTTCTCACCAGTTCTTTAATGCCGAGAGGCTTGAGAAGGGCGAGAAGGGCATTAATCTTTTTTTCATCCCCTGTCACTTCAATCGTGTAGGTTCTGGCTCCCACATCGATCACTTTCCCTCTGAAGATATCGGCCACTCTGAGGATTTCCTCTCTCGTCTCAGGAGTGGCTGAGACTTTCACCAATACCATCTCCCTTTCGACGAAGTCCTTTTCAATGAGATCAACGACCTTGATCACTGGAATTAATTTATTCAGTTGTTTGAGCACCTGCTCGAGGATCTGGTCATCCCCACGGGTGACGATGGTCATGGTCGAAACAGTGGGATCAAGGGTTTCAGCCACACACAGGCTTTCGATGTTAAAACCCCTCCCACTGAAGAGTCCGGTGATCCGTGTCAGGACCCCAAATTCATTTTCAACTAAAAGAGTAATGACGTGACGCATCGTATTAACCAAAGCCGGATGTTTGAGGAGCGTCCGGCAAAGCGGGACTTTAGGTTAGACGCTAAAGAAAAAATTCATACCTACCGGCAGTTGCCTCCAACCTCTAACCTTCATCCTCTAACATTTTTCTATACTAACCTCATCTGGTTAAGTGGTTCTCCTGCTGGGACCATGGGATAGACATTCTCCTCTGGATCGACGACAAAATCGATGACAACAGGTTTGGATATTGAGAACGCCTTCTTTAATGTAGGAACCACCTCTTCTGGTTTGGTCGCTCTCAACCCAACTGCTCCATAGGCCTCTGCCAATTTGACAAAGTCTGGAGAGGTTCCTTCCAAACAAGATGAGGCATATCGTTTTCCATAGAAGAATTCCTGCCATTGCCTCACCATTCCCAGATAACCATTGTTCAGGATAGCCACTTTCACCGGCAGTTGATATTGAACGACAGTGGCAAGTTCCTGAGAATTCATCTGGAAACTCCCGTCGCCTGCAATATCAATAACCAGCTTGTTTGGAAAGGCAGCTTGCGCACCCATGGCTGCAGGAAATCCATAACCCATCGTTCCTAATCCTCCCGATGTGAGCAACGTCCTCGGTTTGAGAAATGGGAAATACTGAGCCGTCCACATCTGGTTTTGACCCACTTCAGTTGAGATGATGGCGTCGCCCTTGGTCAGTTCAAAAATTTTTTCGATGACGTGTTGGGGCTTAATGATCCCTTTCTGTTCATAATTCATATTATGGATAGCTTTAAATTTCTCGATCTGATGATGCCATTTATCCAACCCCGTTTTGAAGGGATCAATCTCTTCCTCTTCGAGGATTGAAAGGATTTTGGAGAGGATCCGTTTACAGTCACCCACGATGGGAAGATCCACTCTCACATTTTTACTGATGGAAGTAGGATCGATATCGATATGGATGATTTTTGCCTGGGGAGCAAAGGATTCGATCTTTCCGGTGACCCGGTCATCAAAACGAGATCCGATGGCAATGAGGAGGTCAGATTCCATGATCGCCATATTGGCCCAATAGGTTCCATGCATTCCTAACATGCCCAAAGAGAGAGGATGGTTGCCTGGGAAGCTCCCCAATCCCATCATGGTCATGGTCACGGGGATACCCAACCTCTCTGCAAAAAGATTGAGCTCCTTCGAGGCATTTGAAGAAATGATACCGCCCCCAACATAAAGAACAGGCCTCTTCGACTTCAAAATGAGTTTGACAGCCCTCTGAATTTGGCCAAGATGTCCTTCATAAGTGGGCTGGTAACCACGGATAAAGACTTTTTCGGGATATTTGAATTCAGTGGAATTGACTAATGTGTCTTTGGGAAGATCAATAAGAACTGGTCCAGGTCTTCCGCTTCGAGCCACATAAAAGGCTTCCTTCAAGATTCGGGCTAAATCTTTAATATCCTTTACGAGGTAGTTATGTTTGGTGCATGGTCTGGTGATACCGATAATATCAGCTTCCTGGAAGGCATCGTTTCCGATCAGAAGAGTAGGGACTTGGCCGGTCATGACAATGATTGGAATAGAATCCATAAAAGCTGTGGCAATCCCTGTGACCGTATTCGTTGCCCCTGGCCCGGAGGTAACCACTACCACTCCTACCTTGCCTGTGGCACGGGCATATCCATCTGCCGCATGAACCGCAGCTTGCTCATGTCTGACTAAGACCTGCCGGAATGGAGCACTTTGTAGTTCATCAAAGAGAGGGAGGATAGCTCCGCCCGGATAATTGAAAATAAGATCCACCCCTTCTTTTTTTAAACATTCAACGATAATTTGTGAACCAGTCTTCTTCATAATGAATCGAAGGAGGAGCCTTTCACTTGAGGATCGCTTCGCTTGAGGCTCAAGGCAAAAAATATGTTGCCTCCAACCTCAAGTCCTCCTCCATCTCTAACGGTATTGTATCAGAATTTTTTCCATCTCGTCTTTAAGCGCTAGCTTTTTCTTTTTAATGATTTTTATCTCCACTTCATCCTGAGGAGTGATAAAAGACTTTTTTTCCAATTCTTCTAATTGTTTTGCGAGTTGACTATGTGCTTGTTTGACTTTTGAGAATTCTCCATTTTCTCTCATTAGCCTTTCAATTAACTCCTCCTCTTTGGTCGGCATTTTATCCCCCCTAATAGAAAACCGTTGGAATAATTAACAGTTTAACAGAAAAACCTAATATAATCCACTCTTTTTGTCAATCAGGATGTGTCTCTTGCCACTTCATTTCAGCTTCTGAAGGTCGAACATAAATAGGGACAAAAGTTGAAAGGTCCAAACGTTCTCCTTTTTGAAGAAGTTCAAACCCCAATTTTGCCACCATTGATCCATGAGAGACACCGAGGGGAGCAGGTGGAAAGATGGCCAACGAGGGGAGGGAATTTATAAGAAATTCCTTATAGGTTTTCACTCCATCACCTAGAAAGATCGTATGCTCTTTTATCTTTTTGACAAGGTTTTCTGGTCGAATTGTCTGATAATCTGATTGTCGCATGAGGGAACTGCCATCCCCATAACGATAAAAAGCGGTATAGACTTCCTGTTTCCTGGCATCGAGGATCGGGCAGATGAGGTACGAGGTGGGTGCGATCTGAGAGGCCAATACATCAAGGGTGGAGACTCCAGCCACAGGTTTTCCAGTGGCAAAGGCCAGGCCTTTCACAGTGCTCACCCCGATTCTCAATCCTGTAAAAGAGCCTGGGCCAAGGGAGACCGCCCATCCATCTATCTCTCCAATAGGACAGCGAGCTTCCCTGAGAACGAATTCGATTGCACCAAGGAGTCTTTCAGAATGGGTCACTGAAATATTGAGGAGGTAATCAGAGATGACTTCCCCATCATCAATTAATCCTATGCTTCCACACGATGTGGAGGTATCGATTCCCAGAACCTTCATCTCAGAACCCATATCCTCCTGGAAAGAAGATCCTGCGAAGATCGTTGTGAAAGGCATAGATCATCAGGAGAATGAGTAGAATGAGTCCGACCTGCTGGGCGATTTCCATCTTCTTTATACTGACGGGTCTTCCCAGAATCGCTTCCATCACAAGAAAGAGGAGATGTCCTCCATCGAGAATAGGGATAGGGAATAGATTAATGAGTCCAAGGTTGATGCCCAATATGGCGATGAGGCCTAACAAATAGGGCAGCCCCTTTTTCCCCTGCTTACCTGCCTCTTGAGCGATCTGGATTGGACCACCAATTGTTTTAGGAGAGATCTCTCCAGAGATCATCTTCCCCAAAACAACCACCATCAATTTTGTGAGGTACCATGTTTGCAGGACTCCTTCGTAGACCGCTTCCCCAGGGCCCACCCTCTTATAGAGGTATGTCATTTCTTCGAGGGGAGCCATGATACCGATGACATATACGGTTTTTTCTCCTTCTGCTGCTTTTTCTTTCGAAATCTCAGGACTGACCTTGAATTCGATAATTTCTCCGTTCCGTTTTACTTTAATAGAGAGGTCTTTCCCTTCACTTTTTCGGATAATATTTGAAATGTCGTTCCATGTAGTGATGCCTGCACTATCGATGGAAAGAACCACATCTCCCTTTTTCAAGCCAGCCTTTTCTGCGGGAAGGCCCGGGCTGAGCCCACCGATCTTTGGTGGTAGAGGTAATGACCCGTGTGGAATGCCAAAGAGGAGAAAAATAAAACAATAAACGACCAAGGTAAGAAAAATGTTAAAGAGAGGACCGGCGCATATGATCAAGGTGCGCTTCCAGATAGGTTGAAAGGAGAACGACCGTGCCCGATCCTCCTCCTTTACTTCCTCTCCTCGATCTTCGCCTATGAGTTTAACGTATCCCCCCAGAGGAACGGCTGAGATCTGATACTGAGTCTCCCCGATTTTTCTCCCGATCAGTTTAGGGCCGAAACCAAGAGAGAAAGTGATTACACCGACGCCAAGTTTCTTCGCAAGTAAAAAGTGGCCGAATTCGTGGACAAAGACAAGAATTCCCAGAACGAGGATAAAGTAACCTGCCGAAGCAAGAAAATTGGAATAATTATAAAGAACCGTGGTCAACACGCTTTTCTCCCTTCTAAAAGAGCTTTTGCCCTTTCTCTGGCCCAGTGATCGGCTCTCAGGATGTCTTCGATAGTATGAATGCGTTTCACCTCATGCTCCTCCATTACCCTCTGGAGGAGGAGGGGGATTTCTGTAAATTTGAGAGATCCTTCCAGGAATGCATTCACGGCTACTTCATTAGCCGCATTAAGGATGGCAGGCATGGTCTCCCCGATCTCGATGGATTGATAGGCCAATTTGAGGCAGGGAAATCTTTCTGGATCAGGAAGGGAAAAAGTGAGTCCTTCGCTTTTTAAAAGGTCCAGAGGAGGCAAGTGTAGATTGAGTCGTTCTGGGAAGGAAAGGGCATAGGAGATCGGGATCTTCATATCCGTGATCCCCATCTGGGCAACAATAGAACCATCGATAAATTCAACCATCGAATGAACGACGCTCTGCGGATGAATGAGGACAACGATCTTTTCAATTGGGATATTGAAAAGCCAGTGAGCCTCGATGACCTCCAAACCTTTGTTCATCAGTGAGGCAGAATCGATGGTGATCTTTTTCCCCATCTCCCAGTGAGGGTGGTTGAGAGCTTCTTTTACCGTAACATCATGAAGTCTGGAAAAGGGAAGGTTGAGGAAAGGTCCTCCCGATGCAGTGAGGATGAGACGATGAACATCTTCCTTTCGGTGGCCGAGCAATGCTTGGAAGATGGCACTGTGTTCGCTGTCCACCGGTAGAATTTGAACATGATTCCGTTTGGCCTCTTCCATCACAATCTTTCCTGCCATGACCAAAGGTTCTTTATTGGCGAGAGCAATGGTCTTTCCGGTCTTGATGGCGGAGAGGGTAGGGATGAGACCGACCGCACCCACGATGGCAGAGACGACCTGGTCGACCTCTGGATGGGTGGCTACCCGAATGAGTCCCTCTACCCCATGGACAATTTCCACGGAACCGTTAGGAAGTTCTCTTCGAAGGGCTTCTGACAATTCTTTATTGAGAACCGAGACGATCTTCGGTCGAAACTGAAGGATTTGCTGTTTGAGAAGCGGTGTATTGAGGCCAGCGGAAAGGCTGACCACTTCAAATCGTTCTTGAAATTGATTGACGATATGGAGGGTATTGACACCAATCGAACCTGTTGAACCCAGGATGGATAGACGCTTCATGGGGTCTCCTTCAGGAGATAGAGGAGGGAGTAATGGAGAAAAGGGGCGGAGAAAAGGAAACTATCTAAGCGATCCAACATGCCTCCATGGCCTGGGATGAGAGTCCCTGAATCTTTTACTTGGGCACTTCGCTTCAGCATCGACTCCGTGAAATCTCCCAATTGGCCCAAAATCCCTAAGCCGACGGCCAAGAGAATACAGTGTCCCTTTTTTAAATGGGGAATGAACAACAAAGAGAAAGCGAGTGCCACAATGATTGATCCAACGATTGATCCGAACAATCCTTCGAAGGTTTTTTTCGGACTGATCTTAGGGTAAAGTTTGTGCCTCCCCAAGAAAGATCCAATCAGCAAGGCAGAGATGTCTCCAGCCCAGATCGTTACCATCAGAAAGAGAACCCATAGCCTTCCATTCGTCATGTTCCGAATCAGTGAGACATAAGCAAGAAGAAATCCGATGAAGAAAATTCCAAAGAGTGTACCCCCCATATTAGAGATCGTTGAAGAAAGATCCTTTGAGGTGGCCATGAAGAGGATAGAGAGAATGAGAAGTACCAAGACGAAGAACGGAGAAATTTCTTTCATGCCAACCAAGGAAATGATGATCGAAAGAATCAACCCTAGTCCTATTCCCACTGTACGTTCAATCCATTTGGAGTGAGGAAGGACAAGGTTGTAATACTCTCGGAGTCCGAAAAAAGTGGCCAGGAGCACCATGAGGTGGAGAACAGCAGGGGGTCCCAGAGCAATCAAAATGATAACGGGAGGCACCATAATAACCGCCATCCATACTTTCCTCTTTTCTATTTTCGCCATCTCAACCTTTCAGATAGTTCAGTGTATTTAGTTCGTCGTTCGGAGTGTGGCATCTTGAATCTCCGAACTCTCAACTCATACCTTCATTCCTCTCTGCCATTCAATTGTTCACTGGTCAGACCGAACCTTCTCTCTCTTGATTGATAATCAGCGATGGCCTTCAAAAGTTCGTTCCGATCAAAATCTGGCCATAGGGTCTCGGTAACATATAACTCAGTGTAAGCGATCTGCCAAAGAAGGAAGTTGGAGATGCGATATTCACCACTGGTTCGGATGAGGAGGTCTGGGTCGGGTATTCCATGGGTCCAAAGATATTCGGGGAAGCGCGGTATGGTTATCTCCTCCGGTTTGACCTTCCCCTTTTGGAGATCAGAGAGTATTCCTTGAACAGCGTGGAGGATTTCGGAACGACCGCCATAACTTAATGCTAAATTGAGAATCATCCCATCGCAGTGCTCAGTCTTTTTTTTCGTCTCTTGCAAGATAGCCTGGACGTCAAGAGGAAGATCTTCGATGCGGCCGATGGCATTGAGTCGGATATTATTCTGGACCATCTCCTCACACTCTTTTTGAAGATATTCCTTCAGCAATCCCATCAAGGCGTTCACCTCCTCCCCTGGCCTCCTCCAATTCTCGATGGAGAAGGCGTAAAGGGTTAATACCTTGATCCCCAATTCCCTGCAAGCCGTGACAACCTCCCTGACGGCATTGACCCCTTTGATATGGCCGCTGATTCGGTTCAGGAACTTCTTTTTGGCCCAGCGACCATTTCCATCCATGATGATCGCGATATGACGGGGAAGTTTTTCCTTATCGATCTGTTCCATGATTTACAGATCCTTTTAAAGACCAAGACAAGAGGTTTTTTTAAAGAAAAGTTCTCAGGTCAATTACCTTTTTAAAGTTACCATATTAGATACCGATTTTCAATCCATGATTCATGGAGAATGATTGGTAGAGAGGAAAGATTTTAGGTGGGGAAAAGGGGAAGAGGTTCAGAAGGATTCCTCTCCCCCACAAGTCCTATTTTTCAACAATGGCTTCAACAGGACATACCTCGGCGCAGCTTCCACATTCAGTACATTTCTCCTCGTTGATCAGATAGGGTTCCCCTTCTTCAATGGCTTCAGCAGGGCATTCTTCTGCACAGGTCCCACAAGCCACGCACTCTTCCGTAATCACATAAGCCACTGGCATCACCCCCTTCAGCATTAAGAAATTTCTAAAATTTCTTTTTCTTTGGCGGTGAGAACACCGTCTACTTTCTCGATATATTGGTCTGTGGATTTTTGCACCTTGTCCATCCACTGGTGAAGTTGGTCCTGAGAAATCTTTTTATTTTTTTCCAATCCCTTCAGCTGATCATTGGCCTCTCTTCGGATGTTTCGGATTGCCACTTTTGCCCCTTCGGCCATCTTTCTGACGACCTTTACCAGGTCCTTCCGACGTTCTTCTGTCAGGCGTGGAATATTGATGCGGATGATCTTCCCATCACTGGCCGGGGTCACTCCAAGTTCTGATTTGAGGATGGCCTTTTCAATTTCCCCGATGATTGAGGTATCCCAAGGTTGAATGGTGATGAGCCTGGGTTCAGGAACGGATAATGTGGCCATCTGGTTAAGGGGAGTGGGTGTTCCATAGTAATCCATGCGGATATCATCGAAGAGGGCTAGGGAGGCTCTTCCTGTCCTGATCTTATTCAAATCCGTTTTGAGGGAGGAGAGGGTTTTTTCCATCTTGGCGACTGACTCTGTATAGGTTTTA
>PDVH01000131.1_pt1 | contig 10880 bp, 8 predicted proteins | sample 1369781 | NCBI WGS metagenome assembly PDVH01 (sample SAMN07795378, study PRJNA414565) | Alkali sediment metagenome, whole genome shotgun sequencing project. | isolation source: glacial lake sediment | place: Bosnia and Herzegovina: Donje Bare Lake | collected 2016-06
GATCGCCGGTTCGGAAGGGAGGAAATTCGCGGATACGATCAAGAAGATGGTGACGGACCTGGAGAAGCTGGGCCCAGTATCCAAGGAGGCTGAGCCAGATGACTGAGGACAGGATCGTCGGAGCCGCATTGGTCATCGGAGGCGGCCCAGCTGGCATGCAGGCGGCACTGGACCTTGCCGATTCCGGGTACAAGGTCTACATACTCGAAGGCACACCGAGCATCGGGGGAACGATGGCACAGCTGGACAAGACCTTCCCGACCAACGACTGCTCCATGTGCATACTGTCCCCGAAGCTCGTCGCCACCGGAAGACACGAGAACATCACGATGCTCACCCACGCCGAGCTGAAGAAGGTCAGTGGCAAGGCGGGGGACTTCAAAGTCACGATCACAAAACACTCAAGATACATACTGGAGGACAAGTGCACCGGATGCGGCGTGTGCGCGGAGCACTGTCCGATAGAGGGCGTGAGCACCTTCGACAGGGAGATGGCGCCGGCAAAGGCAATCTATGTGCCCTTCCCGCAGGCGGTTCCGTTGATCTACACTCGAACAGGGGCTGTGCATCGGCTGCGGTGTGTGCGAGAAGTTCTGCGAGGCCAAGGCAATCCAGTTCTCGATGGCGCCTGACATAGAGGAAGTCATCGAGGTCGGGTCGATCATACTCAGCCCAGGCTACAGCGTATTCGATGCCACGAAGAAAGTGGAATACGGGCTGGGGGTATATCCAAACGTCCTCACCAACATCGAGTTCGAGAGGATGCTCAGCGCATCTGGCCCAACAGAAGGGCACATCATCAGGCCTTCGGACGGAGATGTCCCAAAGAGGATAGCGTTCATCCAATGCGTGGGCTCGAGGGACGCCCAGACGGGCAACACCTACTGCTCATCCTATTGCTGCATGGCTGCCCTGAAGCAGGCCGTCATCGGCCAGGAACATGTTCCCGGGCTGAAGACGACAATCTATTTCATGGACACCAGAGCGTTCGGCAAGGAATTCGAGGAGTATCTGAACAGAGCGGAGAACGAATACGGCGTCGGCATAGCGAGGAACAACAGGATCCCCAAGATCACCGAGGATGCGAATACGCACAACCTCATCCTACTTTATCACGCAGGCGCGGAGATAAAGGAAGAAGAGTACGACATGGTCGTCCTCTCGACCGGGGCAAGACCGCCCGAATCCGCTGACTCGATCGCGAAGACGCTCGGAATCCAACTCAACAAGTTCGGCTTCTGCGAGGCTGACGAGCTATCGCCCGTGGAGACTTCGGTGCCAGGGATTTTCGTTTGCGGGGCGTTCTCTGGCCCGAAGGACATCCCGGACTCCATCGCGCAGGCCAGTGGAGCCGCTGGAAAGGTCGCCGCGATGCTCTCCAAGGAGAGAGGGACGCTCGTCAAGAAGAAGGAGTACCCGCCGGAGAAGGATGTCTCGAGCAAGGAGCCGAGGATCGGGGTGTTCGTATGCCACTGCGGCATCAACATTGGATCAGTGGTGAATGTTCCGGAGGTCCTGGAGTACGCCTCCAAGCTGCCGAACGTCGTCTACACCGAGAGGAACCTGTACACGTGCTCGGGCGACACCCAGAAGAAGATCAAAGAGATGATCGAGAAGCACGACCTGAACAGGGTCGTGGTCGCGAGCTGCACCCCGAGGACCCACGAGCCGCTCTTCCAGAACACTTGCCGGGAAGCGGGGCTCAACAAGTACCTGTTCGAGATGGCAAACATCAGAGACCAGTGCTCCTGGGTACACAGGCTCGAGCCGGAGAAGGCTACGGAAAAGGCGAAAGACCTCGTGAGAATGGCCATCGCCAAGGCTGCGACACTCGAACCTCTGCCGCAGCCGAAGATACCAGTGACCCCGTCCGCGCTCGTCATCGGCGGAGGGCTGAGCGGCATCGCTGCCACACTTGAGATCGCCAATGCTGGGTACGAGGTGCACCTCGTCGAGAAGGACAAGGAACTGGGCGGCCATCTCAGGAAGATCTATCACACTCTTACGGGAGTCGATCCCCAGGAGACGCTCAAGACCCTCAAGAAGGAGCTTCACGAGCACAAGAACGTGAAGGTACATCTGAACGACCAGGTCGTCGAGGTCAAGGGATACATCGGCAACTTCGAAACGACCCTGAAGAGCGGAGAGAAGGTCAAGCACGGTGCTATCGTCGTCGCCACTGGCGGGATCGAATACGAGCCCACAGAATACGAGCACAAGAAGCACAAGAACGTGATCAAGCAGACGGATCTCGGGGAACTCCTGCACAACGGGAAGTTCAAGGCGGAGAATGTGGTCGTCATCCAATGCGTTGGCTCCAGGAACGAGGAACACCCGAACTGCTCGCGCATCTGTTGCTCGACGGCGATGGCCAATGCTGTCAAAATCAAGAGGGAGCACCCGGGAACGAACGTGTTCATCCTCTACAGGGACATCAGGACGTACGGATTCGCCGAGGAGCACTACAATGAGGCGGCAAGGCTGGGCGTGATCTTCCTAAGATATGATGCGGATGCTCCACCAAAAGTGACCGCCAAGGGCCACGACCTGTGGGTCGAGGTCGATGAGGCGTTCATCGAGCAAAAGGTTCTGATCAAGGCGGACTACCTCGTCCTGAACGCGGCAGTGCATCCGAATCCTGACAACAAGGAGATCGCGAAGTTGCTCAAGGTGCCTCTCAACAGAGAGGGCTACTTCCTCGAGGCTCACATGAAGTTGAGGCCTGTCGATTTCGCGACCGATGGCATATTCCTCTGCGGCCTGGCGCACTCTCCCAGACTGATCGGCGAGAGCGTATCACAAGCACTCGCGGCTGCTGCGAGGGTCAACACCGTCTTGTCGAAGCCATTCATCGAGGCGGAAGGCGTGGTCAGCGTCGTTGACGAGACGAAGTGCATAGCGTGCGGCAGGTGCGAGGAGATATGCGAGTACGGCGCGCCAAGCATCATCGAGGTCTCGCCGGGCGTGTTCAAGTCGCGGATCAATGAGGCCTTGTGCAAGGGCTGTGGCTCCTGTGCCGTCGCGTGTTGTTCCACAGCGATAAGGCCGAGACACTTCAAGACCGAGCAGATTCTGACGATGATCGAGGCTTGCCTGAGAAAGGACATCGAGAAGGAGGAGGCGAAGACGTGAGCGACGCCAAGTTCGAGCCGAACATCGTCGCCTTCTGCTGCAACTGGTGCTCGTATGCGGGCGCGGACCTAGCAGGTGTCTCTAGGATGCAGTATCCGCCCAACGCCAGGATAATCAGAGTCATGTGCTCCGGCAGGGTGGAGCCGTACTTCGTGCTCAAATCGCTCGAACTGGGAGCGGACGGTGTCCTCGTCGCCGGCTGCCACATAGGCGACTGTCACTACATCTCCGGGAACGAGGAGGCCGAGAAGAGGATGGCCGTCACGATGGACATCCTGGACAAGCTTGGCCTCGGCAGGGACAGGATGAGGCTCGAATGGATATCCGCATCCGAGGGACAGAAGTTCGCAGTCACGATGAAGGAGTTCACGGAGCGGATACGGGCGCTGGGTCCGAATCCTCTTCCGAAGATCACCCCCAGAAAGAAGGGGAACCCTGCTACCCTGAAGGCAAAGATGAACCAGATCATTGAGGACACCGGCGCGTTCGACTGCGTAGAGTGCGGGAAGTGCACGACCGTGTGCCCCGTCGCAAAATATAACCCCAACTTCGCTCCCAGGACGGTCGTGCTCAAGGCGAGCGAAGGTCTCGTCGAGAACGTCCAGACCAACAGGGATATCTGGACATGCGTCACCTGCGAGCAGTGCAACTCGATGTGCCCGTACAAGGTCGACTACTCGGGCTTCATTAGGGACATGAGGAAAGAGGCCGTCGAGTTCAACAACGTGCCCGTGTGCTCCCAGGGCGGGCTGATGCAATCGGTCATGAGGATCCAGGCGAATAGCGGCCTGAAGCAGAATCGACTGAGCTGGATGAAACCCGAGCTCAAGATCGCGGAGAAGGGGGACGTATTCTACTTCACGGGCTGTGTCTCATACTACGATTCCATATTCAAGGAGCGCAAAAACCTCGACTTGGCCGGCATCCCCCAGGCTGTCGTAAAGATAATGAATAAGGGGGGTATTACACCGGTCGTCAGCAACGACGAGGTATGCTGCGGACACGACCTGAACTGGACGGGGGACGAGGCGAGTCTTCAGAAGCTGATGAAGAAGAACGTCGACCTGATAAAGGCCTCCGGGGCCAAGAAGGTCGTGTTCTCATGCCCCGAGTGCATGCGAACCTTCAATATGGACTACCAGGACCTGATGGGCGACTTCGACTTCGAGATGGTGCACATCTCCGAGCTCATCGACGAACTGATCCAAGGGGGGAAGCTCAAGTTCAAGAAGGGCGCCAAGAAGGTGACCTTCCAGGACTCTTGCAGGCTTGGCAGGCATCTCGGGATATACGACCCGCCGAGGAACGCCCTCAAGGGCGCGGACGCTCAGATAATCGAGATGGAGAACACGAGGGACAAAGCCCTGTGCTGCGGCGTGAGCGCCTGGGCGACATGCGACGAGACATCGAGGAAGCTGCAGGTCGACAGGCTGAAGGAAGCGAAAAAGACCGGCGCAGATTGCCTCGTGACGGGCTGCTACAAGTGCCTAATACACCTCAACTGCACCCTGGAGTACAAGACCCAGACACCCAAGGAGCAGATCGACATACCAGTCAAGGACCTGAGCGTCGTCATCGCTGACGCGCTCGAATGATCGCAGGAAAATGATAGAATGAACCCGCAAACACAAGCACCAGCAAAGGGAGAGGAGAGATACCTCCTTGTCGAGCTGTCGTGCAAGGACCAGAAGTGCTCTCCGTGCACGTATCCCAACTGCCAGAGGTTCGCCAGAACGGTCCCGAAGAAGAAGCCGTTCGAGACCCGCATGACGAAGATGTTCGAGATAAAGAAGCCTATCACCAAGCCTCAGGATACGCGCGAGCGCTTGGTGCTGATCGAGCTGTCGTGCAAGGACGAGAAGTGCTCGCCTTGTACATACCCGAACTGCCAGAGGTTCGCCAGGGAGGCGCAGAAGAAGAAGGCGCCGTTCAAAGTCAAGGTCACTGAAATCGAGAAGGGCAAGGAGGTACAGAGCCTCCTGTCGAAGTGAAGGCGTCTACGAGCGACGCCTTTCGACGAAATCGATAAGTGATACGCGGAAAAGCGTAGACCGCACATCGAAACCCATAAAACGGTAAACACGATACGGCAAAAAGCGCACGAGTAGAGACTATCCAGACTAGTGATGACAAAGTGGCATTGATCGAGACAACATAGGGAGGTTAGAGCATGGAAAAGTCAGTCATGGTGATCGGGGGAGGGGTTGCGGGAATACAAGCATCCCTGGACCTCGCGGACAAGGGAATGATCGTTCATGTGGTCGAGAAGACTCCCAGCATAGGCGGGAGAATGGCTCAGCTGGACAAGACGTTCCCGACGAACGACTGCTCGATATGCATTCTCGCGCCCAAGATGGCCGATTGCTTCAGCCATCCCAACACGAACGTGATCACGTACGCGGAGGTAGTGGGCATCGAGGGCAAGGTCGGCAGTTTCAAGGTGAAGGTGCTGAAGAAGGCCAGATACGTCGACGAGACGAAGTGCACTGGCTGCGGCGAGTGCCTCGAGAAGTGCCCGAGCAAGGTCTCAAGCGAGTTCGAGATGGGCCTGGCCACCAGAAAGGCGATCTATATGCCGATGATGCAGGCCGTCCCGAGAGTAATGACAATCGACAAGGAGCATTGCCTGATGCTGACCAAGGGCAAGTGCGGAAACTGCAAGAAAGCCTGTAAGAGAGAGGCCATCAACTACGAGATGAAGGACCAGATGCTCGAGTTCGAGGTGGGCTCGATCATCGTCGCGACCGGCTACGACGTCTGGGACCCAACCTCATCCACGGAGTACGGCTATGGCCGGTACCCCAACGTCTACACGGCCATGGAGTACGAGAGGATGATCAACGCCGCGGGACCGACACATGGACACATCGAGCGGAGGTCGGACAAGAAGAGGCCGGTCAAGATGGCGTTCATACAGTGCGTCGGCTCCAGGAACCCGCAGGTGCATCCCTACTGCTGCGCGGTCTGCTGCATGCACTCCACGAAGGAGGCGATGCTGGCGAGGGAGCACCACGACGACATGGAATCGACCATATTCTACAAGGACATGCGCGCGTGCGCGAAGGGCTTCTGGGAGTACATCGAGAGGGCCAAGCGCGACTACGGCGTGCGGTACATCAACTCGGATGCAACGGTTCAGGAGAACCCGGACAACCACAACCCGATCGTCGTCTACGACGTGGGCGGGAGACAGCAATCGGAGGAGTTCGACATGGTAGTCCTGGCCACAACCCTGATCCCGAGGAAGGAGACTCTCGAGCTGGCGAAGATACTCGGACTCAAGGTGGACCAGTTCGGATTCCTCGAATCAACTGACAGAATACTAAACGTTGAGAGCACGAATGTTCCAGGCATATTCATGGCGGGCTACGCCGCAGGGCCGGCGGACATCCCAGAATCGGTCGCCCAGGGCTCGGCCGCGGCCGCGAGGGCTGTGGAAGCGATGGTCCAGGCGGGGGCGTGATGATACATGGCTGAGAAGAAGACCGAGGCAAATGAGAAGCCGAGGATCGGCGTGTTCGTATGCCACTGCGGTTCCAACATCGGTGGCTTCGTCGACGTACCCTCGGTGGCCGAATACGCAAAGACGCTCCCAGATGTGGAATACGCGACCGACAACCTGTACACATGTGCAGAGGATGGGCTCTCGAACATCAGAGAGGGCATCAGAAAGCACAACCTGAACAGGGTGGTAGTCGCGAGCTGCACACCTAGGACCCATGCACCTCTGTTCCAGGCGACCTGCGAGTCCGCGGGCCTGAACAAGTACCTGTTCACATTCGTGAACATCAGAGAGCACTGCTCCTGGGTTCACATGAAGGAGAAGGAGAAGGCCACCAAGAAGGCCCGAGACCTCATCAAGATGGGAGTTGCCAGGGCGAGACTATTGCAGCCTCAGGAAGAGGAGAGAGTCAATGTCGAGCCGTCGGCACTCGTCATAGGCGGGGGCGTGTCCGGCATGACGGCCGCGCTGTCCATCGCAGACATGGGGTTCCCAGTACACCTCATCGAGAGGGAGGGCGATCTCGGCGGGTTTGTCAGGATCCTGAACAACCTCTATGTGACCGAGAAGAGCGCTGCGGAGACGATCAAACCCTTGATCGACAAGGTGAGGGCCAGCAAGAACGTCAAGCTGCACCTGAACTCGACGCTCAAGAGCGTCCAGGGGTTCATCGGCAACTACGAGATCGTCATAGGCACGAAGGGCGCTGAGGACCTGAAGACCAAGGTCGGGACGATCATCGTCGCGACAGGCGCGCTCGAGTTCGTGCCCGAGGGGCTGTACGGCTACAACCAGTACCCGAACGTCGTCACCCTGACGGAGTTCGAGATCCTGTGCAAGAAGAAGACCCTGCCGAAGCTGAAGAACGTAGCATTCATCCAATGCGTCGGCTCGAGAGGGCAGGTCAAGACATACTGCTCCAGGATATGCTGCAATGTCGCCATCAAGAACGCCATCAACATCATGGACAACTACGAGAACATGCTAGGCCTGATGGAAAAGGCTGGCACGGTGATCGACAAGATCCCGGTCGAGCAGAAGGTGCCCGAGGAGATACTCGAGCGCAGGCGCAGGCGCCGCGGCAGGGAGAGGGGCGAGGAGGGCGAGGCCGAAGAGGTCAAGCTCGGTCCCTCGGAGAAGATCGAAGTCACCGTGTTCAACAGGGACATCATGGCGTACGGCGTGGACCATGAGCTCACCTATAACAAGGCCAGAGAGAAGCGCGTGAAGTTCAACAGATACACGCCCGAGCACCTCCCGAGGGTGTACATGGAGGGCAACCAACTCACGGTCGGCTACTTCCATGAGACCCTGAAGCTCGAAAGGACTATGCCAGTCGACATGGTCATACTCTCGACCCCGCTAGTCGCCCAACCGGATGCTGGAGAGCTGGCACAGATGCTGAAGGTGCCTCTGGGACAGGAAGGGTTCTACTTCGAGGCACACGTCAAGCTCAGGCCGGTGGATTTCGCCACCGATGGCATCTATGTCTGCGGTACCTGCAGAGGTCCCGCCGACATCACAGAATGCACGAGCCAGGGCGCGGCGGCCGCGTCTAGAGCCGCAACACCCATGGCCAAAGGATACGTGCAGGCCGAGGCGATCACCAGCGTGGTTGACGAGACCAAGTGCTCCGGCTGCGGAACCTGTATCCAGGTGTGCCCGTACGGCGCGCTCAGAAAGAACGACAAGGGACTGGCGGAGGTCATAGTGGCCGCGTGCAAGGGCTGCGGCTGCTGCGGCGCCACCTGTCCAGAGGGCGCTATCACAATGACCAACTACACGGACGCTCAGCTGCTTGCCGAGGCGAAGGCCGCGCTCGATGAGGAGGTGTGAGCCATGGCTGAGGCACAGAACAAGATACCAGATATGAAACCCGAGCCGAAGGGTGACGAGTGGGAGCCGAAGATCATCGGGTTCCTGTGCAACTGGTGCTCGTACGCAGGCGCGGACCTGTGCGGCGTCAGCAGATATCAGTACCCGACCAACGTCCGCCCCGTGAGGGTCATGTGCTCCACGAGGATCAGCCCGCACCTGGTGCTCGACATATTCAAAGCCGGCGCAGATGGCATTCTCCTGGGCGGCTGCCACCTGAACGATTGCCACTACATATCCGGCAACTTCTACACGGAGAAGCGCGTCCGACTGATGAAGACCCTTCTCGAAGATGCTGGCATCGACCCGAAGAGACTGAGGCTCGAGTGGGTCTCTGCATCCGAGGGAGAGAAGTTCTCCAAGGTCGTGACGGAGTTCACGGAGCAGGTCAAGAACCTCGGCCCGAGCAACGTCAAGAAGGACTATGTCCTGAGGACGATGGTCGCGGCCGCAGACGACGCGTCCGAGACCTTCAGGCTCAGGGCGCTCGTCGGCAAGGAGCTCGACCTGGAGAAGAAGGGCAACGTCTACGGCAACAAGCTCGAGCAGACGGAGCTGGAGAAGATGATCGACCAGGCGACCAAGGAGGAGTTCGAGAGAGCGCTCATACTCGAGCTCTCGAAGTCAAAGGCGAGGTCGGTCAAAGAACTGGGGAAGATCATGAATGTCCCGACGGACAAGGTCCTGAGGCATATCGTCTCCTTGCGCCAGAGGAACCTTCTGGCGATGGAGCATCCGGAGGGCTTCACACCGACATACAAGACCATAGAGATCGGAGGTGAGCAGTGATGGCAGCAAGCGACAAGATCGGCGCGGTCATGGTAGTGGGAGGAGGCATCTCAGGGATGCAGTCCGCCCTGGACCTCGCGGATTCCGGATACAAGGTATACCTGGTAGAGAAGCAGCCGAGCATCGGCGGAACGATGGCTCAGCTCGACAAGACTTTCCCGACCAACGACTGCGCCATGTGCATCATGGCACCGAAGCTCGTCGCGACGGGCAGGCACAACAACATCGACCTGATAACGAACGCGGACATCGCGATCGTGGACGGCGAGGAAGGCAACTTCACAGTCACGGTGAAACAGCGCTCGCTCCGGGTAGATCCCAAGAAGTGTACCGGCTGCGGCAGCTGCGCCCAGAAGTGTCCCGTCGAGACCATGAACGAGTACGATGAGAACACGAAGTTCAGAAAGGCAATTTACGTCAGGTACCCGCAGGCGGTCCCGCTCGTGTACGCGATAGACGTCGAGAAGTGCATCGGTTGCGGCATTTGCTCAGAGGAGTGCAAGGCCAAGGCAGTCGAATACGACCAGAAGGAGAAGGTCCTTGAGATCAAGGTCGGGTCGATCATACTATCGCCAGGCTTCGACGAGTTCAACGCCCGCCTGAAGACCGAGTACGGCTACGGTGTCTACCAGAACGTGGTCACAAGCATCGAGTTCGAGAGGATCATGTCCGCGACAGGGCCATACTTCGGCACCATACTGAGGCCTTCGGACGGGGACATACCCGAGAAGATAGCGTTCATCCAGTGCGTCGGCTCGAGGGACGAGCACTGCGGGAACGAGTACTGCTCGAGCGTTTGTTGCATGTACTCGATCAAGGAAGCGGTGATCGCGAAGGAGCACACGTCCCAGGTGAAGCCGAGCATATTCTTCATGGACATGAGGGCCTTCGGCAAGGAGTTCGACGAGTACTACAACCGCGCGGCGAACGAGTGGGGCATCAGGTTCGTCCGCTCGAGGGTCGCGGCCATCGCCGAGGACCCGAAGACCAAGAACCTGAAGATAAAGTACGTCGAGGGCGGCGAGCCCAAGGAGGAGGAGTTCCAGATGGTCGTGCTGGCCGTCGGGCTCAGGCCTCCAGCGGATGCAGAGAACCTCAGCAGGATCATGAAGTTCAGGCTGAACGACGACGGGTTCGCCCAGACTGGCGCGTTCACGCCCGTCGAGACCTCAAGGCCCGGCATATTCGTCAGCGGCGCGTTCTCATCGCCAAAGGACATCCCGATGACAGTGGCGGAGGCTTCCGGGGCGGCCGCGAAGGCGGGCACCGTGATCGCTCCTGCCAGGAACACGCTCGTCACTAAGAAGGAGTACCCCAAGGAGATCAGCGTGGAGGGTCTGGAACCCAGGATTGGCGTGTTCGTCTGTCACTGCGGAGTCAACATCGGCGGCGTCGTGAAGGTCCCCGAGGTCATGGAGTACGCCAAGACGCTCCCGAACGTCGTGTACGCGGAGCAGAACCTGTACACATGTTCCCAGGACACTCAAGAGAAGATCAAAGAGAAGATAAAGGAGCTGAAGCTCAACAGGGTGGTAGTCGCAAGCTGCACCCCGAGGACACACGAACCTCTGTTCCAGAATAC
>PDVH01000419.1_pt1 | contig 10850 bp, 5 predicted proteins | sample 1369781 | NCBI WGS metagenome assembly PDVH01 (sample SAMN07795378, study PRJNA414565) | Alkali sediment metagenome, whole genome shotgun sequencing project. | isolation source: glacial lake sediment | place: Bosnia and Herzegovina: Donje Bare Lake | collected 2016-06
ATGCAGCATGCCCCCCAGCGCATACGGTCCCATTATCATTCCAAGGGCGATCAGTAGGAGCACATCAGGGATTCGGAACCTGGTGAAGATAAGATTGCCAAAGAATCCGATGAATATGATTGCTCCTATCGCGAGAAAGGCTTTGATGGTCCCTGGATCCATCGGTCTCATTCTGTGAAGAGCCGGGGACGGTATTTTATGATATTGGGCCAGATGTCACATCCCTCAACCAATCCCTATCTGAAGCTCCTGATGAGCGGATTTAATACGGTCTTGGAGGATTCAGTGGTCGGATGACGATAGAGGGGATTGCGGCCGACCCAGCTGAGGCGTTGCTGGGCGACTACGATGTGATTATTCTTGGCGCAGGACCCGCGGGCCTGTCCGCAGGAATATACGCGAGCAGGGCGGGACTCGATTGCGTCATACTCGAGAAGGGGGTGCCTGGAGGACAGGTGCTGACAAGCCCGACGATCGAGAACTATCCAGGTTTCCCCGAGATAGCAGGCATGAAGCTGATGGAGAACATGGCGGAGCACGCCAAGAGATATGTCGACATCCATGAGGGCGAGGAGGTCCTTAGAGTCAGGGGTGGGGAGAAATTCGAGGTGTTCACGACCTCTGGAAGGTACACCTCCAGGGCGCTCATCCTCGCCACCGGGTCCTCTCACCGAAGGCTCGATGTCGCAGGCGAGGAGGGAATGACAGGCAAAGGAGTCAGCTACTGCGCCACGTGCGACGGGTTCTTCTACAAGGGCAAGGAGGTCATAGTCGTCGGCGGAGGGAACACCGCTCTGACAGACGCCCTCCATCTCTCGTCGCTCGGGTGCAAAGTCACGATAGTCCACCGCCGCAACCAGCTCAGGGCGGACAAGCATCTCCAGGACAGCGTCATCCAGCACAAGATACAGATTCTCTGGGACACCGTGGTGGATGAGATCGTCGAGGGGAACGAAGTGACCGCGGTTCGGCTCAGGGACCTGAAGACGGGCAAGGTTCACACTAAGCCTGTAAGCGGAGTGTTCGTTGCGGTGGGCGAGGTCCCCAGCAGCCAACTCGCTGCGGAGCTGGGATTGGACATGGATCCAGGCGGATTCGTTACAGTAGACCGCTCGTTCAGGACCAACGTCGCCTTCGTATATGCTGCTGGGGATGTGGCAGGCGGCATCCGGCAGATAGTGGCAGCGGTCCATGGCGGCGCCGCGGCTGCGTTGTCATGTTTTGAGGACCTGATGAACCCGTACTATCGAAGATGAAGATCCTATCTCACTTCGGTATGTGCTCATCTAGGAACCTGGCGGACCTCGTGTACAGATCGATCAGGTTCTTCCTCTTTCTAGGCCAATGTCCTTCATCTGGATACTCGTGATACTCGAACTCCTTGCCCATTTCTTCTAGTCTCTTGGCTACTGCCCTCGACTCAGTGGGCGGACAGCGCACATCCTTCGCAGAAGCGGTCATAAGGATAGGAGCTTGGAGGTTCTGTAGGAAGTTGATCGGCGAGCGATCGTGGAAGAAACCCGGGTCCTTCTTCGGGTCTCCCATCTTGCTCTCATCGTACGCCTTCAGGTAGCCTCTCTCGGTCTCATGTTCGGTCGCCCAGTCGAAGAAGCCAACGATGGATACTCCCGCCGCCCACATCTTCGGGTACTTGGTCAGCGCGAGCATGCAAGTGAAACCGCTGTAGCTCGCCCCCCAGTATCCCAATCGATCTGTGTCTGCATACCCTTGGTCGAGGAGATACTTCCCCGCCCACACGGTATCCTTGTAGTCGCCACCTCCGAGGTCCTTGTCGTGGAGATGTAGAAACTTGCGGCCGTATCCAGTCGACCCTCTGTAGTTCGGCTTCATAACAGTGAAACCTTTATCGATCAGCAGGGTCGACAATTGGTCCCAAATATCAGTATCCATCATCTCCGGACCACCGTGCGGAAGCACGATCGCCGCTTTGCGAGTTCGGTTCTTCGGCACGAATAGCAGAGCCGCAATCCTCTGTCCGTCGAAGGACTTGTATTTGACAAGCTGAGGACGCACCAGAGCATCCAGCTTCAACGGTCTCTTCATGAACTTAGTGACTCTCTTTGACAGGCGATTTCTCGCCACGAACACTTCTTCTGGTCGGGAATGGGATCCGCTCACAAAGACGACTCCGCTGCCATCAGGCAGCCAGTGAAGCGCTCTCGATGTGCCATCCGGAGGTGAGACGATTCTAGATCTTCCCTTGGATTTGATCTTCACGACCACATTGGGATCATTCACCTCAAGATAGGCGATCTGCGTTCCATCTTGAGACCATCGAGGCTGCTGCTTATCGTTCTTCGATTTCACCAGCCATCGTGTCTTCTTGATTGACAGATCGAACTGTCCTATGTCCGCCCATTCGTTCTCGTTCGATAGGAACAGGAAGCCTCTACCGTCCGCAGACCACTGCCCATGACCTCCTGAATCGCCGGCTAGACTGTACTCGACATTCCTCTTCTGAAGCAGCTTCTTGGTTCCAGATTTCTTCAGGTCAACAATGGAGATGTAGTCCTCGTCCCCGACTCCTGTCAGATAGATCATCTTCGTCCCGTCAGGAGACCACGCGTATTGTCTCACGGGCAACGGCTCGTCGGTCAGCCTCCTCATCTTTCCTCCATCCGAACGGATGAGGTACAGGTTGTCCAGATCCTTGATGCGGTTGGAGAGGAAAGCTATCGATCCCCCGTCCGGCGAGAATTGCGGGTCGTAGTTGTCCTCGACGCCGTCCGTGATCTTCTTCGATCCTTGGCCACCTGATCCGACCACGACTATGTCGTGGTTCTCGTTCCCATCGAAGTCTACATGATATGCGATTCGTTTGCCGTCCGGAGAGAACGTCGGGCTCATCAGAGACTGTTGGCCGCTCTTGAACTTCTTCAGGCTCCCATTTGTCAGACTTAGGAGGGCAAGTCCCCAATTGAGTCCATTGTTGACAGAACACACGGCCTTTCGACCATCCAAATGGATGTCCAGGTCTTGGATGTCAGTAGCAGAGAATAGTGCTGCAACTTCATTGTCTTTCACGCATTCCCCTCTGCCACCCGATATCCTCGAAGGACTTCATTCTTTTCACCTATCGGTTCTGGGACGATCTTTGCTGACGAAGACATTCGCGAGCACGGATATTGACATCGACTGCAACGTGTAGTCAAAGAAGCACAGCATGCCGGTCATCGTCACGGACGAGATGCTGGTCAAGGGAGTCGTCTTCTACCTAACTCGGATTCCTCTTCCCTCGTCTAGTCGCGCTCGGGAATAGGCTCCATGCTGATCTCCTTTGCCCGTCGCGGGGCGGGTCAGGAATGGTCTGCCCAGCCCAGAACAGATGGTAGTTGCCATCGTCTTAATATACAAGTCACTCTTATTGCAGGTTTACCATTCGGCTCCGCAAGGGGTAGAGTGAGATTTGGAAGGAGGTAGTCCTCATTAACGACAGACCACGCAGAGACGACCGCGGTTTCGGCTCCCGCCCAAGGGAGATGCATACCGTGAAATGTTCTGACTGCGGAGCTGAGGCACAGGTCCCGTTCAAGCCGACTGAAGGGAGACCCGTGTACTGCAAGGATTGTTATCAGAAGCACAGGCCGCCACGAAGGTTCTAGTTGCTTCTAGCCGGTACATCTGGTATCAGTTTCTTAAGCGCAAATCCTTTTGCTTTTATCGCATTTTTCATTCTTCTCATTCGAGCCAACGCGGTCGTCAGCCGAATCGAGAGCGTATCGGGATTGCGGTGAATTTCCCAGCGTCGATCTTCGACCTCCAAGAAACATCTCGTGTTGAAAAATCATTCGAGAACGAGGGATTTTGCTCTTCCCTTCTATCGACTTGGCAGAGAGCGCCGTTTTGGAGTAGTCAGGGCACTGACCAATCAAGTAATATAGCTTACTGGCGATACGTTTTCCGCTCTGGAATGGTTGGATACCTGACCATTACGGGGGAGCTAGAGGGGGAGAGTCCAGTGAGAGCATCTAGCGGGGGAGCCACGAGAACGGTAGCGCTTGTATTGCTAATCGCGGTCTTGATGTTAAGTCTGCCATCGTTTCAGATTGGAAACCAGACAGTGAAGACGAATCCAACTGGCGACGCGACAGCGTCAGCGGGCGACAGATCCCTCAAAGTGAGCGTGCTGGGACTTACTGGCGCCGTATCTACTCTGAACCCGTTGTTGTTGACGGAAAATGCAGAGTGGGACGTGGTCTATCCATGCTACAGCCAGCTACTGCAATATGACCTCGAGGGCACCTCGGCGGGCAATGTAGGAGGGGGCAACACCATGACGGGAGATTTGGCGACCTCGTGGGACGTATCCCCTGATGGCTTGACCTATCACTTCGAGCTCACCCGGTACGCCAAGTTCTACAACCGGCTTGATCCGGCTGGAGTCAATCAGAACCATCCCTTCACTGCCGACGACGTAATCTACACCTTCTGGCTGATCCAGAACACTACGAGCAACTTGATGTCATACTTCCCAATCATTAACACTGTGAAGTTGATCAAGAGCATGGTGGCTCCAGACCCTTACAATCTCTACATCACAACCTCGTTTCCTTTCGCGCCTTTTCTGGACGCGGTGGGCACCGTCCCGATTCTTCCTAAGTACATCTGGGACCAGTATGTCCCAATGAACCCTGCCCATGGAGCGCCGTTCGCTGGTTGGAGCGCATTCGCCAATTTCGACATAAGCGCCAACATCGCACCTTGCGTTGGCACGGGTATGTTCTACTACATGCTCAACGGCATGCCGTCCACCGGGCAGAATGTTGAGTTGGACAGGAACCCTCAGTGGTATGCGACAGAGGAGAAGGGCTGGCAGGTGCACGTCAACAAACTGATATGGACGAGTGAGACGAGCCAAATCACCAACCTTAACGACTTCACGGCGGGTGCCACCGATGTGATGATGTACGTCTCCCCCACGCAATTCTCTCAAACGTTGACCCAGCCATACTATGTCAACGACTCAAAATGGGGCGCGAGCCTTGGCTACGTCTACGAGTTCAATCTGAACCAGATGACCGACACCCAGAGAACTCAGCTGGGCGGAAAGTTCGGTTCGGGAAAGAACAACCAGCTGCTTCTCGACCCGACGGTGAAGCTAGCGATGCAGATGGCCATCGATAAGAACTCTTTCGTCGATCTGGTTCTCCACGGTCTTGGACAACCCGCAGATTCGATTGTGCCCCCGGTGAACCCGTATCACTACACGTATGGCAGCTCACCACAGGACCATATCGTGGCCTTCGATCCTGCTGCGGCAAGAGCATTGTTGAATTCGGCGGGCTGGAACTATGACACAGCCGGCAACTTCAACCCGGGCGCGACCCCGCTCTGCCAGATCGGAGGCTCCACCAACAAACCACTTCGATTCAACTTCTACACCCCGAGCAATGAGCCCGAATGGGACACCGGCGCGAAGCTGATAATCGGCTGGATGGCCCAGGCTGGAGTCGACCTGTCGACGGACTATGCCCTCAAGAGCGTCAACCAGATGAACGGCATATGGGCAGCGGCGGACTACGACACATGGCTGTGGAACTGGGAGTGGTCTGCCCTAGCGGAGGTTTCGGTCGATGTTATGCACTGTTTCACGACGCAAGCGATTGGCTCTTGGAGTGATATGTACTGGAGCAACGCTACCTTCGATGCCTTGTACGACGAGTCAATCGTGACGGTCGATCGCACTGCCAGGAGGGTCATCACAGACCAGATGCAGAGGATGGTGTATGACGAGCACGCATGCCAAACTCCGGCTTACAAAAAGTATTTGTACGCTGCGACCTCCAGAGGACCTGAGCAATGGACGAACTGGGGCGACTGGAGCAAGTACTGGCTCTTGATTCCTGATCAACACGTCGCTCCGTACCTGTACATGCAGATCTTTCCTAAGGACAATCCAGCTCCTCAGTCCACAAGCTTCCAGAAGACTTATAACGGAACGACGACCGCCGCGGTCAGGATGACTGGCAGCTTCGACCAGCCGACTGTGCAGTACCGCTGGTTCTATGGTGACGGCACGAGGGACCCGACCTGGACGACCAGTGCGCTTAGAGATCACCCGTATACGAAAGACGGTGTCTACACCGCGTACTTGGCCGTTCAGCAGACCACAGGTGCTGACCGCTTCATCTCATCCTTCAAGACCACTGTGACGGTCATAGACACGAGCAACCTGCCTCCGACGAGCGTGGGTTTCTCATCTTGGTCCAAGAACTCACCCGGCTACCCGGACACGGGTTCACTTGTGTACCTGAACGGCAGTGCGACGGACCCTGAGGGCAACCCGCTCTACTACAGCTGGAACTTCGGCGACGGCCAATCGGCCTTGGGGCAGAACGTGGTCCACCAGTTCACGAAGGGCCCCTCGACCGTGACGCTTTCGGTCGACGACCGCCACCTTGGCTTGACGCCGAGGCCTGTGAGCTACCCGGGGCTGATCCCGGTCGTGAACAACACGCGCCCGTCGATATCCGTGCCTGATGTAACCGGGCCTATTCCGAAGCAGTCCTCGACCTATTGGGCGACTACTATCGATCCGGATGTCAACGACCTGCACACTTACACATGGGTCTGGGGTGACGGTAGCTTCAGCGTGACGAAGACTCCCCCGCTGGCCAATGACTCGATAAGTACTTCGCACACATATCCCAATGCTGGCATCTACACGATGGTAGTGTACGCGGATGACCTGACCGGCCTGCCTGGACACAACTATTCAGACAGCGGTCAGGTGCTGTGCAAACGCGGCGTCAACACGGCTCCCACCATAACGGCTTTCTCGTTGAACAACAACGTCCCTGTCAGGTTCCAGACCGTGACGTTCACGGGAACCGCGTACGATACCGACGCCGACAACATGTACTGGAAGTGGGACTACGGCGACGGCACGAACTCAACGATCTACGTCCCTGTCAACAACAAGAACCCTGTCACCTACACGTCTACCCACAGCTACTTGACGTCTGGCGTCAAGGTGGCCCGCCTGTACGTAACGGACGGGTTCCTCACGACGACATCGACCCAGATACCGATCAATGTCAATGTCGGCGACCACGAGCCTGTCGTTCAGGCGCTGTCTGCGGTCAGAGTGACTGTCGGCAGATCCCACACATACACATGCTCTGCTACGGACGTCGACGGCGACCCCCTCACCTACTGGTGGCAGTTCGGCGATGGGACGAACATGTCCGGGCAGACGGTGACGAAGACCTTTTCAAGTTCGACGGGCCAGTTCGGCACATGGTACAGGGTCTGGGTGAACGACAACAATCTGTCCAGCTTGGTCGGCCCGATGAATGTCTCGGCCAGCAATACCGTGATCGCGAACTGGATACCATGGATCACGAACCCGCTGCCAAATGTGAACTTGAATACCACATACACGGCAACCCTCAGCGTGACGGCAATGGACAACGACACGATCGAGAACACCTCGTTGCAGTTCGCGTGGAACTTCGGCGACGGCTCGCCGTTCCAGGTGGTCACGGGCACTTCGTCAGACCCGAACCCGTCGGTGGTTCACGCATACGGCCAACCAGGAACGTATCAGTATGCTGTGTATGTCAGCGATCTGTATGTTGACACGGACGCGGTGTCGCACAATGTGTCGAAGACCGCAACGGTCCAGATCGCATTCACCCTCATCCTCTCGCCTGGCTGGAACATGGTGTCTCTGCCGCTTGTCGGCTTCGGCTACAAGGCGAGCACGCTCGGCCTGCTTACGGACGATATCGTCACCGGATGGAACGGTGCGACCTATAACCAGACCTACATTGTTGGCCGCTCTCCGGCAAGGAACGACTTCGCCATTGCCGAGAACACTGGCTACTGGATATACGCAGGTGGCGCTAGAACCATTCATCTCTGGGGAAGCGGCCCGACTGGTACGCAGACCAAGATGGTCACGGTGCCGGCTGGAGGCGGCTGGTATATCATAGGCTTCTCGGGCTTCAACGCGACCAGGCACGCCAGCGATATCAAGACGATGTATGCCGGCGGGGCTGTCACAACGGTGGCGTGGTACGACACCGTCAATGCGACGTACAAGACCTACATCGGCACACCGCGTACTGACTTCCAGCTGTCTCCGGGATGGGGGATATGGATATATGTCACCGCGAGCGGAACGTTGTCATACAGCCCGTGAGGAGGACCCGAACAAGGATCAGAAGGGACGGGAACGAACCATGCGGCTGTAGTATCAGGCCGTGCGAAAGCGACAACAGGTGCATTTCAAACCTCTATGTAAGGTCGGGCAGTCGAAAGGCTTTGTCTGGATGACGAGACAAGCTGCCCGCATCAGAATGCTGGAGTAACGGAAGGGAAGCAACAGATGTATCTTTCGAGCGGTCGGTACGGAGAAGTTGGTCTCACCTTGGCAAGGTTCGTGAAGTTGTTTAATCGCTCGTTGGGCATGGGAGCCGCGGTTCTTGTTGCTGTAGCCTTCTTCATCCTCTCTTTGACCCTCCTCCATGCGTTGTCACCGCTGTCGCTCAATTCGGTCCCAAGAACGGCACAGATTGCAGCGACTGGTAGTCCCCCACTTCTTTCTCCGGGGGAGATCTATGCCGTCGCGGGAGTGCCTTTGCAGGTTAATGTGTCCGTCTATGATGAGGATAATGATAATGTGAACGTGACTTGGGATTTCGGTGACGGTAGTCCGACGGCAGTGACTATGAGCGCTCCCGCAGGGAGTTGGGACCCTATGGTCGTGGTCTTTCAAAACCACACCTGGAATCCGGTCGTCACTCCTGGAACTGGTGACTACGATGTCTACTACACCCTGACTCTCACGGGTGATGACGGAAACGGCAACATCGTCGTTCAGCCCACACCTGTCACTGTCCATGTGCCAGATAACGAGTATCCAAGCCTTGCGATCTCGGTCCCAAACCAAAAGGTACAACCAACGGACAATGTGTTGATCGTCGCGAACGCAACTGACGCAGAGGGAGAATCATTGACTTGGACATTTGTGTTCAACAACACGGACCTGAGTCAGGATGTCCTGACGATTGTCGACATCACGCCGATCAGCGCACCAGGCGAACTGATATGGAACAACGTCAGCTTGGTGTTCGGTGCCGAGGGGAACTATAAGGTCACACTCTTCGTGAGCGACGCATTGCCGGGCAGCCAGGTGTTCCCTCACAACAAATCGGTGCAGTCTACGGTTATCGAGGTAGCTAACAACGTCGCTCCAACAGTATTGTCCTCGATCAATGTTGATCCCCAGAGCCCGATCATAAACATCACTCTTGGCTATGTTCGCGTGAACTACTCCATCACTGCTTTCGACCTCGATGGCGACGTTCTGAGCGCCATTTGGGATCTCGGGGATGGTTCTCCATCGATTACGAATACTTCTCAGGGTGGGAGGGGCATGTACACATTTGAACAAATGTGGATATGCAACGAAGCTTCAACGTGTCAGTCGTTGTGACTGATGGCCGCCCTGGCCATTCGGTTCTCGTGTACGTCTTGGTCAACGTCACATCCGTTAACATGCCGCCAAGCTTGGTCAACTATCTCTTCGTCTACCCTCACAATATCACTTTCGCCTTGGCCAACGAAACACAGTATTTTGTGTGGATCTTCTCGGATCCCGAGAATGATCCGATTGAAGTGATCGTGGACTTCGGGGACAACAGCACTCTGGTATTCTTCAACTTGACCGACTTTGTCTACAACAACGTAACCCTCAGCCTAAACCACTCGTATTCCAGGACGGGATCCTACACTGTCACGGTTTGGTACTCAGACAACAAGATAGGTGGGGGACTTGACCACAACAAGTCAATTGAGTCAACAGTGAGCGTACGCATTGTCGAAGCGCCGAAGCACAGCTATTGGGATTGGTGGGACTACACTGGGCTCGGCATGTTCATGATGATACCAGTGCTCATCGCCATGCACTTAGTGGTCACGTCTCGAAGGCGCAAGCGTCTCGAGGAACAAGGGATGACTCTTGAGGAGTGGGAGCTGATCAGGAGTGTTTCGCAAGCGGATGGCAAGATTGACGAGAAGTAGGAGGTAAGTGGTGTGCCAAGGAAATCCTTCCGTAGGTATGTTGCCAAACGAATTATCAATGTAGTTCTCACCATCTTTGGGATAATCCTACTGAACTTTCTTCTCGTGCATCTGATGCCTGGCGATCCAATCTCAAACATGGTGCCGAGAAGCCCGAAGTTTGACCCCCATCTCAAATGGCGGCTCCAGGAGAAGTTCCATATGAACGACTCGCTGGCGGTCCAGCTTGGATCGTACCTGTGGAACACCATCACTCTCAATTGGGGCACCTCATACATGCAGAATAGTCAACCAGTGTTCACCCTGATCATGGGGGATCTCAAATGGACCATGCTTCTTGTAGGCGTCTCCACATTACTGACATTGTTGCTGGGGATGGCCGTTGGTGCCTACTCGGCATACCGAAGAGGGAGGGCATTCGATCTCGGTTCGACGGCGATCAGTCTTTTCTTCTACGGGATGCCGATTTTCTGGCTCGCCCTTGTGCTGCAGCTGATGTTCACGACCCACCCTCTGGGTTGGGCGTGGTGGCCGACGCTTCCGCCTGGCGGTTACTACGACTCGGGTAGGTTCGGCGTAGCCCCAGAGCCTAGCCTTGGCTATGCGTTGAGTTTGCTCAAGTACATGATATTGCCGACCGCGACCCTGACCATTGGAATGCTAGCAGGCGTGTCTCTCATCATGAGGGGTTCCTTGATTGACGCGATGACTGAGGACTACATACTCACTGCTCGCGCAAAAGGTCTGAGCGACCTTCAAGTCCTTACGCGTCATGCGCTTCCGAATGGAATGCCCCCGAT
>PDVH01000420.1_pt1 | contig 10848 bp, 11 predicted proteins | sample 1369781 | NCBI WGS metagenome assembly PDVH01 (sample SAMN07795378, study PRJNA414565) | Alkali sediment metagenome, whole genome shotgun sequencing project. | isolation source: glacial lake sediment | place: Bosnia and Herzegovina: Donje Bare Lake | collected 2016-06
CGTTGTCACGGATGTGCATTGTCGCTATCGGAATTCTGCGCATTATGATGAAACCGTCATTGTGAGGACCCGACTGAAGGGAGTCAATAAACGAATGATCACTTTTGGGTATCAGGTTCTTCGTGAAGATCAGGAAGAGATCATCGCCGAAGGAGAGACCCGACACATCTGTGTCGATTCAAAGGGTAAAACAAAAAGCCTTCCAGAAAAATTTCTAGTTTGCCTCACCGGTTAGTTTGCCCCCTCTCTCTTATCAACTTTTTTGTAACCCGGCCAAAAAACGTTGCTTAAAAAGGGCATCTCCTTGTATTTGCTATTGAAAATTAATGCTTAATAAGGTAATGTTTCACCCATGGATTACAAAAAGATTTTAGTTTTAAGACTGAGTGCGGTGGGAGATGTCCTTCGAACCCTCCTCGCAGTCAAAGCGCTTAAAGAACACTATCCTTCTTCCCATATTGCATGGATCGTTGAAGAACCCTCCAAAAGTCTGTTGGAGAGCCAACCCGAGATTGATGAGGTGATTTTGTTCCCGAGAAAGAGATGGGTGGAAGGAATAAAATCACCAACAAAAATGTGGAGAACGGTGAGGGAGGTATGGCGGTTCATTTTGGATATTCGAAGCAGGAGGTTTGATATTGTCCTCGATTTTCATGGGATTCTTAAAAGCGGCCTTCTTTCGTTTTTTTCCGGTTCTCCAAAACGAGTCGGATTTGATCGAAGGACAAGCCGCGAAGTCAGCTTCTTATTTTCCAATATCAAAGTAAAACTGCCCCAGCAAAGAATGAGTCGATTCAAAAAAAGTTTTGCCCTCTTAAAAGCGGTGGGGTTGGAAATAAATGACTTTAACACTAGGCTTACTATTCCTCCCAAGGATTGCGAATACGTGGGGTCATTTTTTAATACCTTGCCAATCAAGTTCAAAAGACCATTGATTGCCATCCATCCGGGGACCAGTCCCAAGACTCTGAATAAACGTTGGATGCCGGACCGGTATGCCCAATTGGCAGATTGCCTGGTTCGCGACCTCCATGCGACGGTCCTCTTCACATGGGGCCCAGGCGAGCTTGAACAGGTGAAAGGGATCCAAAAGGAGATGGAAGAATCTTCTGTGCTCGGGCCCAAAACAGAATCTCTAACCCAATTGGGAGAAATATATCGAAGATGTGATCTCTATGTCGGCGGGGATACTGGCCCTATGCTAATCGCCTCTATCATGGGAATCCCAACTGTGGTCATCTTTGGGGGTACAGACCCAATCCTGTATGAACCTCTTGGGCACCACATCAATGTAGGAAAAGAAGTAGGATGTAATCCCTGTCGAGAATGGTCGTGCAGTGACGTGACTTGTTTGAAAGCCATTTCGGTCGACGATGTTCTTAAAGCAACAAGGGAGATTTTATCTGTAACTCCTTGAAAGCATATATTATTGACTTGTAGGCATTGATATAATATTATCTTCCTAAATGGAAAAAAACTTTGAAACGCGATTTTAGCCAAGTCCATCGTATATTAGTAAGGGGAGTGAACTGGGTAGGAGACACAATCCTCTCTTATCCAACCGTTCAGCAGTTAAAAACCCTCTTTCCCAAATCTCACTTGGCTATTCTTGTACCAAGTTATCTCATCGATTTATGGAAAACATTTCCCTATGTTGATGAAATCATCCCTTTTCATAAAAAGCGGGGGATGGCCTCGATCTGGGAAGATTTGAATCTCAGCCAATCACTCAAGGAGAGGAACTTTGATCTAGCTGTCATCCTCCCACGTTCTTTCCATTCTATTTTCCCTATCTACCTGGCCCGCATTCCAATTCGGATTGGTTATCAAGATGAAGGCCGTTCACTGATGCTGACCCACCGCATTTCTAGGACCAAGGAAATCCTTCAGGTCCATCGAGTCTATTATTATCAAAAACTGCTTGAACCGCTTGTCAGGGGAGAAGATCACCCATCTCCTCGGGTCTTCCTCAGAGAAGAGGATCGGATGTGGGCAGAACAGACACTAAGGGATCTGGGAATCTTAGATGGAAGGCCTCTCATCGGTATCAATCCCGGTGCAACTTATGGATTGGCCAAATGTTGGTTTCCAGATCGATTCGGGGAATTAGGAGAAAGGCTCTCGAAAAAATGGCAGGCTTCTGTACTTCTTTTCGGTAAGGAAGAGGAGAAATCCGTTGTTCAAGAGATTCTCCGACACATAAGAGGAAGAGGGATTGATTTAACAGGGAAGACCAGTCTCCTCCAACTTGCCGCCCTTCTTGAACGGTGTACTCTTCTTGTGACCAATGACACGGGGACGATGCATGTGGCCACAGCCGTCGGCACCCCTGTTATAGCCATTTTTGGCTCGAGCGATCCAATCACCACGGGACCTTGGGGGGATGACCATGTGATGGTGAGAAAGCCCCTTCCTTGCAGTCCTTGTTTAAAGAGATTTTGTCCTACGGATCATCAATGCATGGAACTCATCACCGTGGATGAAGTTGAGGAGGTTGTGGATCGGAAATTGAGGAATGGGAAGAAATGACTGGAAAGGTCCCAATCTCTGTATATGTCCTCACCACCGACAATCGTAGGACGATTGAGCGATGCCTGAAGAGCCTTTCCTGGGCGGAGGAGTTGGTGGTCGTTGACTCCTACAGCCAGGACGGGACCTACGAAATCTGTAGAAAATATACCGAAAAAATATACCAGAAGAAATGGGCGGGACATCGTGATCAATATCAATATGCTGCTGATCTTACTTCCCGGGATTGGATTATGTTTGTGGATGCCGATGAAGAGATTCCTCCAGAATTGGCCGAAGAGATACGAACGGAATTAGATGGAAGGGCAAAAGATTTAGATGGATATTTTGTTTATCGGCGCACTTATTACCTGGGAAGATGGATTCAATATGGAGGATGGTATCCAGATGGTGAGATTCGTCTTTATCGAAGGGACAAAGGGAGATGGGAAGGTGGGCTTCATGCCAAGTTGGTGGTGGACGGGGAAATGGGTGTTTTAAAAAATCAGTATCATCATTATACCTATGGAAACATTTCTGACCAGATTCAAACCATTGATCAGTATTCCAAGATCGCTGCGGACGATTTGTTTCAAAGTGGTGAAAAGTTTAGTCTCTTCAAACTTCTCTTTCACCCTCCGTTTCGATTCCTCAAAGAGTATCTTTTTAAATCAGGTTTTCGAGATGGGTTGCCAGGCTTCATTATTATCGTCTCAACGATGTTCTATGTTTTTATCAAATATGCCAAACTATGGGAGTTGACCCGTTCGACAACGCCGAGCCCATCCTCTGAAGGAGGGGTAGAGAAGCGCCGCTCAGGGTCAACTTTGAGCCAGCCCCAGTCTTTAGGCGGGGAAGCCGAAGGGTTGACGATTTCCAAAAAGGAGAAAGAGGATGGTCCCTGACAAAAAAATTTTCAAAGGGAAAAAGATATTGGTGACAGGAGGATTAGGGTTTATTGGATCCAATCTATCGGCCAGATTGGTCGATTTAGGGGCAACCGTGACGATTCTGGATAATATGATGCCCCGTCTGGGAGGAAACCTCTTCAATGTGAAAGAGATTGTCGATCGCATCCATATCAACTTCAGCGATGTGCGGGATGCTCATTCCATGGATTATTTGGTGAAAGGACAGGAAATCATTTTTCATCTCGCCGGGCAGGTGAATCATGTGGACAGTATCCGGAATCCGATTCAGGATCTGGACATCAACTGCCGGGGGACATTGGTCCTCCTCGAATCCTGCCGAAAATATAACCGAGAGGTGAAGATCGTTTTTGCCGGGACACGTGGAGAATATGGTTCCAGTGTGACTTTGCCGGTAGGAGAAGATCATCCTACGAATCCTAAGGGAATTTATGCCGTGACCAATTTAACGGCAGAAAAGATGGTTCTCGTCTACCACGATGTCCATCAAATTCTGGGAACCTGTCTTCGGATTACGAACACTTATGGGCCCCGGCATCAGATGGCCCATGATGAATATGGAGTCCTCAATTGGTTTATACGAAAGGCGATCGATGATGAAGTTATTCCTGTTTTCGGAGACGGCCGGATTTTGAGAGATTTTCTCTATATCGATGACCTGGTCGATTGTTTTCTGCAAGTGGCAGCCTGTGATCAGACTTATGGAGAAGTTTTTAATGTAGGGAGCGGCATTCCCGTCAGCTTCATCGACTTGGCAAAAAAGATTGTAAAGATTTCTGGAACCGGTAAGGTGGCCTTTACCGAATTTACTCAGGAGCGAAAGGAAGTCGAGCCAGGGGATTATTATACCAATATCTCTAAGATCAAACGCATAGTGGGCTGGGAGCCGAAGACCGATTTGGACAAAGGGCTCAAAAAAACAATCGAATTCTACAGAAAATATAAAAAAGAATATTGGTGTTGATAATTGCGGATTTCGAATTTCGGAATTCGGATTTAAAATTCCGCAATCCGCATTCTGCAATCCGAAATGATGGGTGATAAAAAGTGGTTCCATTTTTAGATTTAACCAGACAGTATAGAAAGATTAAAAAGGAAATTTTTTCTGCAACCCAGAGGGTCTATGAGAAAGGTCGCTTCATTTTGGGAGAGGAAGTTTCTAATTTTGAGAAGGAATTTTCTCATTATTGTGGGGTTCGATATGGGGTCGGAGTGGGTTCTGGAACCGACGCCCTCTATCTGGCCTTGAAAACGGCCGGCATCGGAGAGGGAGATGAAGTCGTGACCGTGGCGAATTCTTTTGTGGCCACAGCCCTTGCCATCTCTTTTACAGGATCCCAATCAATTGGAACTTCTTTTGAAGCGCCAAGAAGCAAGAGGAAGCGGGCGAAAGATCAAGGCCATTCTCCCTGTGCACCTTTATGGCCATCCGGCGGAGATGGATTCAATAATGGAAATTGCAAATCGTTATGATCTTGTCGTGATTGAAGATGCCTGCCAAGCCCATGGGGCAAAATATGGAAGAAAGAAGGTGGGTTCATTCGGGGCCATGGGCTGTTTCAGCTTCTATCCAACCAAGAACCTGGGGGGATATGGGGATGGCGGGATGGTGGTGACCGACCATAAAAAATATGACCAGAACCTCCGGCTTCTTCGATGTTACGGAGAGAGGGAAAAATATCAACATGTCCTGAAGGGGCATAACAGTCGGCTGGATGAAATCCAGGCAGCCATCCTTCGAGTCAAATTAAAATATTTGGATCAGTGGAATGAGGTGAGGAGGAGAAAAGCTAAGTTCTACACCAAGATGCTTTCCCCTTTAGGAGTGGTATGTCCCTCAGAGAAAAAAGGAATCCGGCATGTCTATCACCTCTATACGATCAAGACGAGGGAGAGGGACTCTCTCCGAGCGTTTTTGAAAAAGAAGGGGATCGAGACACTCATTCATTACCCCATCCCCATCCCTCTCCAGAAGGCTTATCAGGAGTTGGGATATCGAAGAGGCGATCTTCCCGTGACGGACCAGTGGTCTCAAAAAATTCTCTCCCTTCCTATTTTCCCAGAGATAAGGGAATGCGAGATGGAGGAAGTAGCTGAAGGGATTCGGTCCTTCTTGGAGGGCAAGATTTAAGATCCTTCATCTCTTTAGCGATTAGAAATGGGGAAGAAGATAAAATTTGCAGTAGGTCTTCGGGACTTCTCTAAAAAGAGGGGGGGAGCCGAAAGATATTTAGTCGAATTATGCACTCGCATGGCGGCGGAGGGTTACGAAGTCCATGTCTATACAGAACACCAGGATGTAGAAGACCCGAGGATTTCTTTTCATCATGTCAAGACGATCCCGTTCCCCAAAAGCCTTCGGTTTCTCTCTTTTGCGAGCAGAGCAACGAGAGAGATGGAGAATGGAAATTATGACATCACCTTCGGGGTGGGAAATACACTGAGGGCAGATCTTCTGCAACCCCATGGAGGGGTGCATTGGGCTTGGTTTTGGCGGAGCCTGAGGGCTTACAACCATCCGGTCCTATGGGCAATCAAATTTTTAGGAAGGGTCTTCAGCTTAAAACAATGGGTGAGCGGTTGGGTCGAGGGCGCCCCCTATCAAGGGAAAAACCTTAAAACGATCATCGCTATCTCCGAAATGGTGAAACATGACATGATGCGATGGTATCAGATCCCGGAGGGAAAAATCACTGTGGTTTATAATGGAGTGGATACTGAACGCTTCCACCCTCGGAACCGTCAATATCGGGAAGAGATCCGAAGACGTCATGGGATAGGGGATGAACTGGTGATTCTTTTTGTCTCTAATAACTTTCGAATGAAGGGATTGACCTATCTGCTGAAAGCCTTGGGTGAGATTAAAAAAGAAGACCATCCTCCTTTCAAACTTCTTATCTTGGGGAGAGATCGCCAAAGTCCCTATTTACATTTAGCCAGAAAAATGGGAATTTTGGATGAAGTGATTTTTGCAGGTTCCACCTCTGAACCTGAAAAATATTACGGCGCTTCAGACCTTCTCGTCCACCCAACCTTCTATGACGCCTGTTCGCTCACCGTGTTGGAAGCTCTGGCCACTGGACTTCCGGTGATCACCACGCATTCCAATGGGGCAGGGGGAATTATCACCGAAGGAGAAGAGGGTTTTGTCATCTCTGACCCTCGGGATGATCAGGCCTTGGTAGAGAAGATCTCTCTCTGCATGAACCGTCAGAAAGTGGAGAGAATTTCCATCGCTGCACGCCATTTGGCGGAATCCTATTCTCTTGAGAGAAACTGGGGGGAGATGAAAAGCATCCTGCAGAACAGTTTACCAAAGAAAGGCCAATTGGAATGATAAGGAAAAAGCCATTCTGGTATCGGTTCTCCAATGTGAAAAATCGTTTCTTGTTCGGTTCGTATGGGAAGGATGTCTATATCGAATCCGGGGTGGTGATCAATCGGCCAAGGTTTGTCCATGTGGGAAATCATGTGAGAATTAAGAGGAATACCAGTATTAATCTCCACCCGAAGGATAAGAGGTCAAAAGAAATCCTTCTTTTCATAGGAGACAATGTGATCATTTCGGAAAGCTGTTTTATCAGTGCTTGCAACCGCCTTGTTATTGAGGAGAACGTGGGGGTCTCACCGAACGTCATGATCATCGACAACTCAAGAATACTCGGGAATGTCGGCCATCCCAGTAAGGAACAGGATTTAAAAATCGGATATGTCCATATTGGAGCGGATTCTTGGATTGCCTATGGAGCCTGCGTCTTACCGAATGTGACGATTGGGAAACATTGTATCATCGGTGCCCTCTCCGTTGTGAATAAGGATATTCCACCGTATTCCGTAGCGGTCGGTTCCCCAGCCAAAGTAGTGAAGCGATATGATTTTGATCGGGGAGAATGGGTGAAAGTGGATGAGCGAGGAAATTTCCTGGAGTAAGTTATTTCAATATCGGGATCAAATTCACCGATGCTATCCCAAGATCTGGGATCTGAGGATCCTCCGGAAGCGATTTCCTTTAATGGTAGAAAACATTCGGGATGGGGAAAAGGTTCTTGACATTGGAGCCTCCAACCGAAACCTTGAAGGAAGGCTGAAAAGATATTACCCGAATCTTATCTATAAAACTATGGATGTTGATCGGGAGCAGTCCCATGATTTCTACAGTCTAGAGGAGATTCGCGAGTTTTTTGATGTCGTTTTTCTATTTGAGGTCATCGAACATTTGGACCTTGAAGAAGGGCTTAAACTTTTAAAGAAAGCTTATGATCTCCTCAATGAAGGAGGGCGGTTGATCCTGACCACTCCCAATGTCTTCAACCCGAGCAGGTTTTGGAGGGATGCGACGCATAAGGTGGCCTATTGTTATGATGAACTGGGTGGCCTTCTCCTCTCTCAGGGTTTTCAAATTAAAACGATGTATCGGACTTATAGCGATGCGTTTCACCGCTATCTCTTCAGACTCTATGTCATGGCCCCTCTCCATCGGTATCTGGGTATCGACTTTGCCAAATCGATTTTGGTTGTGGCCGAGAAAAAGAGTGTCAAGACAAAATGAAAATCATTTTCCTCACCCATTCCAGTGATCAAGGCCACCGGTTCCGAGTGGAACAGTATTTTCCCTATCTCCTTGCTCACCAGGTGGACCCGAAGTGGCAACCCCTCCCCGGGTCATGGAAAGAACGGCTCATCATATACCGTCAACTCCCTCTCTTCGATATCGTTTGTATTCAAAGGAGGTTATTGGCTCCTTTTGAATTTTATTGGATCCGGAAAAAGTCTTCACACGTTCTTTTCGATCTTGATGACGCCATCATGTACCGATCTTCCAGTTCCCCCCATCCCCATTCTTTTTCCAGATGGCTGAAGTTCAGATGGATGGTGAGAGGAAGTGATGTTGTCACTGTGGGAAATCAATTTTTGAAAAACGAAGTCCTCAAGGTGGATGGACAGAAAAAAGTTTTTATCATCCCGACCTGCATCGATACCGATCTATATCCACAAAAAAAGAAAGTGACTGACCATCCGGAGATTATTTTAGGATGGATTGGGACGAAAGGAAATTTAAAGTACCTTAAAAAATTGGAACCTGTCTTTGAGACTATTCACCAAAGATTTCCCCAAGTCAAATTGAAGATCGTGAGCAATCATTTTTTTGACTCCCCCCACCTTCCCATCATTAAGAAACCTTGGAAATTGGAAGATGAGAATGAGGACTTGATCTCTTTTGACATCGGTCTGATGCCCCTTAACGATGATCTGTGGTCGAGAGGGAAATGTGGATTGAAGATCGTCCAATATCTCAGTGTCGGGCTACCCGTTGTCTGCACGCCTGTAGGAATGAACTCGGATATCATCAAAGAAGGGAAGAATGGTTTTTGGGCGACCAATCATCAAGAATGGGTGGACCGGTTATCGACCCTTATTCAGAATCGAGATCTTAGGTACCAAATGGGGTTAAAGGGGATAGAGACGGTGGAACGGGAGTACTCCCTGCCAGTGACCTCTGAAAAGTTTTTTCAAGTTCTCCAAAGCCTTGATCGGGGTGAAGGATAAATGAAGGTGCTCTTTCTGATTCAAGGTTTCTCCGTAGCCGCCAGTCGGTATCGCGTGCTTCAATTTATTCCATATTTAAAATCCAAAGGGGTGGAGACCACGGTCTGCCTCTATCCCAGGACCTTGAAAGAGAATTTTCAACTCTTCAACGATCTCCCTCAATATGACGTCCTTTTTCTTCAGAGGAAGAGATTCAACCAACCCCGGCTCGGCTTGTTGAGAAGGAGGGCGAAACGGATCATCTATGATTTTGATGATTCGGTGATGTATCGAAACTCCAAGGCAAAAGATCCTATCTCTTCGACCCGGAGAAGACGTTTTGTCCAGATGATCAAAAACTCTGACTTCGTCATTGCAGGAAATGAATTTTTGAGGAGAGAGGTGCTTCCCTTTAATCCAAATGTCGAGGTGATTCCTACGGCGATCGATCAGGAAAGATATCCTTTAAAAACTTATCCGGTTCAACCGGAGAGGGTAACTCTTGGATGGGTTGGAGATCATGGCTCCATTCATTATTTAGAAAAAATGAGACCCATCTTTGAAAGAATAGGCGAAAGATATCCCCAGGTGGAATTGAAGATTGTTTGCGACACTTTTTTCGATTGTGATCGGATGAAAGTGATTAAGAAAAATTGGAGTTCGGAGGAGGAAGTGGCCGATCTTCAAGGGTTTGATATTGGACTGATGCCCCTCATCGATGACCCATGGTCCTGGGGAAAATGTGGTCTCAAGATTATCCAGTATCAAGGAGTAGGTGTCCCTGTGGTCTGCACCCCTGTGGGGGTCAACCAGGATTTGGTAGAAGATGGGGCCAATGGATTTTTGGCGATGACTCCTGAGGAATGGGAGGGGAAGCTTTCTCTGCTTATTGAAAATTCTGAATTACGGAAGCAGATGGGTCGAGAGGGGAGAAGAAGGGTTTTGGAAAACTATACCTATCAAGTCTGTGCGCCCCGTCTGTTTTCAATCTTGGATCGGATGGTAGAGAAGAAATAGGGGAATAGATCGAGCAAAGTAGAAAGAGCAATAGGCGATAACAGATCATTAGACCTCACAGGAATTTATCATGTTATTTAATTCATTGCCTTTTCTAATATTTTTCCCCATCGTTTTAACCCTTTATTTTCTCTTCCCCTACAAATTTCGTTGGATACTTTTGCTGATTGCCAGCTGTGTTTTTTATATGTACTGGAAACCTGAATATATTATTCTCCTTTTGATTCCAACCCTCATCAATTATATAGCTGGAATCACAATGTCTAAGGCAGAAGACCCCCTCAGACGGAAAACCTATTTAATTTTGAGCTTGGCCTCAAGCCTAAGTGTTTTATTTATTTTTAAATACCTTCATTTTATTGGAGAGTCACTGAGCGGTCTGTTACAACTGTTTCATATTTCCTACCATCTCCCCTTGTTAAATTTCCTTCTTCCTATAGGGATCTCGTTCTATACATTTAAAACCATGGGTTATGCAATTGATGTTTATCGGGGAGTCATCAAGCCTGAAAAACATTTTGGTCTTTTTGCCCTCTATGTCACTTTTTTCCCCCAGCTCTTAGCGGGACCCATTGAGAGAGCGGTTCACCTTATCCCCCAATTCTACAAAAAATATGATTTTGAAGATCGACGGGTCATCGACGGGTTAAAGCTCATGGCCTGGGGGTTTTTTAAAAAAATGGTGATCGCAGATAAGGTGTCGATTGGTGTCGATCAGGTATACAATCACCCCACGGAGTATACAGGAATTCCGCTTATCGTGGCTACGGTATTTTTTGCTTTTCAAATCTATTGTGATTTTTCTGGATATTCAGATATTGCCATGGGTGCGGCTCAGTTGATGGGTTTTAACCTGATGGACAATTTT
>PDVH01000421.1_pt1 | contig 10847 bp, 11 predicted proteins | sample 1369781 | NCBI WGS metagenome assembly PDVH01 (sample SAMN07795378, study PRJNA414565) | Alkali sediment metagenome, whole genome shotgun sequencing project. | isolation source: glacial lake sediment | place: Bosnia and Herzegovina: Donje Bare Lake | collected 2016-06
TAATCATTCCACGATGGATGCGGACCCGACAGGTCAACGGTGGAAGCAGATAGCAATAGCAGTGTTTACAAAACCGACGTGTATGTTCTGCTGGGATAGGAACAAGATATTTCATAGAAATCTTTCGTGCTAATACGACGTACCGATCAGACAAGTGTAGTTTCCCTTCAAGGGCATATTCTTCCGCAAGAGAAAAAAGATAATGAATCCGATGGCGTGCAATGTTTTTTTGCATCTTCTTTTTTTCACCGTGTTTCCGGTACATACAAAACCGAGGAAGAAACACCAGTTATTAAACCCTTATGTAAAAAAGGAATGCACAAAGGAATAATAATGATAAAGAAAAAATGAAGAAAGAAGTAAATTTACTTCTTCTTCAGGTATGGAAGGCCTGTTCTTTTATTGACACCAACGGTGTACCCATTTGGTAAATCGCAGGTAGTTCCACTCTTTGGTGATCTTTTACTGAAGAAATAGATTGTTTGATTTCTTCCGCCTTTAAGCTTTACGTNTCTTGTGTATAAGGTCCAACCCTCGTGTTTGTATGTCATAAAACACCTCNTGCCAGNNATACGTCTCCTGGAATTTAAACCTTTCTTTATTTTTCTCCTGGTNCACTGATAACACGTGCGAGGTTGACACGTTCAGAAAAAAACATGCGAGACGTNTGTAACAGAAGTAAATAAAAAGAGCCGGTAGTTGTNGCCCACATTTACGAATCACATAGGTGTTTTAAATGTTTTCGAAATTTATCAACGNAGGGAATAAGATTTTTGAACGTCAAGACCATGAATGGTTGTGAAAAAATGTTAAAAGGACGNCTGGTTTTTGTTGGTTTAGGATTNTATGATGAAGCAGATGTTTCANTAAAAGGTTTACAGGAAATCAAACAGTGCGACGAGGTGTTCGCGGAATTTTATACAACAAAACTAGGACAGTTCGANAAAANGGCTTTTGAGAAACTCATTGGGAAAAAAATCGAGGTGTTGTCGCGAGAAGAAACTGAGAAAGGAGATAAAATTATTGACGCTGCCACGCAGAATCATGTCGTGTTTCTCACTGGCGGGGATCCGATGATCGCAACCACGCATGTTGATTTGCGGCTCCGTGCGATAAAACAAGGAATTACAACAAAGATTATTCATAGCAGTAGTATTTCAACCGCTGTTCCTGGGATCCTTGGTCTGCAGAATTACAAATTCGGCAGAACGACCACGCTTGCATTTGGCGAGAAAGAGTATTTTCCAACAAGCCCGTATACTGTAATATATAATAATAAGATGATGGGGTTGCATACGCTCGTGTTGCTTGACATTCAGGTAGAGAAAAACCGGTATATGACGGCGAATGAAGGACTTGAATTACTCTTGAAAATGGAGGATATGCTCAAGAAGCGCCTCTTCACCGATGACACTATCGCGTGTGTCGTTGCCCGCGCTGGTGCTCCTGATCCAGTGGTTGCTGCAAACACGATAACCGTTCTCAGAAAGAAAGATTTTGGTCCACCCTTACATACTCTAGTAATTCCGGGGAATCTGCATTTCATGGAAATAGAATCACTTGAACTGTGTGCTGGCTTACCACCTGAGGTGGGGAAAAAAATACAAAAACTATAATAACCCTGCATAATATTCCGCACATAGACAACAAAAGGGGTATGGATGCAACAACAGAAAAACGACTTCGTCGGTCTTATCTATGGTGATGTTGGTTCAACAAAATTTAACTTTACGGTTGATGCTCATAATCTCCGGAAGTTTGATTACGTTGCCGCACCACATGAAGAAGGTTATGTGCTCGCGCAGGTCATGGACATTAAAGGGTACTCTGATTTGAAATTTGAGGATGCCATTACCATCAAGAGCAATGGGTCGGTTCCTCCAATTAAGAGTGATGTTTCTGCATACGCTGAGGTAATCGGTTTTCGAGATAAAGAAGGCCATTTGCAGGCACCGCGCAGTCCGTTTGAGGCAGGTGCCCAAATAACCCTAGCTCATGAAGATCTCATACGCCACGTCCTTGGGCTGCAAGCAGAGAAACAAAACGGTGCGTACCTTGGTCTTCTCAAAGGTCATGACCTTCCCGTGTATCTTAATATTGATTCATTGGTCCAGAAACATATCTGTATTCTGGCGAAAACCGGTGGTGGTAAAAGCTATGCATGTGGTGTTCTTATTGAAGAACTTTTAAAGAAGAAAATCCCGTTGGTTATCATCGATACCCATGGCGAATATATCTCCCTTGGAAAACCGAACAAGGATAAGAAAGATCAAAAGAACATGGAGAAATTTGGTGTAAAAGCAAATGATTACAGCAGTCAGATTGTTACGTTTTCACCACTCACCGGCGGGGAAGCAACGACTCATTTAACATTGAATGGAATGAATCTTGAAGGACGAGAGATCCTTGAGCTTCTGCAAGCGAAACTGTCTGGTCCCCAGATAGCGGTCTTGTATCAAACTATCAAAGAACTCAAGGAGTTCAAACAAATCTATAGTATTAGAGATATTATAGAAGCAGTAGAACATACAAAAAGCAATGCTCGATGGAACGTGATAGCCTCATTAGAGTCTTTGGATTCCATAGGTGTTTTTTCCGAGAAAGGAACCTCAACAGAGGAGCTTGTGCAGAAAGGAAAATGTTCGATTATTAACATGCGTGGAGTGCCACCTGATATCCAGGATGTGGTGGTTGCAAGGTTAACTGAAGAGTTATTTAAGGATCGGAAAGCAGGGAAGATTCCTCCATTCCTTTTTGTTGTAGAAGAAGCGCATAATTACTGCCCCGAGCATGGGATTGGTCATGCGGTTTCATCCAGCATGCTTCGTACGGTTGCTTCTGAGGGGCGAAAATTTGGTATGGGTCTGTGTGTGGTCAGTCAGCGTCCTGCGAAGATCGATAAGAATATCATTTCTCAGTGTAACACAAATATTATTTTAAAGGTGACAAACCCTAATGATCTAAAAGCGATTATTCAGTCTGTTGAAGGGCTTACCAGTCAGACCTATGATGAGATTCAGCGGCTGCCAATTGGTGTTGCGTTGATTTCTGGCGCTTCAATCCAAATCCCGATTCTCGTTGAAATCAGGACCAGAGAGACGGATCACGGGGGAAAATCAGTCACCGTCTTCAAAGATATTGACCCATCTGATTATAAAGTAAAGATGCCAAAGATGCCGCCACCGCCATCAAGACAAGAGGCAGCCCCGGTGCAGAAACCAGGAAACATTCAGAACAATGTCACTGAGAAAGCAATAATGGTGAATCGTGTTGCAAAAAAAAGACTTGGCTGGGTAACCACCAATGACCCTGATGAAACCATTAAATTCCTTAGCCAAGAAGCAGAGGAAATGAAAGAGAATGTGTACAAATATCTTGAGTCACTCGCGCAGCTTGGGGGTAACTTCTGCCATAAGGAAAATCCAAGCTGTCTCCAATGCCCAATGAGTAACGGCTGTCGGTACCAAATTGCTCATAGTAAGAAGTCTCAGCCTCAACCGCACAAGCACGGGTTAGGGCTATTTAAAAGAGATAAACCCAGGATCGTATGAAGAAAAACACCTGGTGCCTTATCATTGCCGGCATGCTTTTTCTGGTAGTTGTATTATCTGGTTGTGAGGTGATTTTTCCTCCGACCACGTACGAGCCTACTTCTACAAAGGTCAGGTATGATATTTCCTATGGATATCATGTGAACAGTACTGGTACTGGAAGGTACGAGATCGCATACTGGTGCAATATTCCTGTAGTCCTTGTTGGATTAACCACCTATCATCTCCTTTACAATAGCGAGTATCAAATAATATGAATTAGGAATTACTGCTCATGTCATTACCAATAATTATCTGGTTCCTGATCTGAACGGAGAAGATGCCGTAACAATCCAAGCACTGCAGGAGAAATATCCTGCGATAGAAAGACAATATACTCAGTCACAGGGAAATGAGACAATCTGTTTTATTAATCCGACTAATCCAAATATCACTACAATTGCAAGAACTGTCGTAGAAAACGCAGGGACAAACAATTCGTTTCTGCTGGCACAATCACTCTTCAGCTGGTTAAAGAAAAATATCCAATATCAAACCCATCCTGGTGAAGAAGGGGTAAGACCAGCGGCAATTACCTTACAGATGGGCAATGGGGACTGTGATGATTTATCGTTCTTATATATCTCCCTGTGTCGATCTGTTGACATCCCCGCGCGATTCATCCGAGGGTACCTTCTAACGGTTTATGAGAACGGAACTGCGATTACCACGGCTCATGCATGGACCGAAGTATTTGTTGGTGGATCAATGGGAATTAATGGCTGGATTCCTGTAGAATGTGCTTGTTGTACGACCTCCATTATGACCGACATCCAGCAGAATTTCGGAGTTGAGACTGCATTTCATCTCAGACTCTTCGTCGATGACGGAAGTAATCAGTCACTGGCTTACTCTCTTTCGGGTATCTCATATGTGAAATATGGATCTAATAGAAACATTGAACTTCAGCCATTTGCAGAGATTCAAAACTACCAGGAACTTAAAGCACAAAACCTCGTAGTAACTTCAGAGAACACTCGATATTACGAATAATTCTTAAAAAACAAAAACATTATTTCTGAGTTGGAGTTTCAGAGAACGGATGGTTGTGAGTTTTTGGTCGATGACAAAACCGCAGAAGAATTTGCAGCATACATGAAGAAATTCATTGATTTATATGAATATCTTGCGTCTGTTGTTCAAAGGCATTCATCAACGTCTCATCCGTTCATCCTCGACCTGGGGGCGGGACCCGGTTTACTCTCGGTTGAGATTTTTCGAAAGATGCCACAGGCAACTATCATAGGCATTGATCCATTAATCAAAATGCTTCAGTTAGCAAAGGAGAACGTAAAAAACGCTGATTTTCAAACATTTGAACCGGTCGTTGGCGTCTCTGAAAACATCCCTTTGAAAAATAATACAGTTGATGTGATCGCAAGCAGGTTTAGTCTGCCGTATTGGACCCAACCAAATAAGAGTTTTGAAGAGATGACGAGGGTTTTAAAACCTGGTGGGAAGGTCATTTTTGAAGCATTGAACCGTGATTTTCCAACATGGAAACTCTTGTTAATCAAAATTCGTATGTTGTTCAACCGGGCAGGACGAGACGTCACTAAATATCATGTCGATGCATACAAGCTGGCACATACAGTAGAGCAGGTTGAGCAATTTTTTACCGACGCTGGATTCGTTATATCTGAAAAAGAAGGAAAGAAAAACGGGTGGAGATTTATTATCGTTGCAGAGAAAAAATAGCTTTTCATTAAACACCTATTTTTCTTTATTATTCCTCTAGCTGATACATTTCCCACGAAAGATATAAATAGTGTACAAGGGCAATATTTTAGTAGATATATGAAAATCCCTTCAGATGCAACACCGCTCTGCAAGAAATTGCTAGCGATTAGTATTGTCTTTATCTTTAGTGGTATTGTTGTTTCGCCATTAGTAAGTAGTGAAATCTATATTCAAGAGAACATAAAATCTGCAGAAAGTAGAGTTCAGGAACAAGAACTTGATCTGTTACGAGGAGAACATTACCTGTTTGTCAACGCGAAAGAAGATGTCAACAGTTTTCATATCCGATATTCTTTCCCTCCAGACTACAACTATCAAGTCCCCATTATGCTTGAAATCCTTGATGATTCGACCGCTGAGATTCTCCACTACGAAATAGAGAGCGATACCTACGAGCCGAATAAGGTTGTGGATTTCACTTTAGGGTCGTTGGAGAAAGGCTCGCTTGTTTCGCTACATTTTTACTACTGGGTTCTGGTCCAAAATAATGATTATAGTGATCTACCACGGTATGTGAAAATCCCGAAGAGATGCGAACTGCCTGAAGAGACTAAACCATGGTTGTCATCGACGGATGTTGTACAGGCAACTAATATCCTTATTAAACTGAAAGCAAATGAATTAAAGGGCCATACCACAAATCTGCTTGTTCTCGCACAACGAATCGTTCATTATGCGAAATGGCATCGCTTCCCATTTTATTGCCTCCAACTCGCACTCGGTACTCTGAAAGGTCAGGATGCACTGACTACATTGTTCAGGAACGGTGATTGTCCAGGGCGATCACATCTGAGCAGCGCTTTCTTCAGGACAAATGGTGTTCCCGCACGCGTCATACTGGCGACACCGCATTATTCGTTTTGGTTTCAAATGCATTTCATGATAGAATTTTATTGCCCGGGATATGGGTGGATTCTTGCGGAAGTTCATAATGCTGTTGTTCCTTATGAAGCAAAAAACCAGATCATCATGCGGATTTGTTCCCCTCAAGATGAGGATAACACCGGTCATGATTATTTCTTTCCGAAAATGACAGGATTAGAACGATGGCTATGGGTCGACAACGACCATGTCACTCCCTATTATGAAGACTTAAACGATGGAAGTAAAGTAAATATGTTTCCAGAACAATCACTATTGACTGATTCCGTGACTGCACAGTTCGCTTTCTCATTAACAGAGATGGTTCTCAGGTTCTACGAACAGTATCTCGGGTCAAACCTCAGTGGTGAAAACCTGCAACATTTCCAAAACGCGGTCGCCTCTCAAAAACAAGCGATCCTAGAACTCAAACAATCGCAGGAACCTGATAGATATCTTAGCTTTATGAATCGGGCATACACTGAATACGAAGAAATTTCCATCTAGGAAAATGTTTTTTAATACTCACCAACAAGGAAACCGAATGCGTAATGCCTCTGTCGTTTCTCAGAATATCCGGGTTTTTTCTCTTTATCGTCTTTTGTTTGTGTTTGTTTTTTAATTTGTTTCTTCGCCATCTTAATAATTCTCCACGTATCTGTTGTCTTCTTAATTCTATTTAAATATACGGTGGTAAAACGTCAAAATGAGAAAGATGATAAATCATTACATTTATTAGTCTCTCAAAGTATTGATGTGCNCTCATGCCTGAACACGTGCAGAAACCGAAAAAATCATCACGGCCGCTGTGGTCTTATTTTTTCACAGTGATACCATCATTCATCTTTATCGTAGGGCTTATCCCGATAATTGTTGGTTTCTATGTTCTTCAACATTATTTCCATTATTTTGCGTTTTCCACTCTTTTGCATTTCGTCGTGCTTCCCATCGTCATTTTTGTAGGGGCTGTTCTTTTTTTCATCTCCGAGCTATACATAACTGGTGGTATAATCCATCTCTTCCGTATTACCTACCAACCGGGCACTTATGAATATTCATTCAGGAATAAAAATACATTCAAATGGACCCTCATTTGCGTCCTTTATACCCCATTCCGTAAATTTCTTGAAATCTTCCCACTGGGAAAAATAAAACAATCCTACTTCCGACTTCTTGGGATGAAAATAGGTAAAAACTCACTGGTCGGTGGTGTGATAAAAGACCCGTGTCTCACCGAATTTGGTGATAACGTCACAATGGGGGAGTACGCAATCATCTACGGGCATATTCACAACATGCAGTATGAAACCATTTTCATGGATAGGATTAGAGTGGGAAACAACTGTGTGATTGTGGTGGTTGCTGCTGGTGCTCTGGTAACGAAAGGTCAAGTCCTTGCCAAAGGGAAGATCTATGGTGGTATCCCTGCAAAAGAGATAATAAAAAATCCTCAAGAGTAAATATTTAAATAGTTTGGCTGTATATATTAGTTAATAATTAGGGGGATACTATGAAAAAAATAAGATTATTCGTAATAGCGACGGTACTCTTTGTGTCGCCGTTTGTAACAGCTACAACCTTGACAGCCTCAGATAAAACACAGGCTCAGAAAACCATGCCAAGTACGATTTCGGAGTTTACTCATAATGTTTTTATCGAAGAAGGAACTACGACCTGGTGTCCAAACTGTCCAAATGCAGCTGAGGCACTCTATTCTCTATATAACACCTCAGAGTATCCCTTCTATTTTGTTGCGTTAGTATCAGATCAAAATCCACTCGCACAAAACCGTTTTTGGGGACATTACCGAGGAATGGCAATCCCAACTATTTTTATTGATGGCGGATTCAAGCAGACAGTAGGCTCAGGGACAACCCCGCAACAAACCGAGCAACTCTATCGCCCATTCATTGAAGAAGCTGGTGCAAGAACTGTGCATCCTTTAGAACTTACCACGATTGTTACGGGCCATGGAGACGCAACGTTGGATATTACGGTAACGGTGAAAAACACCGGTTCTAAACCATACCTTGGGTATGTCAGATCGTATGTTACAGAGATCAGCTCACGATGGATCAACGATGACGGAGATCCCTACCATTTCGGGTTCCTTGATTATGCGATAAAAAATGTAGTATTTCTCCAACCACAGAAATCACGAACATTTACCATGACCTGGAATGGTGCGGTAAACCATGGGAACCTCACCTTCCCAGATATCGTTGACAACAACATTATGGTGATTACAACAGTCGCTCATTGGCAACCCCATCTTGTCGCAAAAGTAGAATACATTGGCACACATTTTGCGTTCTACGTTGATCAAACAGTCGGAGCATCGGTAGAATAAACCAGGATATTTGCTTACGAACGCAAGAATGTATTTATCAACAGATACAATAGGCAATGTATTTATAATCTATCTTTATTTGTGCACACTTAGAAGTAGCTTGTATCTCGAGTGGAATTATGAGTACAGACCGATACAGAAGACAAACCCTAGTTAAGGAGTTGGGTCAGAAAGGCCAAGAAATACTGGGAACAAATCATGCGATTGTCATCGGGGGTGGAGGACTAGGCAGCCACAGTGCAAATCTGCTAGTACGTATGGGTATCGGAAGCATTGATATCATTGATGATGACATCGTTGATATCACCAATCTCCATCGAACATCGGTGTTTTCAGAACATGATGTCGGGAAATCAAAAGCGTTTGTTCTTCAGGAGAAATTACGAGCGATTAACACAGAAGTACGGGTAAGGGGAATCAACCAAAAAGTAACCAAAGAAAATATTGAATCGCTTGTGAAAAATGCTGACGTGATTGTCGATGGTACCGATAGTATGTCACTTCGATTTATCATCAACGAGGTGTCAATAAAATATAATATTCCCTGGGTTTACGCAGGAGTCTATGAGACTGTCGGGATGGTGATGGGAATTCTCCCTAAAAAAACGCCATGTTTACAGTGCATCTCTCAGAATATCCCAGAATCAACGTCTGGTGAGACTCCGGTACTCGGAAGTCTTCCTGCAATAATCGCATCGATTCAATGTACTGAGACGATAAAACTGTTACTCGGCAAACCACTTTCTGGGTTACTTATCTATGATGTCTGGAACCAATGTTTTGAAACCATGGATATTAAAAGAAATCCATACTGTCCAATGTGCGGAAAAAAGAAAAAAATAAATTAAGAGAAAGGACGAATACAATGAAGATCACGGTCAGGGTGTTTGGACGATATAAAGACATCACCAATAAAGACACTATACAACTGAATATTGGAGAGGGAAACACACTAGGTGATGTTATTGATTGCTTCGTGAAACAATACCCTGCCACAGAAAAAGATAAGAGTCGTATGATGGTGTCAAAAAATAAGATGTATGCCTCATTCGATACCACTATAATTGAGGGAGATGAAATTACTCTTTCTCCACCAGTGGTCTCAGGTGGATAGAATATGAAAAAGAATCGATATTTTACACTCCTCATAGTCTTTGTTGTTTTACTCCTTAGTGTTGCCTCAGTTATTGCGGAAAACCAGGTGATTGTAGATTTTTATTATTCTGAGTCCTGCGGTTCCTGTCAAACAGTTATTCCTATCATCGATAATATAACCACTCACTATGCGGAGAACTACTCAGGAAAAGTAATTATCCAAAAAAAAGAAGTGGGTTCTAATGCAACCAATCGCAAAGAAATGCTTACTAGAAAACTCAGCTTTCCATCCGTGATTATCAACAATGAAACAAAAATCCCTGAAGGAAATCTGACGTACAAGGAGTTAACCGAGATAATCGATGAGTACATCGCGAATATTGATAGTCATAAAAAATATGACGAGAACGTGATTTACCTTCCATGGATCGGACCGGTGAATCTTTCTAGTTTTTCTCTGCCGGTGTTGACGATTGTGTTAGGAGTGTTGGATAGTTTTAATCCGTGTTCTTTTTTCATCCTTATCTTTCTTCTTAATTTATTGTTGTATCTCCAATCAAGACGCAGGATGTTACTGGTTGGTGGTATCTTCATCTTTTTTTCAGGGCTTTTCTATCTAATTTTTATGTTTTTACTCTTCAGTTCTCTTTTGCTTACGAAGGAATATATTTTCGTCATTTCGGTTGCAGCAGGGAGTATTGCGGTTCTCATTGGGATCTTTAGTATCAAGGATTTCTTCTTTTTTAAAAAAGGACCAAGTCTATCTATGCCGGAGAAGAAACAAAAAGAGACATTCAAAAACATAAGAAAACTCGTCAAATCACCATCACTTCTCGCGATGATCGGGGGGACAATTTTTTTAGCAGTGACTGTCAATTTCTATGAGTTAATTTGTACCCTTGGATTTCCCTGGGTTTTTACCAATATTCTAAACACCTACAACCTTCCGATGTACGAATATTATGCATACCTTCTGTTTTATAATATCGTCTATGTCATCCCACTGATTATTATTCTTATCATATTCACATTTACTCTGGGAACTACCAAACTTTCAGAATGGCAAGGGAGGAAGCTAAAGCTTCTCTCAGGCATCATGATCTTTTCATTTGGTTTGTTCTTCCTCATTGATTATAAGTTATTGGAAAACGTCATCACTCCCATCGCGTTACTCGGGCTCAGCATCCTTTTGACCTTGGTTATTTCGTACA
>PDVH01000269.1_pt1 | contig 10785 bp, 9 predicted proteins | sample 1369781 | NCBI WGS metagenome assembly PDVH01 (sample SAMN07795378, study PRJNA414565) | Alkali sediment metagenome, whole genome shotgun sequencing project. | isolation source: glacial lake sediment | place: Bosnia and Herzegovina: Donje Bare Lake | collected 2016-06
TAATCCTTGAATACTCGAATTGGGATAGGGCTCCACACCAACGATTTTGATCTCAGGATCATATTCTTTCAGTCGTTTAGAAACGCCCATCAGGGTCCCGGTAGTTCCTAACCCTCCCACAAACATCCTTATTTTCCCTTTTGTCGCCTTCCAGATTTCCTCACCTGTTGTCTCATAATGGGCAAGCACATTATACTTATTCTCAAATTGGTGAGGCATGTAATATTTAGAATCCTTGGCCATCTCCTCAGCCAAATCGATCGCCCCATCCATTCCCTTCGAACCCTCGCTTAAAATGAGCTTCGTTCCGAAGGCCGTGAGAATCTTTCTTCTCTCCATGCTCATCGTCTCCGGCATCACCAATTCCAACCGATATCCTTTGACCGCACAGACCATCGCTAGGGCAATGCCTGTATTTCCGCTGGTAGGTTCGATGACGATCTTATCTTTCGTCAGGAGACCTTCTTTCTCCCCATATTCAATCATATATTTTGCAATCCGGTCTTTGACCGAACCGGCTGGGTTATATCGTTCCAACTTTGCATAGACCTTTACCTTTTTGTTGGGAACAATATGGTTAATCCTCACCAAGGGCGTATAACCCACTAAATCGACCATATTCTTAGCGACTCGATACATAACTGTTCTTATACCTCCTCCTTACTGAAATGGCACGAATCGTGAGTAGTGAGTCGTGCCTGCACGCCGGAGTGCATCATTGCCAGCAGACTGAGCGTTTCGGCACGCAGGCGTGAATCATGTCATAAAAAGTCTTTTGGAATAACCGAAATCAAATTCAAATCTCTTGCCGAATGACCAACACGAATCACGTTATTAAGCCTTAAAGGACACTTAATATCTCAGCTCCATCGTCAGTGATGGCAATGGTATGTTCAAAATGGGCAGAACGTTTCCCATCCGCCGTCACAACGGTCCAACCGTCAGAAAGAACTCTGACCTCATAGGTCCCTTCATTCACCATGGGCTCCAGAGCGAAGACCATGCCCTTCTCAAGTCTCGGTCCCTGGTGAGGTGCCCCAAAATTTGGAACCTGTGGCTCCTCATGGAGGTCTCTCCCAATTCCATGTCCTACAAAATCTCTCACCACAGAAAACCCTTGGGATTCCACCCATCTCTGAATGGCAAAAGAGATATCAAAAAGTCGATTTCCTATCTTTGCCTTTTCAATACCAATGGTGAGAGCCTTCTCCGTTACTTCAAGAAGTCTTTTGGCCTCCGGATCTATCTCTCCCACAGGAAGGGTGATAGCAGCATCTCCAAAATAACCAACGAAATTGACCCCTACATCCAGGCTTACAATATCCCCCTCCTTCAACTGGCGTTGGCTGGGGATGCCATGGACAACTTCCTCATTGATGGAGATACAAAGAGTTGCCGGAAACCCTCTGTAACCTTTAAAGGCTGGACGAGCTCCTTTTAAAAGGATATATTCTTCGGCGACCTCGTCCAACTCCTTGGTAGTGACCCCAGGATGAATCATCCCCTTCAGTTTCTCGAAGACCTCTGCCACAATGGCATTGGATCTCTTCAATTGCTCAATTTCACGGGAGGATTTGATAATAATCATAGCACTAATATGCATTTGAACCAAGGAATTGTCAATATTTAACAACCTGTTTTTTATTGACTTTTCAACACCATTCAGTAATATAGTTCTATACATCCCATAAGGAGCCTGAGATGATTCCAAGATATACCCGGCCGGAGATGGCTAAGATTTGGACGGATCAGAGAAAATTTGAAACCTGGCTCCAAATTGAACTCGTAGTCTGCGAGGCCCTTTCCCAATCGGGTCAGATTCCAGGTGAGGTCATCCGAGAGATCAAAGAAAAAGCCTCCTTTGATATCCACCGTATTGACGAGATAGAGAAAGTAACGAAACACGATGTCCTCGCCTTCCTGACCAATGTGGGGGAATTTATCGGTCCCCTTTCGAGATATCTCCATTATGGTCTCACCTCTTCTGATATTCTCGATACCTCCCTCGCCCTGCTTTTAAAAGAGGCCTCTGAAATTATTCTTCAAGACATCCACCGGCTTTTAGAAGTGTTGAAGAAAAAGGCTTTCCAATATAAGGAAACCTTGATGATCGGAAGGTCTCATGGCATCCATGCTGAACCCATCACTTTCGGCTTCAAAATGACCCTCTGGTATGACGAGATGAAACGAAATCTCATCCGCATGGAGAGGGCCAAAGAGGCTGTGAGCGTCGGAAAGATCTCAGGGGCTGTGGGAACATTCGCCCATATTCCTCCCTCTATTGAGGAGTTTGTCTGTGGACGATTGGGACTCAAACCGGCGCCGATCTCGACACAAATTGTTCAGAGAGATCATCATGCCGAATTCTTCACCACCCTGGCCATCATTGCCTCCTCGATAGAAAAATTTGCTGTGGAACTCAGACATCTCCAGCGAACCGAGGTTTTGGAAGCTGAGGAATTTTTTTCCAAGGGACAGAAGGGGTCCTCTGCCATGCCACATAAGAGGAATCCCATCTCTTCAGAAAACCTCTCCGGTCTGGCACGCCTTGTACGATCTTACAGTTTGGCTGCTTTGGAAAACATTCCCCTATGGCACGAACGTGACATCAGCCATTCCTCGGTAGAAAGAGTGATCGCCCCTGATGCCACGATTTTGATCGACTATATGCTCAACCGCCTCACCTCCCTTGTTGAGAATCTCATCGTCTATCCGGAGAACATGAAAGCCAATTTGGAAAAGATGGGAGGTCTTATTTTTTCGGAATCGATCCTTCTCCATCTGACCAAAAAAGGCCTCTCGAGGGAAGAAGCGTATGGAGTGGTTCAGAGGAATGCAATGAGAGTTTGGGAAAAGGGCGAGGATTTCAAAACTCTTCTCTCACAGGACGAAACCATCAAGCGTCTCACAACCCAAAAGGAACTGGACGCTCTCTTCGATGTCCGGACTCATCTGAAACACGTAGAGGATATCTTCCGAAGAGTCTTTGGAGATGCTTAAGATGAAGAAAGATCAAAAACCTTCCTCTGACCTGAGAGATCTTCTTGGAATCAAAGAACCTTCAGATCGAGGTGGGAAGAAACCCATTCTTAAAAAGACCCACTTTACGATCTGGTATTTCGTAATCGCCATTATCATCGTTCTACTCATCCAGAGTTATCTCAGCTCAAGAAAGGTTGAAGATGTCATTGACTACAGTGAATTTAAGGAGTCATTAAGAACAGATAAAATTAAAGAACTGACCATTAATCCGGAATCGATCAGCGGTCAGAGGGAGACCGAAAAGGGTCTCCAATCGTTCCAGACCGTCCGGGTGGAAGATACAGATCTGGTGAAGGAATTGGAGACTCACCATGTGAAATATAAAGGGAAGGTCGAAAGTAAATGGCTGACCAATATCATTTCATGGATCATTCCTCTCGTTTTTTTCTTTATCGTGTGGAGGATCCTCTTCTCCCGAATCGGACCGGAAACGAGCGTGATGTCCTTTGGAAAGAGTCGGGCTAAAATCTATGCGGAGAAGGAAAAGAAGATTACCTTTGCTGATGTGGCCGGAATTGACGAGGCAAAAGAGGAATTGAAGGAGGTTGTGGAGTTTCTTAAAACTCCGGGAAAATTTCAACGCCTCGGCGGGAAGATCCCCAAAGGAGTCCTCTTGGTGGGAATGCCCGGGACAGGAAAAACATTGCTCGCCCGGGCCGTGGCCGGAGAAGCGAATGTCCCCTTTTTCTCCATCAGCGGTTCTGATTTTGTGGAGATGTTTGTCGGCGTGGGAGCGGCAAGGGTCAGGGATCTCTTTGCCCAGGCTCAAAACCATGCCCCCTGTATCATCTTCATCGATGAACTGGATGCCCTGGGAAAGGCGCGCGGAGTCAATCCCATGGGCCGGCACGACGAACAGGAGCAGACGCTCAATCAACTCTTAGCGGAGATGGATGGTTTCGACCCAAATACAGGGGTAATCATCATGGCCGCAACCAACCGACCTGAGATTTTGGATCCCGCTCTTCTCAGACCGGGGAGATTCGATCGTCATGTGGTGGTTGACCGACCCGATATCAATGGTCGAGAGGAAATCCTGAAGATCCATGCCCGAAATGTCAAATTATCTCCAGATGTCGACTTGAAGGTAATCGCCTCAAGAACTCCTGGATTCGTGGGGGCAGATCTTGCAAATATCGTAAACGAGGCTGCCCTTCTAGCTGCTCGTAAGAATAAAGAGTCGGTTGAAATGGCCGATATCGAAGAGGCGATCGACCGTGTCGTGGCTGGATTGGAGAAGAAGGGAAGACTGATGTCAAAAAAAGAAAAAGAGATCGTTGCCTTCCACGAATCCGGCCATGCCATTGTAGCTTCCTTCTTGCCGAACGCTGATCCCGTTCGTCGAATCTCCATCATCCCGAGAGGAATTTCTGCACTGGGTTATACGCTACAATTGCCTACGGAGGACCGTTATTTGATGACCAAAACAGAACTCCTGGATCGTTTGGCTGTTTTTCTAGGTGGAAGGGTCGCTGAGGAAATCGTTTTTGGGGAGATCTCCACAGGTGCCCATAATGACCTCCAACGAGCCACTGACATTGCCACCAGCATGGTGAAAGCATTTGGGATGAGCGAAAAATTGGGCTACGTCACCTTTGAAAAAGAAAAACAACCCTTGTTTCTTCCTTCCTCACTTTTCCCCACGAGGGAATACAGTGAGGACACTGCCAAACAGATTGATGAGGAAGTGAAGAAGATTGTGGATGAAACCTATCTAAGGGTCAAAGAAATATTGACGGCTAAGAAAGATAAAATGGAGGAACTCGCCCGTCTCTTACTTGAAAAAGAGGTGGTTGAGGAGGCAGATCTGAAAAGGATTCTCGAATTAATACCATCAACCACATGACAAAAAAAATATTGAGACATCTCAGGGCAAAGATTTTTGCGGGAATTTTGGTCATCTTGCCCCTCGGAATCACCTTTCTCATCCTGAAGTTTGTCTTCAACACCCTGGATAGTATCCTTGATCCCCTAATCCCCGACATCACTATCTCTCTGTTCCAACGCTTATACCATCTCCCAGGGGTTGGAACCATTGCCTTCTTCCTCTTGCTCTATCTGATCGGATTGATTACGACCAATGTCTTGGGCCGCAAACTGGTTAGCTGGGGGGACCGTCTCTTCACCGCTATCCCAGTCGTCAAAAATATCTATACCTCCTCCAAACAACTGACCGATGCCTTCTCGGCCACCCAAAAAGGATCCTTCCGTCAGGCTGTTTTTGTTGAATTCCCACAGGAAGGAAATTATGTGCTTGGTTTTGTGACCAATGAGTTGACCGATCTCGAGCACCAAACAAAGGTGACTGTTTTCGTCCCGACAGCCTTCATCCCACCTCAAGGTTTCCTCCTCTTTCTCCCTAAAGAGAAGACGCTCCCTTCACAGTTGACCGTTGAAGAGGCGATTAAGGCCATCATGTCTGTGGGGATCGTCACTCCCCACACTCTTTCGGTTCCATTATCCAACTCGAAATTTGAAAAGGAATAGGTTGAAAATTTTAAAGGGATGAAGTATCCTAATCCAAAAATCGAAGGAGGTCCTTAATTATGGAGGGTATCACGCTTCTGATAGCAGTGGTCGCACTCATCATTGCTATCCTCGCTTATCAGCGCACCGGGGGAACCTCGGAATTGAAACGACAGATTGAAGTTGGCACTTCTTCCCCTGAACTGAAGAAACAGATGGATGCCTTAGCGGCGATGACCGATTCCTTGAGAGAGAAGGCAGCGGATGCGCTGGATCGTTTAGAAAAGGTCATCCGGAAAACAGAAAAAGTCGAATAGGTTTAAATTTAGCCTTTCGAGTAGATCCTTCCCTCTCCGTGTAGCCATCTGAAGAAAAGGGGACCATGTCCGAATGCTCAGTAGTGTTACCACTTCCAATGGTGAAATTAAGATTGTGGGCAAGATCGGTTTTGGATGGTGGCATCTCATACCGCGGAGATGTGGACTAGGTCATTGAACTCCTTGAGCAGATCGGGAAGGAATTAACGGCAGAAGAACTGTAGAAGAGTGCCATCCTTGAACCCTTACAAATCTTTAGAGAAGAGTTATGGATGATGAGTCTCACTTATTCGATTCTTAATTCATAACTCATAACTCAAAATTCATAATGGTTGGCTATGGATAAACCCCTACAAATCCTCTTTATAACGCCCGAGGCTGTCCCTTTTGCCAAGACAGGAGGTCTGGCAGATGTGGCAGGAGCCCTTCCTAAATCTCTCCAAGCATTGGGATGTGAGGTAAAGTTAGTCATGCCTTATTACCGAATGGTGAAGGAGTCTGGCCTTCCCCTTCAATATATAGGTAAAGAGATCGAGGTTCCGATCGGAGATGAGAAACTCAAGGCGGATATCTACTTGGGCCATCTCAACCAGGATATCCCAGTTTATTTCTTCGGCCGGGAGGAGTTCTTTGATAGGGAATATCTCTACAGCACACCCAAAGGCGATTATTTCGACAATGCAGAGCGCTTCATCTTTTTCTCCAAAGCCGTCCTCATCTTCTGCCAGCACATGGAGTTCTCCCCTGATATCATCCACCATCATGAATGGCAAACCGGGTTGGTCCCCGCCTATCTTAAGTCAATCTACCAGAACGATCCTCTTTTTTCCCATACCGCAGTGGTGTTCACCATTCATAACATTGCTTACCAGGGAATGTTCAGGAAGGAGAAGTTCTGGCTTACCGGCCTCCCTACAGAGATGTACAATCCAGAGGGAATTGAATTTTGGGAGAGGATCAACTTCATGAAGGCAGGAATTGTTTATGCCGATGCGATCAATACCGTGAGCCAAAAATATAGCGAGGAAATCCAGACCCCAGAATACGGTTATGGGTTGGAAGGGATCCTGAGAAAGAGAAAGGAAAGCCTTTACGGCATCCTCAACGGAGTGGACTATCAGGACTGGGACCCTTCTCATGACTCTCATCTGGTCGCTCAATATGATTTGAAAGATATCTCCGGGAAAAAAGAATGCAAAAAAGACCTTCTGAAGGAATTTCATCTCCCCTCTTCCCTGGAGAACGCTCCTCTCTTAGGAATGATTTCTCGGTTAGCTGACCAGAAGGGATTCGACCTTCTGATGGAAATTTTGGAGGGACTTTTTACACTTGACATTGGATTTGTTCTCCTCGGAACAGGGGAACAGAAATATCATGATCTCTTTACCCAGGTCGCTCAAAAATATCCTCAGAAAGCTGGGATTCGGATTGCTTATGATGATCGATTGGCTCATAAAATTGAAGCAGGAGCAGATCTTTTCCTCATGCCATCCAAATATGAGCCGTGCGGTCTCAATCAAATTTATAGTCTGAAATATGGGACGATCCCTGTGGTGCGTGCCACTGGAGGACTGGACGACACCATCACCCACTATGACCCTGCTACGAAAAAAGGAAACGGCTTTAAATTTACCCGCTACGATGCCAAGGAATTCTTAAATACCATCAAGATGGCCATCAGTTTTTATTCTCAGCCGGAGCATTGGAGACAACTCCTCCGGAATGCCATGGCAGCGGACTTCTCTTGGAAAAGATCAGCGGAGGCTTACCTTCAACTCTATCGAAAAGCGTTGGAGAAGAAGAGAGGGAATATCTCAAGTTAAAAGGTTGGGGGAGGTCAGCATGGGGAAACGAAGATCACACATCCTGATAGGAGGAATTCTGATCTCAATGGTTTTATTTCTCCCGGACTTCCTCTCTGCCAAAGATGCTCCCTTTAAAAATTTTAACCATCCCAGGCTTATTGAAACCCGAGAATTGCTAAACCTGACCAGTCATCCTTCAGTCCGTATCGTTGATATGAGAACTTCGCTCCCTGATTATCTCAAAGGCCATATTCCAAATGCCGTTTATCTCCATTTTGAAAATCTCCAGATTCCAGATAAGGGCATCCCCGATCAGGCACCCGATCGAATCGGTTTAGAAAATCGATTAAAAGATAATTTAAGCCTTTCAAATCCGATGTGGATAATCCTTTACTCCGAAAAATCAAATCCCAATGCAACGCTCCTCGCTTGGTCCTTGGACTTCTTAGGCCATAAAAAAGTGGGGGTCCTAAATGGAGGCTGGGAGAAATGGGTTTCGGAAAAACTTCCAACGACTCAGGCTTATCCTTCACTTCTTCCTAAGCATTTCGCTGGGAAAGTGATAAAGGAAAGGCTGGCTGAAAAGAAATGGATTCAGGAACGACTTTCGGCAAAGAATGTGGTGATGATAGACGCAAGGCCACCCAAACAATACAGCGGCGAAGAAGGAGAAGAGATCCGGAGAGGCCATATCCCCGGAGCCAAGAATATATTTTGGGAAATGAGTTTAGAAGGGGAGGAGGTAAGAATTTGGAAGAAAAAAGAGGACCTGGAGAAACTCTTTGCAGAATCCGGGGCGACGAAGGATAAAGAGATCATTGTCTATTGCCGCGCAGGAAGGGAAGCAAGTCATCTCTACTTCACCTTGAAATATGTTCTTGGGTTTCCCCATGTTCGTCTCTACCGAGGATCCTGGGTCGAGTGGTCTGCGGATAAGAGCATGCCGATCAAGATCGGAATGGACCCTTAAAAGTTTTTAGCTTGACAAACTCGAGCAATCTATGTCACTCATTTCAAAATTTTTTTTAAATTCCCCCTATCTTCTCGCGTTTCCAAGAGGAATTTTATGATGCGCAAGATCTTAGTGGTAGGGATGATCTTGTTGCTATCTCCCGCATGCCTGCCCCAACAGGGCTCTATTTCTGAAAAAAACTATTCTCAGCCTTCCTCTACAATAGAAGAGCGATCTCTCTTTAATCAAACAGAATTGAAAAAATCCTCTCCTCAGGAAATTCCCCCCTCTTCAAAAAAATCTTCGCCCTCCGATTCCCCTTCCTCAACGGAAAACCAGTCGGTATGGAGTTTAGAGTTTCCAATAAGTGACGAATCAAATGACAATTTCAGCCTTGAGGTCCTCCCAAAGGATCGGCCTAAACAGGCACAGGAATTTGATATCCCGATTGTGATCAATGCGAAAGTAGAGCAATTCATCCAATATTTTCAAACAACAGCCAGGAAAGCCTTCTCCAATTGGCTAGCACGATCAGAAAAATATATCCCCTTCATGAGAAATCACCTCAAAGAGAATGGCCTTCCAGAAGACCTTGTCTATATGGCTCTTATCGAGAGCGGCTTCAATCCTTATGCCTATTCCAGGAGTAAGGCATCCGGTCCGTGGCAATTTATTTACCTCACGGGGAAAAGATATGGGTTGAGGTCAAATTGGTGGATCGATGAGAGGAGAGACCCTGAGAAATCGACCATTGCTGCCGCCAAATATCTCAAAGACCTTTATGATATGTTTGAATGTTGGTATCTCGCTGCCGCCGGTTACAATGCCGGTGAAGGAAAGATTGCCACAGCGATGAAACGCTACCGGACAGAGGATTTCTGGGAATTAACAAAATATCGATACCTGAAACAGGAGACGAAAAACTACGTCCCCCAGATGATTGCCGCTGCCCTCATTGCGAAAGACCCGGAGAGATATGGATTCGTTGGCATCGAATACCAAGAACCCCTCCGCTATGATAAGGTGAGAGTACCTGAAGTGACAGACCTCCGTCTGATCGCCCAGGCCTGCAAAGTGACCGTCGAAGAAATAAAGGATCTCAATCCCGAACTGTCGAGGTGGTGCACTCCTCCTAATTTTCCAGATTATGAGATCAAAATTCCGTTTGGAAAGAAAGAACTTTTTTTAAAAAATTTTGAAACCCTCTATTCCGGCGAAAGATTCCAATTCAAAACCCATCTTGTGAAAAAAGGGGAGTCCTTCCCCAAAATTGCCAAACTTTATCGAGTTTATCGAGTCGATCCGGAACCGATCCTCGAGATCAACCGATTAAATAAGAAGAGCCGCCTCTCCACGGGGATGAACCTCCTCATCCCCCTACCGAAAGAGCAGAATGATCCGAAACCGGATAGCTTGGTCAAAAAAAAATCGAATGGAATGGAGCAACATTCAAAATCTGTTGAAACGACGACCTATAAGATTAAAAAGGGGGATTCCTTATGGAGCATCGCCAATGAGATGGGAGTTAATATTGGTGCTCTCAGCCGCTGGAATAATCTCCACCCGGAAAAGAAATTGATGCCAGGAGATAAACTGAAAATCAGGATGACTAAAACTTCTGATCCTTTGGATGAACCTCATGGAAAACGGGTGGGGAAAGAAATCGTTTATGTGGTGAAAGAAGGAGACACCCTTTGGAGTATTGCCAAAAAGTTTAACCTCACCATTTCAGAAATCAAAACCTGGAATCATCTCAACGAATCAGATCGAATTTACCCTGAGGATCGATTGAAATTGAAGGTGGGAGGGATTAAATCTTCAACTCTAAATTGATCATATCCCCTCTTGTGAAACCCATGGCATGAAAAAATTGGAGAAGATCCCAATCATTCCAACTGACAAGGGTGTAAATGGTCTTCACCCTTAGGGCTTTCAAGTTTTGGATCAGTTCACGAGATAAAGCAGTTGCCAAGCCTTTTTTCTGATAGGCAGGATCAATACCGATCGTATCGTTCCAGCCAACCGTTGAAGATCTATCATTCATCAACTCCAGCTTCCTCTCCCAATAATTTCTCCGGTTCTCTCCCAAAACCCTTTCGTCAATTCCGACAATGGCATTCAGATCATCCTTTTTTAGGGTACGGATCATCACATTTTTCAAGGAATTCATCTCTCTTCAACTCCCATTTTAATCCATTAAACA
>PDVH01000424.1_pt1 | contig 10779 bp, 11 predicted proteins | sample 1369781 | NCBI WGS metagenome assembly PDVH01 (sample SAMN07795378, study PRJNA414565) | Alkali sediment metagenome, whole genome shotgun sequencing project. | isolation source: glacial lake sediment | place: Bosnia and Herzegovina: Donje Bare Lake | collected 2016-06
CCATATTTTCTCTGTTGCTGATACCGACCGGAGTGGACATCCGTATGTCTACATCGTGCAGAGCGGTGATGCGAACCCTCCGTCGAATGGAAAGGTCTCGAAACTGTGGGCGACCAATGGTACGATAAAATCCCAGTCCAGGGGATATGAATACCATTGCTCGAATGGTGGGATTACCATTGGGGATGCGAACCAGGATGGGTCTGATGAGATCTTTGTAACCGATCGTTATGGTACTCAGCATGATGGGTTCAAGGCAAAAGGTCTGCATTGTTTCAATGATGATCTGCAGCTTCTCTGGAATAACTCAGTACCTTGCAGTAGTTTTAATGCGATTCTTGCGGATGTGATACCGGGGAACAATCAACTGGAGGTCGTCATGGGGTATCAAGGGTCCGTTGGTGTGGAGAACAGCGGTATCCGGGTCATCTATGCGAACGGGACGACCGTTTCGGGGAAAAGCTCCGCTGATCTTGATTTATCGGTCCATGATCAGCCAGCGGTTGCTGATGTCGATAAGGATGGGCATCTGGAGTTCTTCACCTGTATGGGCACGCCTCTGAAAGCATGGGATCTCTCCTCCTGGTCTTTGGATAAGAATTTTGGTTTTGTCGCGTATTGCCCACCGGTGATAGCAAACGTGTATGGTGATTCTGATAAGGAGATCGTGTCTCCCTCAGGGTCCGGGTTACGTATCTTTGATGGCAGCTATTCGCTGATTGATACGATTTCTACCCCGGTTACCACCGTCATCGTCCAGGATATCGATGATGACGGCTCTAATGAGATCATCACCCATGAACAAGGGACACATTCGTATTACATCAGGGTGTATGATACGTCTGCGGTGGCATTATCACCGCTTGCGAACACTCGTACTCCGTTCTATGGAGACCAACGACAGAATGCTGAGGACCCTGCTGTGGCAGAGGAAGAGAATATCCCACCTCTGGCGGATTTCACCATGACGGTCAGCAAGAACACGGTGTCTTTCGATGCTTCATCATCCACTGATGCTGATGGGCAGATCGTCACCTGGCTCTGGGAGTATGGTGATGGAGCACAAGGGACAGGAACGACATCGACTCATACCTATGATGCTTCAGGGACGTATACCGTGACGTTACTGGTCCGGGATGACCAAGGCGCTGAGGATCAGATCGCTCGGGCTGTCACCGTAGAAAAACCAGACCCGGTGTTCCTCCCAGCGGTAGTCATCGGCAGGATCCATGACTTTCAATGCACCAGCGATTCCATCAGTTTTCATGCAGATAAGGTACTTGTGATTACGTTTTCTCCGCTCCAGTTCAACATCCTCTCCGATGAGCAGGTGACCGCATCCCGGAGATGGAGCGGTGCGGTCTATGAGGATCGATTCATTCTCACCCTCTGTCAGATTCAAACGTAACGACTGCGATATGTTCTAATGAAAGAAAATTATTCGTTTGAACGGGGGATGTTTTTTTAAGGAACGGGTCGTTCTTGGTTCTGATCAGTCGTGATGGAGGAAATGCTGGTATGTTTCAGCTGAAGATACAGGTAGGGCATTATTATACGATCATGTTGAACGGACAAAAGATGGTCGTCTGTGCGGTGTTGTACGGGTTTGAGCGGGGGAAGAACAAGGATGTCTATACCCTGCGGATCTTTGATGGGAAACGGGATTTTGAGTTTCCGGTCATGGAATCTTCGTTCGACCAGTGGGTGCGTGACGGGTGCGTCAAAGAGATAACCACTGAAGAAGCATTGGCTTTGATCATGAAATAAATTTTTTAGGGAAGGCCTCTCGTGTTTGATCCGGTGATGCGTTTATCGTTTTATGTCTTTGTAGGTTATCGAATGTTGCTCTCCTGCGGTCGCCCAGTTCTCCAGGGACGTCTCATGGATCAGGACTGTGACCGCTTGCGCTGGGATGCCTGTGTCCGTGAACACTTTGGTGATTTTTCGTATGACTTCAAGTTTTCGTTCCGGTGGCATCGGCCAGGTCTCTATCGTTATGATTGGCATGGTTTTTTTTCACCTCATCTCCCCTGATTTTTTCCCAGCTTATATAGGCATACGTTCGCTTGATGCATCAAGGATGTTATTTTTTCTTATGTTGGGAAGAAACATATTTATACAGCAGGCTGGTTCATTTGTACTTGAGGAAGGAATGATATGAAGAAAAACATGGTAGTTGGGAGTATTTTTGGTGCGGCGCTGCTCCTCGCGGTTTCGTTTGTCTCCGCGGTCGGCTATTCGTCTACACTCGCAGAACAAAGGGCTGGTTCTTCGCCGTTGTTTGCGGTGCGGATGGAGCGCGCGACACACCAGCAAGGCAGTGGCGGGATCGCTCAGTTTCTTGGGAAAGGAGCCTTGACGAACCTGTTCCCATCCGAGGCGTCCCGACAGGAGGAATTGATCCAGACTGCGGTGAAGCTGTTCCAGGCGCATCCCGCGCTACTGGCAAGTCTGGTGAAGAACCTGGATCGGTATCCTTTTATCGCTGAACTTCTTGCAAAACGAGGCGTCAGCACACAGGGTCTTGTGCACTCTCTGCAGATGATGAAGGATAATCCCGGGTTGTTCGCTGACGCGCTTGCGAATGTCCGCCGTTCTGCACCCGATACAGAGAAAGGAGAACCGCTGGGGTTGAGTACCTCCAATCCCCTGGGGTGTTTCATCGTCGCGATGTTCGCTCTGGTTCCGGTCACGGTTGCTCTGACGTTGTTGCTGCTGTTCTTCACGTTGCGGGTCTTGACGTGCATGAACTTCAATAATTGTGCTAATGTTCTGGCTCAGCAGATCTGGACTCAGCTCATCCAGGGGCTCACGCAAGGATAAATCAGAAGAAGTTGTTGAATGACCACTCCAGAATCCTCTTCTTTCTTTTTCTCTGATTTCTTCATATTTTGCACAGACGAAAAAAATCCTTACATTTTGAGAAAAAAGAATTGATTCAGTTTCCGTCACAATTTATGGATGCATCCTTTCAATTGATTTCAACGAACAACCCATGTCCACGGCAGGTGAAATCATACTCGTCATCAGTCCCTTGTTTAAATATAACGCCGCCGAGGTAATTATAGATACATACGATTTTCAGAGACGTAAAATCAGTAGGGAAATCATATTGTATTTCTGGTCGTGCGAGTGGCTTTATTGTGAGAGTTCCATTGCCTTTTGAGGCGTTTAAGTGTAGATTGATTACTCTCCATTTGATAAAACTATTTTGCGGAGAGGCTGAGTCCCAGGTGACCGCATCCGATGGGAGGCCGTCGATGTTACCGTCAAGATGGGCATAGACCCATGTCTTACCCATCGCCGTCATTGGCAGACAGCAAAGTCCGATGCATAATAAGATACTTGCAATCACCATTGCTTTTTTCATGATGTCTTTTCCTCCTCTCTACTGTTTTATATCAGTTCTTTCTTTAAAACCTTTCCTTTTGTGAATCGTATTATTTTGATTGTTTCAATAGAATCTCTTGATTATTATTGTTGTATTTCTACCTTGTTTTTTTCCTTTTTTAATGCAATTCAAAAAAAACACTCGTCAAAGTTTAAGTAACTTTTATAACATATTACTTTATTCTATCCCGGACTGGAAGAATAAATTTGGGATAAATGTATCACAGAATTGGTGATGCTATCGAGGATGCACGATGAGCTGTCCACTCTATGTTGATTTTACACGGATGTGTGTGAAAAAATTCCCTGCTTTTGTCAGGTTCTCAACGTTTCAGATCTGCGAATCAGAGCAGTATATCGATTGTCCGATGTATCAAATCTGCATCAGAAACTATCTTTGCGAATATATCTCGAAATGTTCAGACCAATACAATGAAAAAATGCCAAAACTCATCCAAGCGATTTTTAAGGATAAAAAATCCTATGAGACGATGCTACACGAAATCTGGATGAAGTACTGCTTCTCAGTGGAGAATTCAAAAAAATGTGCACGATATCACATTCATGCTAATGGCGAGACCCCTCCGCTGACGCTCATGCCGGATGGCCAGATGATGCGTCCCTTCGATATACTGTTTAAACGGAAACAGATCATCCATATACAAGAGTAACCAGAAGAAATCAACAAACACCTTTTTTCTTCACGCAACATAGAACCATGGAAACCTACATTGGATGCATGGATACTCTGTCTTGATATCATCGCTCCGTCTCAACGAAACAAAGAAATAAAAAACACAAACGTCATATCAAATGACAAGGTAAATATTTTAAGAAAAACATTTTCACATGATACAATATACAGGTTGTGATACTCCCCTTAGAAAAACCTGGAGAATCGTTCACCTATCCTGTCATGAAGAAAGCAGATGAGGAAATACGGAATGAAAAAAATGCACACCTTTGATTCTTCCAAAAGAAATAATGAACCCGAGGAGGCAATGCCAACTCCACCTCTACCTTGTGGAGCACAAGACAGGAATGGCAAGAGGGTGAGAAAAAAATTTCTTCAAGCGGCAGTCTTCTTTTTAAATAAATCTCCACCACTGAAAACCATCGTCTTTGCTCTTATGCGGAAATATCGCGTCCTTTATTACAAAAGAAAATCGAAGACGAATAAAAACGTTATTGCTCCTGATGTTGACAAAATTTATTGGATCGATCCTGATATTATACGCTATATATCAGCTAAAGAATTTGATGCATCAATGAACCAGGGAAAAACCCTTGATGGTGATTGGGATCTCCCCGAAAGACCTTTTGAAAAGTTAACTGTCTTTATCGCTTTTCAAGAAAGATTTACTAAAGGTAAAGAATGGGAGCAAACCATCTATTATAACCGCATCTTAGAAAAGATCCATAATGGAGAGCATCTCTGGAATTCTACAAATAAAGAGGAGTTGGACAAACGATTTCGTGATCTTGACACATTCTATGCAGATATTAAAAAAAATGGGTATAAATTACAACAAGAATTCTCTCAAGAAAAAAAGGATTCCAACCAAATGATCTCTGATGATGAAATAACGGTAAACATAGGACGCGATGGTGATCTTTTATTAAACAACGGTGCTCATCGACTGGCAATAGTGAAAATACTAAAAATTCGTAAAATACCAGTAAAAATAACAGTACGACATGAGAAATGGATGGAGTTCAAAAACCAAATTCTCCTGTATGCAAAAGACCAAAAAAAAGAAAAAATCTATGCGCCGTTACTACACATTGACCTGCAGGATATCCGGTCATTCCATGATGACAGCGAAGAGAGGTTCAATATCATACGAAATAATTTGACAGCAACAAAAGGGCGGCTTCTTGACCTTGGGACAAATTGGGGATATTTTTGTAACCGGTTCGAGGAAATTGGGTTCAAATGTTATGCGGTCGAATACGATCAATCAAATCTCTATTTTTTAAAAAGATTAAAACGAGCGAACAATAAAAAATTCCAGGTTATCGAAAAATCTATTTTCAATATAGATGAAATCGAAAAAAAATCATTTGATGTGGTGCTCGCATTGAATATATTTCACCATTTTCTAAAAAACGAAAAAGACCATACTGACCTCGTCCATTTCTTGCAGAAATTAAAAGTTAAAGAGCTCTATTTCCAACCTCAGAACCCTGAGGAACCACAGATGAAAGACGCGTACAAAAATTATCCCCAGGAAGAATTTGTTCATTTCATTATAGACTATTCAACTCTAACTAATTTTAAAAAAATATATGATGATGTCAAGGGAAGGCATATTTATAAAATCTATTAACCCTAGCAGAAAAATATTTTTTTCTCTCTGTTTCGTTCCCGACACCCATCATCTTATAACCCCTAAGGTATTAATCTGGTTTTCATTCCTGATAACTTTCAGGGTGAGAAAAAAAGGGCAAGGTTAAAAAATCAGACGATATTTACGAATACGAGGTGATGGAATGGAACTCTCTACGATACAAAGAGAACTGCAGGATCTAGAACCCTTACGAAAAAAAATATTCTTCCTCATGATTACCTTGTTATTACTTGCTTGTATAAATTTTCTATTTGACTTTGGTGAGGTTTTACTGACTTTTAATTCAAATCAATTTTCCAATCCTTTGCAAGCAGCATACATTATTTTTGAGGATGTATCGCTTCCAATTCTTTACATTTGTATTATTTTAATTGGATTCTTTAGTATCAAGAAGAAATTTGGATTATACAATAAATAACAATGCGTTTGTTTCTTTCTCATTCTTCTTTTATCAAATATACTTAGAAACTGAAGTATAAACATGGTTTCATTTGATATTTTTTTTAAGGTATCAAATCAAAAAAAAGAGGGAGAGGGAGAGTGTTGTTGTTTATTGAATGATGATCCTTGAGAGGAAAATCTTTGCAGGGACGGTCTTTGTTGCCGTCACACCCTCCGCACAGGTGATATTAATCTGTATTTTTGGTATCGGGAAGAGTAGTCCTAATCCGATCCCTTTTGGTGCGCTTTGGATTGTGAGATTTTCTCCAACCGCTATGGTCTCATTCGAACCTGTGGTTATTTTTTCGCTGAAGATAAACCCTCCATCGATGACGATGTTCCAGGAGACGTTGGTTGCTGGTGCGTTGCCCGTGTTGTGGATGGTTGCGGTGATCCCCTTCCCACCTTTTATGTCTATATCGAAATTCGGTGTTGCTGGGGTCATCAGGAATGCTCGCCAGCCGATGTCCGTGCGATAGCCTAGACCAACGATCTGACCATGATCGTTGATGTCTTCCGGGTAGATATTTTCCCAGCTCTGGTTTGCTGGAAGGTAATCGTACAGGTTCAGGAGCTGGCCGTCCTTCCAGAGGAAGGCATAGGGAATCCCCGTGTTCAGATCATCATAACTACCGACTACCTCATCATGTTCATTGACTGCCCAGGCATACCCGCAGTATTGTGAATCCGTTGGGAGGATTCGGATAGCTTCGTGGTCCTTCCAGACTGTTGGTTCCCATAGTAAAGAATAATCATATTGTGCGAACCCTACAATGACATCATTATCGTTGATGTCGAAGGCTTGGCTATAATTTGCTTTAATGATCGGATCGATGTTCAGGTCTATGAGGGTGCCGTCTTCCCATTCATAGGCATGAGTAAAACCACCCTCGATGTATCCCGCGAGATGACCTTGATTGTTGATGGCGTTGGGATATGTATATGCTCCAAGGTCTGTGACGTTTCCATCATCGAAGGTAAAGCCGTTCGGCCACCATGGTGGCGGGATGTTCCCTGGTGGGGCGCCTGAGCCGACGATTGTTCCTGCATCATTGTTGTCCCTGGCATGGTAGAGATCCAGGACATCTCCGCTCGTCGCATCATCGTTCAAATCCGATATCACCTTGTTTTTCCAGGTGACTGCTGTTTGATTCATATGCAATAATTTTATGTCTCCAACAAACTCGTACCAGACAAAGGCAGACCATCCTAAAATAAGACCATTGTCATCGATCATGTAAGGTCTGCTTGAGTTATCGTCTTCGTTGTTTTCCAGAATGGTGGCAGTCCCATTTTGACTCCAGTAAATGGACCGATATTTGAAGTCGTCTAACACTTCATAGCCGACAACCTCACCATTGTTGTTGATTCCGACTGCTTCACATTGTGCGACCCCTAAAGGGTCGGTGGCTTCTGCTAGATCAGTGACGATATATGCGTGGTTTGGGTTCTTCATTTGTCCTGCGGTTCTCGGGGGAATCGTATAGGGGTGTGGTTGAAGCTGTAGTGGTTGTGAGATGTCGGGTGCTGAATATTGGTACACGGCTTCTTTTCCGCCTGGAATCATCCCAGTGGTCAAGGTTGATCCCACGGTGATGCTTAACAAAAGTATGAGACTTGCGGCATAGATTCTTACGTTTCTTTTCTTCATATAATCTCCTTAAGGGAGCATCAGGGCTGGGAAATATATGAAATTACTGCTGTGTTTTTTGTACAAAAAGAAGATTTTTCTTCAGAAATGCTGTCTATGCTGCATATTGTTTATATAGAAGGACTGCCTTAACAAAAGGTAAGGAGGAAGAAATTATGAGGAACGGAGTAGGAAGCATCCTTGTTTTTATGCTGGTGTTTAGTAGTTCGATCATACCGATATCATCGATAGTAGTCTCAAAAACAGTCTCTCACCCGTATATGAAGGGGAATGTCTTTTTTGTGGGTGGTTTGGGTCCGAATAATTACACCTCCATCCAGGAAGCCGTTGATGCCGCCTCTGATGGTGATACGGTTTTTGTCTATGATGATTCGTCACCTTACAATGAGAACGTCGTTGTCGATAAATCATTAGCATTGATCGGGGAAGAGAAGCAGACAACCGTTATCTACGGCATAGGTATCAATAATGCATCTGTTTGTTTGCAGGCAGATGGGGCGTCTGTTCAGGGTTTTACTCTTACGCATAATTTTCATGGGGTGTATATTGAATCGAACGACTGTGTCATTGAAAATAATATTATCACCGGCACTCGTGAGGGGATTAGTATTTTCAAGGCTGATCATACACGAATTGAAGGGAATATGATAGTAAATAATACACAGGGGGTGTATGCTGCGTTTGCCAAAGATACCGTCATTTCTGGAAACATCATTTCACAGAATGTTCATCACGGGATTAATCTGGGTTCTGAGAATACGTTCATCACGCTGAATACGATTTCTGATAATGGAGACAATGGCGTCATGATTGGATGGAATAACAATACCGTTCTTCAGAATACCATCATCAACAACGGGCGGTATGGGGTGGATATCTGGAATTCACATAATAATTCAATACTAAAAAACAATATCTACGACAATAAACAGGGAAATGTCCGGATAGAAGTGGATCTCTGGGTTGCTTTGCTGCTGAGACCATTTCAGCATACTGTGGAGGCAAACTACTGGGGCCGACCGACGCAAATTCCAAAGATGATCTTAGGATGTAAGTACCTCTTCGTACCAACCTTAACGTTGCAGGCATTGATGCATATCCTGTTACAAAAACGCCCCACCGATCCCGTGAATGCGAGCATCTTCATCCCCGTGTTAAAGTTCGACTGGCATCCTGCACAAGAACCCTATGATGTTCCGGGCTTGTGTTGAACGAGAACAGAGCGAAGACTGCATCAGGATACTGCCCTAGAGCGAAATCATAAGGAATGCTACGAGTATTCAGTGGTTTTTAATAATCATTGATTTTTTGGTTATTTTGAACAAATGAAAAGAATTTGTGTCATTTCATCTCATTTGTTCAAATAAGGGAGATAAAGTTTAATATGAATCGTGAGTCATTTTATTTCTGAGGCTTTGCAATGGGAAAGAAAATCTTAGGTGTTTTGGTATGTATGCTGTTCCTCCTCACAGCGGTTTCGACCGTTGCCGCGAAACAACAACGAGCCGTCTATAAGGATTGTTACCTGGAAGTCGAGGCGCAATCAGAAGGCATCTATGGAATGTTGAAATATGTCTTTTTACGACCCAATGGGAATACCAGTGCGTTTGTGGTCTGCTGGATTCTCCAATGGATGGGTCCGGAATTTGTCACCGCGAAAATCTTTGATAAGAAAAACGGAAACGAGCTGTGGAACAATCAAAATCAACCAGCCATCTGGGCGACAAAACTCTTCTTCTTCAAAGGACTTTATACGTTTACCAACCACGATGGACAGGACGTGATGGTCATACAAGGCACCACCAAGGCCACCGTTGTCCTCTGGGATGAGTAATCCCTTATCTTTTTTTTCTTCTTTTTTTTCCAGCCTTTTTTCAATAGATGTTGATATCGTGAACAATACAGAGATTCAATGCATCATCATGAAATCCCCGATGAGTCAAGGGTTTATGGGTGCAGAATCACTAAAAATTTTTCAGGAATATGCATAACGCCTACGACGAATAAAAAAACACCAAGAAGATAGATGAGTAAAGATTTCATTGACGTCTGATTCCACCTTGGAATATTATAATGAATAATGAAGTTCGCCCCTATGATCAAGATACCCACAATTGATAGAGCAGGTATTATCCCAAGGATCATGATTGATAGTTCATTAATGAACGGGGTGAGGACGCCTAATAGGAGGGTAGCAGCAAGGTAGATGATGACTGCTTCCTCTTTTTTTCGATATCTCCCTTTTGCGATAAACCCCTTGGCATTCATCGAATACAGAAAACTAGCAAGGAAGGTCACAATGATGCCAGTCAATATCATTGCACTTTTTTCAAAAAAAATTTCTATCATACAAATCGGTATCTCCGATACCTCTTTTAATGTTGATGAATAGGGTGTAGTGAGAAGAGAGACTGCGATGGGATTTGAATGCTTTTAAGGGTTCGGAATCCTTAAATAACGTGATTTGAATGACAATGATAAATGAGTTCCCCTTTGGATATTTTCGTCTTTCTCCTCACTGTTGGTTTCATTTCACTTAGTGGCGTTCTCATGCCGGGACCTGTGTTCGCTGCATCCATTGTAAAGGGTGTCGAACGGAAGCATGCTGGTGCGTGGATCGCTTTCGGTCATCTCTCCGTGGAAGTCCCGTTGATCCTCTGCATCATCGCAGGATTGTATTATGTGTTTACAAACCAGTGGGTGAAGGCCGGTATTGGACTGTTCGGTGGTGCGCTGCTGGTTTTTCTTGGTGTTCGTATGATACAGATGAGACGGGATAAGGAATCAATCAAGACCGCTTTTCCGTATCATCCCTATGTCGCAGGGGTTATCACCACGGTTTCCAATCCGTATTTCATCCTGTGGTGGGCCACGGTCGGTTCATCGCTTATTCTTTGGGGTCTGTCTTTCGGTCTTCTTGGTATCGTGGGATTTATCGTGGTTCAT
>PDVH01000425.1_pt1 | contig 10753 bp, 8 predicted proteins | sample 1369781 | NCBI WGS metagenome assembly PDVH01 (sample SAMN07795378, study PRJNA414565) | Alkali sediment metagenome, whole genome shotgun sequencing project. | isolation source: glacial lake sediment | place: Bosnia and Herzegovina: Donje Bare Lake | collected 2016-06
CTCAGGACCCCCCCACTAAGGCTCCCTACAACACCCAGGATCAGCGCCTCGTAAAGCAACATCGCCATCACTTCTTTTCGCTGCGCACCGATACTCCGCATAATGCCGATCTCCTTTATTCGCTCGGTGACCGACATCATCATGATGTTGAGAATGGATACACCCGCAACGATCAGTGATATTCCCCCTATGGCGGACACGAACGTGGTGATCTGGCCGAACGCTGTGAAAATCGTCTCCATCGTTTTTCGAGTATCCATAACGTCAACAATTTTGTCCCGCTTGTTCAATTGTTTCTCAATTGCGGTTTTCACAGCTGGAAGATCATCGAGGTTTTTTACTTTGATAACGACCTTGTCGTAATCGTCGCGGTTGTAGGCATTGTCAAACCAGTCCTTTGTTACAATGATCGCGGAATCCGTACTGACATCAAAAGCCATGCCCCGTTCTTCGATGATGCCGGTGACCCGGAGTGTCCCCTTCTCTCCATCCGTACCAATGGCAATACGGGATCCGACATTGACATTGTGGTCGTCTGCGAATTTTGAACCCACGAGACATCCGGAATTTCCGCGGCTGTATCCCCCTTCTTTCAGTTTCAGGAAGTCCGGGACGTCATCGGTATTCAGCCCGTAGATAACTGCCACAATATCATCATTACCGACACCAAGCTTCATACGGTCAGATGTCTGGAGAACGGGTATCGCCACATTTGGTGCAGATACCCGTTTTATCTGCAAAAAATTCTGCTCTGTGATAGTGAGGGATGTCGATCCCCCGCCCATTCCTCCCCCAAATCCGCCGGCGCTACCGCCACCAACATGTGGAGTCACGATAACACTGTCACCAACCGTCCTCAGGCTGTCAGTGACTGCGAGGACCATACTGTTACCAAGGATTCCCATGGTTGAGATCGCAACCACGCCGATTACGATTCCCAGCATGGCAAGGGTCGACCGGAGCATGTGGATCCTGATATTCCGTTTGGCAATTTCCCAAAAAATCATTCCACGATCCTCCCGTCTGCGATACGGATAGTCCGTTTTGAATAAGCGGCGATATTGAGGTCATGCGTGACCATGATGATGGTCGTGCCCTTCCGGTTGAGTTCGGCCATCAGCTCCATAATGCCGGCACCGGTTTTTGAGTCAAGGTTGCCGGTGGGCTCATCACAGAGAAGGATGTCAGGGTCATTGATGAGTGCCCGGGCTACGGAGACCCGCTGCTGCTGGCCGCCGGAGACTTCCATGGGTGTATGGGAGAAGAGATTATCATCCAGCTGGACCGCCCGGAGCGCCGCACGCCCTTTCTCCGGGTCCACCGCTTTCTGGGATTTCAGCATCATCGGGAACGTCACATTTTCGATGATGTTCAAAAGCGGGAAGAGGTTGAAATACTGGAATATGAATCCGATCCTGTCTCTTCGGATGTCGGTAAGCTCTTTATCGGACATGTCCCTGATGCGGGTACCACTGATGTAAATGTCACCTGACGTCGGCGTGTCAAGGCAACCCATCAGGTTGAGCAGCGTAGACTTTCCCGAACCCGAAGGACCCATGACCGAGATAAACTCACCCCGGTTAACCTGGAAAGAGACGTGGTCCAGTGCAGTGACGTCACCTGCAGGAAGCGGGTACACTTTGACCACGTCCTGGAACACCATGACGGGCTGGTCATCAATACGGGCGGTCACTTTTTGTTCCTTCTCAGGTAAAGTACCCACCCGCCAACAAATATGCCAACAATGATGAGCCCGGCAATAACGGGGAGCAGGTTCGTATCCCCGTTTTTCTGCGAAGAGGTTGCACCGGGAGCTACTTTTACATCCTGTACTGATGTGAATACATTTCCATCTATATCCTTGAATGATAACTGGAGCGGGATATTTGAGCCGTTATCTGCGGAAAATGTCACTTCAAAGCTGGCAAAATCATCGGGCTTGAGGGCGCCGACAACATAGGTTTTGTACGGGTCGTGCGGAACCGCCGGGGAGAGGGTCGTGACGATGACCGAGTTTGCGGGTTCAAGCCCGGCGTTGGTCACGTCACCGGTTATGTGATAGATACCTGCTTCAGATTTCACCTGGACGTTGCTGATAACAGGATTCGCCTGTTTTTTATCAATCCCAAATACAATCGGAAGATCTGTTGTCACCGTGTGGATATTGTCGCCATTGTTATACTTCACGGCAAGGTCTAGTGTGGTCTCCTGAGCAGGAGTTACTGTGAAGTTCACGGAATTGCTGGCACCCGAAGCAAGTTTTCCGATAAATATTGTCGAGGGAGTTGCAGTAATACCCGTACCGGATACTTCAACCTTGACATTTTTCACATCATTTTTCCGGGGATTTGCCACTGTTACGCTGATAGTATCTTTTGATCCTTGAGTAAATGTATCCGGCTTGTTCTGTACTGTCAGTTCGAGCGGGGTGTTATCAACCTGTACCATTGTCCGCTCCCAGAGGCTGTCGGCATCACGGAAACTCAGGGAGAACGTAGGATAATATGTCCCCTCACTGGCACGAGCGGCAACGGAAAATACAAATGATCGTGTCTGGAGGGGCCCGATATTGGCAGACGTGTCATATGTCCCGCTCATACGCCGGATATTATTGTCAGAGAATGTTGCGTGGTTCAGGACGATACTCTGATTCGAGTTGCCATTTGTGACGTCGATGGTGACAGTACCGGTGTCATCTGTAAAAAAAACTGCAGGATCATATGTCACTTGGGATACATACACCTTGCCTGAAGCAACGATGCTCTCCGGCGTTGTGTAGGCATTCGCCGCCACTGTCATGGATATGACGAGCAGGCAAAGGCAGATACTTGCATTAAATACGTTATTTTTCATTCAAATCACTGTCAGCACATACATACTGTAGAGACTATACCCCACAGCTGGTATCAGGACACAGATGGCAGCATCCCGCAAGGAAAGGCCCCGTGAATACTTTACCCCGAATATCCAGATATTCGCACTCCACAGGAGGAATACAATCGATACAAACGACGTAATCTGGGTTAAGGACATCATCGCAGGGTCGTGCATGAGTGCTTTGGTTGCATCCAGCATTACCTGGGGATCCTGGGCACTCGCTGCAGCAAGGTTCGGGATAATCACCCGTGGAAGAAATACCGATGCAACGATCAGGTTGATGATGGTGCCAAAAACCTGGGGGAGATATCCGTAGCCCACCGCTTCAAGCATTCGGTTGAACTGGCCTTTGCCACCGAATGCAAAAGAAAATGCATAGAAGAGGCCGGAAGCCAGTATCCAGATAATGAATGTTGCAATAAAAGCACCGATACCCGATGTGAGTGTGATGATGGTCTCCATGCCGGGCATTATCCCTGCCATCAGCCTCGCCGTCAATCCACCGATTAAATAGGCATATGCAAAGCCCCGGCATCCTGATGTTTTCCTTCTCCACCACAAGCTGCTGAAAGAACACGTTTGGTGTAACGATCAGATCAGCAAATGAGCGTTTCATAACGGCACCCTATTTCACCATTGGAGTTTTTTGTTGTTGCTTTAATGACAACTTCTAGTATGATTTGTTCCGCTCATTTATATTCTTACTTGGAAGTAAAATATTACACACAAAAAAAGTGCATGTGGTCTTCATTGATATCCGCTCAGACATTCATAATCCACAGGAACCAAAATGTTTTTTTATGTTATTTACGCGAATGCCGGAATAGCAGAGACATCCTGAAGTATGGTTGAAAATATCATATCCGGATACTACGTCAGGGTATTATGACGTCTGGCTTTCTGATAACGTTTCCCGCGCCTTATCAACCATGCTCTGGGCAGCAGTCACCCTGGGTTTTATGGACGCATACTCCTTCTTTTCGAATGCAGCCTGTGCCTCCTGGTACAGTTTTTCAGCCCGGTCGATCCGTGCTTTTGGTTTTTCAATTTTTGCCCCCTCGGTCTTTGCGATTTCAAGTTCCTCCTGGACAGCCAGTATCTGTCCATAGAGATCTTCCAGAATCGTGCGGTACTCCTCGCCCGTGCCTGCCTCTTCGGCTATCTTTTTAAGGGCTTTTTCCCGTATCGCTTCGCGTGCTTCTGACTGTCCCTGCAGGATATACTGGAGTTCGTCCTCTACCTCTTTTACTGTCTCCGCAAGTACTGCTGCAAAGTTGGTCCGTTCGTCTTTTGACTCCTCGTACCCGCTGTACGCCTCATACGCCCCGCCAGCCGCGGCACCACCGATCGCGCCGCCAATCCCGGCGCCCGCGATGGCTCCCATAATACCCTTCCCGATCTCCTTTCTGTATCGCTCGACCGTGTACGTGACCTTTACATTTGCTCCCTCAATGGTTATGTCGAGTTTTCCACTCTCATCGGTATGCTTGACATCCATAAGAGCAGATGCCGGGTTGAGTACCTGGTGGGTGATCTCAGTCCCTTTAAGGGCAAGATGTGACATCAGGCGCTCGGTAAAATCCTTATAGAGCGGAGCAACTCCCTGTCCATAGTAAATAAATGGCATGATGTTCGGTCTCCTTTGTATACTAATACATGGACAGGATTACGTTAAATGCTTAATTTTTTTTGATCAGTCCCTGCCCTTTGCAAACTGAACATATATACCCTGAGGCAACTGATGAGATCGGCTATTGGAAGAAACTGTATCACTTATACCATCAAATAACAAATTTGTTCAATAAAGTATATATTTGTACAATTTAAAATTGAATATATGCAAACAAAGATTCTCCTCGATGAGGAGCAGATGCCCAAAAAGTGGTATAACATCCAGGCAGATCTGCCCTCGCCACTTGACCCGCCGCTCCACCCACAGACGAAAAAGCCGATCGGCCCGGATGACCTGAAAGCCATCTTCCCGATGGAGCTGATCAAACAGGAGGTCAGCACCCAGCGTTCTATTGACATCCCTGCTGATGTGCAGGACGTGCTGCGGCTCTGGAGGCCAAGCCCCCTCTACCGGGCACACCGGCTTGAAAAGCACCTGAAGACCCCGGCGAAGATTTACTATAAATGGGAAGGGGTAAGCCCGGCGGGGAGCCACAAGCCGAACACCTCAATCCCGCAGGCGTACTACAACATGAAGCAGGGGGTCGAAAGGATCGCCACTGAGACCGGTGCAGGGCAGTGGGGATCAGCCCTTGCATTTGCCACAATGCTCTACGGACTGCAATGCACAATCTATATGGTCCGATCAAGCTACACACAGAAACCGTACCGGAAATCGATGATGCAGGTCTGGGGAGCAGAGTGCATTCCCAGTCCCAGCACCAAAACAAAATCCGGGCAGGCAATGCTGGCAAAGGATCCCGAAACGCCGGGAAGCCTTGGGATGGCAATATCTGAGGCGGTTGAAGATGCAGCGAGCCACAGCAATACCAACTACTCGCTGGGCTCAGTACTGAACCACGTCTGCCTCCACCAGACCGTCATGGGGCTCGAAGCGCGTGAGCAGCTGGCGATGGTTGATGATTACCCGGACGTGGTGATCGGGTGTGTTGGAGGCGGATCCAACTTTGCCGGCATCTCGTTCCCGTTTGCCGGTGACAAATTAACCGGAAAGCATAAGGATGTGGATCTTATCGGCGTAGAACCCGCATCGTGTCCGACACTGACCAAGGGGTTGTATACGTACGATCTTGCTGACGAAGCCGGGTATACGCCGCTCCTCAAGATGTTCACGCTGGGGCATGACTTCGTCCCGCCATCCATCCACGCAGGAGGTCTCCGCTATCATGGGGACTCTCCAATCGTCTCCCGCCTTGTGCATGACGGGGTAATGCGGGGGATATCCTATCACCAGAGCGAAGTCTTCGATGCCGCACAGACCTTTGCCCGTACTGAAGGGATTATCGTTGCACCTGAAACGTCCCATGCGGTGAAGGGGGCTATCGATGAGGCTCTGAAATGCAAAAAGAGTAATGAGAAAAAGACCATCCTGTTCAACTGCTCGGGGCACGGCAACTTTGATATGTCGGCATATGATGCATACTACGCGGGCACGCTGGTGGACTACGAATATCCGGACGAGCTGATCAAAGAATCACTCGCACGGATCCCCAAAGTCCCCTGAATACACTCTTTTTTTATGCGCCGCATCGTCCTCCTTATCAATCCTTATGCCGGGATGGGCGGAGCGGTCGGGTTGAAAGGGACAGACGGCCTCCTGAAAGAAGCAAAAGAAATGGGGGCTGTCCCCAACTCACCCGAACTGGCGTTGGCAGCGATACGTCCGCTGAAGGAGTCGGACATCCACTTTCTCACCTGTTCCGGTGCAATGGGTGAGGATGAACTGCAGGAAGCAGGGATACCCCGGTACTCGGTCGAGTACCTGGCCCCAGAAATGACTACTGCAACCGATACCAGAAATGCATGCAGCATTTTTCTTAAGCTGGAAGCGGATATGATTATTTTCTGTGGCGGAGACGGGACCGCAAGGGATGTCTATGATAGTGTGGGAAGCCGGGTCCCCCTCCTTGGCATACCTGCAGGGGTCAAGATGTATTCGGGAGTCTTTGCCATCACACCCGCTGCAGCGGCAGAGATACTCAAAGGCGGAGGAAAGATCGCAATGAGGGATGCAGAGGTTGTTGACGTGGATGAGAATGCGTATCGTCACGGGATACTTCGCACGACGCTCTATGGGTATGCCAGGACCCCCTACATCCCGGAAATGGTCGCGGGCACAAAACAGGTCTTTGAGCAGCCCGATGAGGAGCGGGCAAAGGCAGAGATAGCACAGTTCATCACCGAGGTGATTGACGGAACCCCCGGGGTGCTGACGATACTTGGCCCCGGAACGACAACCGAAAAAATTGCAGAAGTGCTTAATATTAAAAAGACCCTTCTCGGTTTCGATGCGATACGAGGACGCGAACTGGTTGCCGAGGATCTTAATGAGAAGGGGATTCTTACCCTTATCAAAGATGAGAAAAAATTGAGGCTTGTTATCAGTATTATCGGAGCACAGGGTTTTGTCCTGGGCAGGGGGACACAACAGATTAGCGCCGCTGTCATCAGAAAGATCGGCATTGCGAACATTATCGTTGTTGCGACCCCGTACAAGCTCTCCCGGACACCGCTCCTCTACATCGACACCGGCGATCCCACACTCAATGGCGCATTCGGTGATCACATCCAGGTCATCTCGGGGTACCGGATTGCACAGAGAAAGAGGCTCTTCCAACCGGAGCCGTAAAACATTCAACCAGAATTGTGGCGTTGTGATTGGGTTTACAGGAGTACTTAAATAACCGCGTATCATCATTCAGGCCGCCACTGTCTTATACTCACGAACGCCGAACGAATGATATGGGTGTTGCAATCCGGGGTTTTATTGACCGGGATTTCAATGACGTGGTCGCTCTTGAACAGGGCAGGAAGCGGAACCGGTACGGGGCTGCTGTTTTCGTGCGGCAATCGGCGGCACTCTATCCGCAGACATTCCTTGTAGCTGAAAATGACAGAACAGTGGTCGGCTATTCGGTCGGTGCAGTGGTTCAGGATGATTCAGGAACCGCGTGGGTTCTCAGACTGAATGTATCCCGGCAATGGCAGGAGAGGGGGATAGGAACGGCACTTCTCTCGCGGCTGATCTCAGAACTTGCCACCCGTCAGGTTCGGCAGGTCTTCCTGTCGGTTGCTCCTGATAATATTCCTGCAAAGAAGATCTATGCCAAACTTGGCTTTGTGAATGTTGCCCACCAGGCCAAATATTTTTGTGAAGGTGAAGACCGGGACATCATGCTGTATCGGGTGGACCGGTGAAGAAATTCCCCTGAACTATGAGAATGCCCGCGACCAAAAATGATGAAAAATGATTATGCCTGTAATGGAGCCTTTGGCGGTTTCAGGAGGATAAAAGCGATCACAAGCCCGATAACTGCAAGGGCGAGGACATAGGGAAACACCCCCAGATACGAACCGCTTGAGGTTTTTATGTACCCGGCAAGCTGCGGCCCGGCAATTCCTCCGGCGCCATAGGCAAGGAAAAGTATCCCGTAACACCGTGGATAATCGCCGGTGCCGAAATAACTTCCCGTCGCGGTCGGCGCAATGGCAAGCCAGCCGCCGAGGCACCCCCAGAGAATGACAAAGGCAAGGATGTATACCGGTACAGTCGGGATCTGCCACATCAGAAGTGATGCACATGCGATCAGGACGAAGGAGACCATGGCAGTATTCCGGGGAGTCAGCTTGTCTGTGAGCGCACCAAACACGGGACGCCCGAAGCCATTAAAGACGGCAAAGACTCCGACAAGCATCGTTGCAAGCCCGGTCTCAATTCCCACATCCGTGCCCACTGGTTTAGCGATCCCAATTGCCATGAGCCCGGCAAGACATCCGATGAAGTAGCATGCCCAGAGCCCGTAAAACGATGAGGTTTTAAGCATCTGCTCCCGCCGCATCTCGCAACCCTTCTGGTCGCCGGGTTTTGGAGCGGGGGGGCTCCACCCTAATGGTTTCCACCCGGCCTGCGGGAATTTCAGGGGTAATGCGAGCACCACGATCAGAATAATGAACGCAATACCGAAGATCCTGAACGTGTTCATAACACCGGAAGCCCCGATGAGGTATCCAGCGATATTGGCAGTCAGAACTGCGGAAAATCCAAACCCGAGCAGGGTGAGCCCGACAGCGAGTCCCCGGCGGTCAGGGAACCAGCGGGCCGCAACAGCCACCGGAACGCCGTAGGCGATCCCGACACCCGCCCCTGCGATCACTCCATAGAAGAGATAAAGCCACTGGACGGATCCTGCGAATGAGGAAAGGAGCCACCCGAGCCCGGTAAGGCATCCCCCGACTATTGTTATATTCCGCGGCCCGTATTTTTCAATAAACCTGCCGGTAAACGGCATGGCAATGGCAAAGAATGCCAGAAAGACCGAGAAGGGTAACAGGATCTCGTTTGCCGTGACCGACTGCCCCAGATCCTTCGTGAAGTAGGCAGTGAGCGGTGCAACAAACACGCTCCATGAATAAATTGAACCAAGACAGAGATTGATGACCATGCCGAGAAGGATGAGAATCCAACGCCCTTTTTCGGCATCCATCCCACAGATTTTATCAGTAACATCACTCATTTCAACCACTCCTGAATGACAGGAAAATTTCAGCAAGAAATTATTTTTTCTTTTATGCGGCAGTCATATAAAAAATGGGGGGCTACTCCTCCAGCGTTGAAATATCGCCCGGATCTATCCCCATCTCCTTTGCCTTGAGCACGCGCCGCATGATCTTGCCACTGCGGGTCTTTGGCAGCTTATCGACAAATTCAATTTCATGCGGGACCGCAATCGGCCCGAGCGTTGTCCGTACATGGTGGACAAGGTCCTGAACAAGATTGTCGCTTTTCTGGAAACCAACACGGAGGATTACAAATGCCTTGATCGAGTTCCCTTTCACCGGATCCGGTTTGCCGATGACTGCGGCTTCCGCCACTGCCTTGTGGGATACCAGCGCACTCTCGACCTCAGCAGTGCCGATATTGTGGCCCGCGACAATGATGATATCATCGGCACGCCCGAGAATCATGATATAGCCATCCTTGCCCTTGACTGCGAGATCGCCTGCAGTGTAAAGGTTATCGATGGTGTACCAGTACTTGCGGTACCGTTCATCGTCATTATATAACGTTCGCAGCATAGCCGGCCATGGAGATTTGATAACAAGGAATCCCATGGTGTTTGCAGGGACAGGATTTCCGGCTTTATCCACAACATCCGCAGTGACACCGGGAATGGGTTTTCCTGCAAATCCCGGGCGCATCTTTTCGCCAATCATGGTGGTGATCAACAGCATTCCTGTCTCCGTCTGCCACCAGGTATCGACAATGGGGCACCGATCCTTTCCGATTACATGATAGTACCACTCAAATGCCTCAGGGTTCAGGGGTTCGCCAACTGACCCGATGATCCGCAGCGAGTTCAGGTTGTACTTGTTGGGCCAGCTCTCGCCCACCTTCATGAATGTACGGATGGCGGTCGGGGCTGTGTAGAGTATCGTGATCTTCTGCTCCTCAATGAGATTCCACCAGCTTCCTGCATCCGGATAGTCCGGGGTCAGTTCGGTAATAAAAACGGTGGCGCCGACAGCAAGCGGTCCGTAGATGATATAACTGTGCCCGGTAACCCAGCCCGGATCGGCAGTACACCAGAAAATATCATTGTCCTTGATATCAAAGACATACTTGCTCGTGTAGTGTGTCCCGACCATGTACCCGCCACAGGTATGCACAACCCCTTTAGGCTTTCCCGTGGATCCGCTCGTGTATAATATGAAAAGCGGATCCTCCGCATCCATGACTTCGGGCGGGCATTCATCGGAAACCCCCTCCATCACCGCATAGAAATCCAGCTCGCGCGTCGGGTGGAGATCAAGACACGGTTCCTTCCTCCGGAGCACAATGACATGCTCCACCGTGGGGGCGTTAATGAGAGCTTCATCAACGATTGCTTTCAGCTGGATTGCTTTCCCGCGGCGGACTGCCACATCTGCGGTTATTACGACCTTTGCCTCAGCGTCCTGAATCCGCAGGTTCAATGCTGCAGCGGCGAATCCTCCGAATACCACGCTGTGTGTTGCACCGATCCGTGCACAGGCAAGTATTGCAATCACCTGTTCCGGGACAAGCGGCATATAAATACAGACACGGTCTCCTTTTCTCACGCCGATTTTCTTCAATGCATTTGCAAAGCGCATTACATGAGACAGGAGTTTCTGGTAAGAATAAACGCGCTCTATGCCACCTTCC
>PDVH01000427.1_pt1 | contig 10744 bp, 9 predicted proteins | sample 1369781 | NCBI WGS metagenome assembly PDVH01 (sample SAMN07795378, study PRJNA414565) | Alkali sediment metagenome, whole genome shotgun sequencing project. | isolation source: glacial lake sediment | place: Bosnia and Herzegovina: Donje Bare Lake | collected 2016-06
ATCTGTTCATACATGTCATTCAGATTGAACTTGCCGGACATGAGTTTCCGCGCGGTTTTCTCTGCATCCTTTCCCTTTAGGCTTTCTTCGGCCCGCTCCAACAAGGATTTAATATCACCCATACCTAAAAGTCGCGAGATGAAACCTGATGGATCAAACTTCTCAAAATCAGCGGAATGCTCACCAGTTCCCACAAACACGATTGGTGCACCAACCTCAGCAGCAGCACTCAACGCACCACCACCTTTGGCTGTCCCATCAAGCTTCGTCAGAACAATACCGGTGATACCAATTGCATCATTAAAGGCTCTAGCCTGTGGGCCAGCCTGCTGACCCATTGCTGCATCCATCACCAGAAGCTTCTCATCTGGTTTAATCGCCTTAAAAATATTCTTCATCTCAGAAATCAAATCATTCTCTAGTTTATGACGTCCAGAAGTATCAACAATAATCACATCAGCGGTTCGCTTGAATTTATTAAGACCTTCCTTGATGACATTCACCGCATTTTTCTCGTTTTTATCCCCATAGAACAAGACCTCGACTTGCTCAGATATTTGCTTTAATTGTTCGTAGGCTGCTGGACGGTGAACATCACCAGCAATCAATGCAGGCCGAAGCCCTTTTCTCTTAAAATACGTGGCCAACTTCCCACAACTCGTGGTTTTCCCTTGACCGTACAACCCAACCATCATGATGACCTGCTTTCGGATCGCAAGCTCCCGTGACGCTCCAACAATACGAACCAGCTCATCGTAGACAATGTGAATAACATGCTCCCGGTTCGTCATCCCTGCAGGTGGTTTCTCTTCAAGCGCACGTTGCTCTATTTTCTTGGAGAGTTCGAGGACAAGTTTAACGTTGACATCGGATTGTAATAATGCTCGTTGGATGTCTCGTACGACTTCTTTTACAAGCTGCGCATCGACATGTACCGCGTTTGCGATTTTTTTAATTGTTCGTTTCAGCGAATCTCCAAGATTATCAAGGACCATAGGAATCTTATTTGTGACATAGAACAAGAGAGATTAAAAGGTATCGTCATTTGGTTTTTCCCAAACATCTTCCACAAATATATATACAATTATTGATATTGAGTAGTCGAGGATGATCCAAAATGAACACCATAAAAAAACTCATTGGAATAGTAATTGTCAACCTCTTTCTAGCTACGAGTTTTAGCGGATGCGTTCAGCAACCAGGACCTGGTAGTAATATCATTATTATCCCTTCTGTGAACAACCTATATTCAGATAACCCAAAATCTATGATGGCATCGTATTACTCCTCTGAAGAAGTAACGATTTCCGTTAGATCTCTCGACAATCGCAAATTTTAATACTGTCGATGAGGTATTTGCACTTACAAATCAACAGAAGGAATTACTGAGGGCTAATGGATTCTTTGTAAAAGGTTTTAGTACAGAGGATGATATCGTTGTACCATATGACTATCTTAAAAACCATGAGATTCCTATTTTCGTTACCTCGGATACAGTATTGCATCTGTATCATATTCTGTTTGATCAAACTTTAAAAGGAATTGAAGAGCGGGAATTCTTCGACAACATCCTTGATCTTAGTAAAGCATTCTTCGACAAATCAATCGAAGACTACGAAACATTTACAGATCCTACCTTAAAGGAAGCAGCGAGACGAAACGTTGGTTTTTTTGGTGTAGCCTTATCCCTGTTGCAAACACCAACTGAGGACTACAACGGTTCAGAGAACATTAAAACTGTCTCGTTCTCGATTCCAACCTACGTGAGCGACAACATCACCACTGAACTCTCATTCATTGAAGCACATGAGGGTTTTCAGGATAGCTCCATTTTTCACTACCAAGAAGATTACTCTCAATACAAACCGCGTGGACATTACACCCAATCAGAAAAACTCAAACGATACTTCAAAGCGATGATGTGGTATGGACGAATCACGTTCTTACTACGTGGTAGTGATATAATAAATGAAATAGATGCAAAAATCGCGACCATCCAAGCATGTTTTATCTCTACTGCATTATCTTCGCTCACAATAAACGACGAGCCACTTGAAAAACTCTGGCAGAAAGTCTATGTCGTTACCACATTCTTTGTTGGAACCGCTGATGATCTCATCCCGTTTGAGTATCTCACTAGTATCAAAACAGTCTTCGGATCACAGTTCAACACCACAGAATTCACCGATGAGACAAAAATGCTGGACCTCTTGGGATCATTAGCACAACTTCGAAGCCCACAAATCTATGGGGGGACAGGGAACGTTATAATTCAACCCCCATTCGCAAGAGAACAACTCTATGAGGTGCTGGTGCTCGAGAAAACAAAGGGGATGCGACTGATGGGTCAGCGATTTATTCCAGATTCCTATATGTTTCAAAATTTAGTTTTCCCAACCACTGGCCAATACACAGGCGATGGAACACCATTTACTTATGGAATGGGACAACGAATCATGCCGCGAGGGCTTGACATCATGACACTCCTTGGTTCAACAAGAGCACGGGAGCTCCTCAATGCCGAGGGTGATACACAATATGAATTCTATGACCGGCAGATAGAAAATCTCTCAGCAAACTTTTCTTCATTGAATGTGACCGAATGGAATCGAAACTTGTACTGGAGCTGGCTATACACTCTGAAGCCACTGCTCAACAAGTTTGATACTAAGTATCCCTCATTCATGCAATCTAACGCATGGGCGGATAAAGAGCTCCAAACAACGCTTGCATCATGGACGGAACTGAGACATGATACGATCCTGTATGCAAAACAGAGCTACACCCCAAAAAATACATACATTCCTCCTGAGGAGAAACCTGTTGTTGGTTATGTCGAACCAGTCCCTGAGTTTTATACGCGAATACTTGCACTGACAAAGATGACAAGAACAGGACTCACCGATCTTAATGTTTTGAATCAAACAGAAACGAATCGTCTATACAATTTCGGAGTGGTACTCGAACGATTACTTAATATTTCAAAGAATGAACTCGAGGGAAAAGAACTGACTGATGACGATTATACGTTTATTCGAAACTTTGGTGAGCAACTTGATAGTATTGTCACCGGTGTGAATAACCAAGGAAAAGAAACCACCATCTGATGGTAGAATCATTTTAGGCGCAGGTCCGGTGTTCAGCTACTATGAATTCAAACAACCAATGTCGAATCGTTTGACGGATGAGCAATGGAAACAACAGTTGGAGAACGGACAACAACCAGACCGACCTTCGTGGACAAGTAGCTTTGTTGCTGAATAAATAGTTAGATGTATAATTTGAGAGCAGTGATTAACCTGCTCAAATCTTTCCCTTCAATGACAACATCAGCACACTTTACCACACAGGCATCCTCTGGATTAAATGCAATTCCAAGTCCGCAGGTCTCAAGCATCGGAATATCAAAACACGAATTCCCAACCGCTGCACATGCTTCCAATGGAAGATGCAGTTTCTTCGCCAGAGCTTTGACGTTTTTATCTTTATGCATGAGTTCAACATGAAGGACACCTTCGCCAGTCAATCGTCCATCGTTACCAACTTTTACTTCATTTGCATACGCATAATCAATCCCAAGATCATGAGCAACCTTTTCTGCTAAAATGTCAAGACCAGCACTTACAATTGCAGTGTGAATGTGGCGTTCCTTCAGAAACGAAATACATTCTTCTGCACCGTTGATAAAGGGAATCGTATACAATATATCCTGAACGGTGTCCTTCTTCACTGATTTTCCATTCTTTTTCCAAAGAGAAACATCCCTTCTGATGAACTCCAAATAATCGATATCTCCCCGAAGATACGTCATGATAGAACGTTCATTGGTTGTCCCAAAGTGTTCATGAATGTATCGCCAGGAACTCACCGTATCAAGGAGAACGCCATCCATATCAAAAAAAACGAGTTTGATGGTCTCTCTGTTTTTTTTCATGAGAGAAGATGGTTCTTTGTGTGTGCGGTAACATGGATAATTGCAGGTCGATTTCATTCGGGGAAAATCATGTAACATCCCCTATAAATACGTTTATACTCATAGAAAAATCGACATTATACGTCTATATGATTTTTCAAAAGAATGTAGCCTTTGTTCAGAAGAGTTAAGTTTATGAAAGTCTCATGAATACACCCGGTTTATGAAAAATCTTGCGGTTGGCATCTTCCATGACGAGGAGCTCGGTCGAGTGTTAGGGAAAAAAGGAACAGAAAGCGATATTGCGATGTTCAATAGAAAGACAGAGGATTATATTTTCACGTTTCTTTCTCCAGTGGTGGATAAATTAGCAGCAAAAAGTCAAATTATGTCAAGTATTGATGCCGCGCTGCTGTCAGTTCAGAAGATGACTCCTGAAGTAGGGGAGACAATTCTGATGCTTGACTCGTTTGGCATTTCTCAAGGTATCGTGATCGTTCCCCCATACACAGATCTAAACCCAATAAAAGCCCTTATGAAAGGTACATCGCTTGCATCATTTCTTATCAAAGAACGCGACTGCTCAAGCATCCTAGAATTTTTAAATGAAATTACGCTCCAACGAAAACTTACCGATCGTCCAATGGTTACTGTTGACCATTCATTCAGTGTAAAAGGAGTAGGTGAAGTCGTCTTAGGATTTGTTAAAAAAGGCATCCTACGGAAACACGACAGCCTTCTCCTGCTACCCGCAAATAAAGAAGTTGTTGTACGTTCGATTCAAATACAAGATAAAGAAGTTGATGAAGCAGAAGCAGGGTCCCGGGTCGGCCTTGCCATTAAAGGAGCTACTGCTGAAGAAATGAAACGAGGCTCACTCCTTTGTCCAGCAACGAGCGCAACTCTTACAACAACCATCTCTCTTTCATTTACACACAACCGGTTTTATACCGAACGCATCAAAGAAGGTCTCTTCCATGTCACCGTTGGGATGCAGACCGTTCCTGTAAACGTAACGAATGTTCACAATGGTTCACTTACATTGGGATCAGAAAAGCCTTTAGTGTACACCCCCGATGATACGTTCCTGCTGATGAATCTCAATGCAAAGAAGCTTCACATTATAGGACATGGAAAAGCAATAACATGCTCGTAAGATATTCCTTCTGTTTTTTATCCTCTAAGGCTAAACATTTATTAAGTACGTTACATACTCTATTATAGAGAAGAAATCTATGAAAAACCTCCATAAAACATTAGGTAAGAAATTGCTTGTCATCCTAGTAGTCGGATTTGGGTTCATTTTCGGTCCCTCAATCACCGCACAAATGTCTCTTTCTCAGGACAATATACTGAACAAAAAAAATGTTTATTTGGCTGATAACATAAGCCCATCGGTCTATGATCTACTGATTATTGCTCCACAAAAATTTGTCAACGCCTTACAACCACTTATCACCCATAAGAACAACGTTGGAATTCGAACACACCTTGTCACCCTTGATGAAGTGTATCATCAAATGTTCTGGCAGGGACGAGATGAACCTGAAAAAATAAAATTTTTTATAAAAACCGCAAAGCAAGAATGGGGAGTTCGGTATGTCCTTCTTGTTGGAGGAAGAAGTAGCCAGTTTCAACCGACCTGGCATTGTCCTGTAAGATACGTCAGCATGGTTGAAAACTGGGATATTGACTATCTGAGTGATTTGTATTTCGCTGATATTTATGATGCAGGCGGAAATTTTTCCAGTTGGGATAGTGATAACGACGGCATTTACGGAGAATGGTATCCAGGGGAAACCGCCCAGGATACGAATATTGATCTAATTCCTGATGTCGCAGTCGGTCGTCTTCCCTGTCGTAGTGAAAAGGAAGTAAAAATCATGGTTCAAAAGATCATCACCTATGAGACGACTGTGTTCAACCAACCATGGTTCACCACAATGCTTGTCGCTGCGGGGGATACCTACCCGGAGTCTCAAAATGCAAATTGGACTGGATATGAAGGTGAATATTACGGTGATCGTGCCATTGAAAATATGAGTGGGTTTACATCAATCCGATTATATACCTCTGATGGATCATTCGCAAACAAAAAAGACGTGATGAGAGAATTCCGGAATGGATGGGGATTTGTGTACCTTATCGGCCATGGCAGTCCAAAGCAATGGGGGAACAATGCTCCGAACGGTACACAGTTTATTCAAGGACCAAATAGCAATGATATGTGGCGTTTTCGAAACAAAGATAAACTCCCAGTCTGTGTTGTGAGTGGTTGTCATAATAGTCAGTTTGATGTTTGCTTGAGACGATTGTTTAACGCCTCTGCCCGATGGAAACAAGAATATATCCCGGAATGCTGGAGTGAACGCATACTCAGGGAACCAACAGGTGGTGCGATCGCAGCTCTTGGATGTACAGCGCTTGGGTACACAAAAGAAGATAAAACATCTTTTAAGGGTGGTATCAATGAACTTGAAGGTGCGTTTTTCTATGCTTACGGTCAAGATCATGTGATATTACTCGGTGATACGTGGGCTGCAGCAATTACATGGTATACGCAAACCTATCCAGTGGATTGGAATTCATCTGCCTGGAGCGACTCATGGATTGATACGAAGGTCATGCAGTCCTGGGTATTGCTTGGGGATCCCAGTCTTAAAATCGGCGGCTATCCACTGTAATCTTACTTTTTTCTCCAAGACGTAAGGAATAGTTTTAAAAAGGGTGTTCTCCTTACCTTCTGCCATGTCCTTACCATTAGATGTCCTAGAAAAAGCAGTGAACCAAAAATTACTACTTCTCTTAAAGGATGGAAGACACATCGAAGGCAAACTTTTAGGGTATGACGAATATATGAACCTGGTGCTCGATGAGGTCGAAGAAACGAAGGACGAGACCAAGCGCCGACTTGGGAGAATTATCCTGAGAGGCAGTAACGTTGTCAGTATTTCCTTTATATAATGGAAAAGCATATATAGGGGTTATTACTATTTATTAAATGGAAGGAATTGGGCTGGTAGTTGTTATTTTGTTAGAGTGCATCCCATCCCCTCCTAGTGAGGCCAGCCGTCCTTCCCTTTTATTCAAATGGGACGACATGTGAAGGTTCAACGAGGCAAGACACTTCGCTGTAAAGGATGGAAACAAGAAGCAATCTTACGAATGCTGGAAAACAACCTTGAGAACGCAGAAATACCAGAGGAACTTATTATCTACGGTGGCACCGGAAAAGCAGCACGGAACTGGAAATGTTACGATGCGATTGTTGAGTCACTAAAAACACTAAGTAACGATGAAACCCTCATGATCCAATCAGGAAAACCAGTTGCAATTTTTCAGACATGGACGACCGCCCCACGAGTACTTATTGCAAACTCAAATCTTGTACCACACTGGAGTACCTGGGAACATTTCAGAGAACTCGAACAACTTGGATTAACCATGTACGGACAGATGACCGCGGGATCCTGGTGTTACATTGGAACCCAAGGGATTATCCAAGGAACCTATGAGACGTTTGCTGCCTGCGCACAGAAACATTTCAAGAATAACCTTAAAGGAAAAATTGTTCTTACAGGTGGTCTTGGCGGTATGGGTGGCGCACAACCACTCGCGGTTACGATGAACCATGGTGTCTGTCTTGCTGTTGAGTGCGATGAGAAACGTATCAATCGACGTATCAAGGCAGGGTTCTGTGATAAAAAAGTCAAGGATATCGACGAAGCAGTCGAGCTTGTAACAAAAGCGAAGAGCGAAGAAACACCGTTCTCAGTTGGTGTTCTAGGCAATTGCGCTGATATCCTGCCAAAGCTTGTGAAAGACGGATTCAAACCAGATGTTGTCACCGATCAGACGTCTGCTCATGATGAATTAAATGGGTACGTACCTTCCAATTATTACGGGAACTCTCTGAAAGAGGCATTCGTATTACGAGCGAAGAATCCAAAGAGATATATCCAGCAATCCATGGAGAGCATGAAACAGCATTGTAAAGCGCTACTTGATTTTCAGAAAAAAGGATCAGTTGTGTTTGATTATGGGAATAATCTGAGAGGCCAGGCCTTAAAAGCTGGATTGAAGAACGCGTTTGAATACCCCGGATTTGCCCCTGAGTATATTCGACCGATGTTCTGTTTAGGTCGAGGACCATTCCGCTGGCTTGCGCTAACTGGGAATCCAGAGGATATTATGAAAACAGATAAAGCCGCCATAAAGATGTTCCCGGAAGATAAGGTTTTGACAAACTGGATTACCCTTGCAGAGAAACACCTTCCATGGGAGGGTCTACCAGCCCGTGTCTGCTGGCTTGGATATGGAGAACGAGCACAATTTGCACTTGCAATTAATAAAATGGAGTGTTGCATCGCCTTACCGAGAAACGGAAGCAATGCGAGATAAAAGCGACGCGATTGCAGACTGGCCACTCCTCAACGCACTCTTGAACTGTGCAGCTGGAGCGGATAGCATTCATATCCATAATGGTGGCGGCGTCGGCATCGGTCTTTCCACGCACGCGGGCATGGTTGTTGTGTGTGATGGAACAAAAGAAACTGATGAACGTATCAAACGAGTTTTTACCACTGACCCTGGGATGGGTGTCGCACGACATGCGGATGCAGGGTATAAAGAAGCAATTAATCTTGTTAAGAAAACAGATATTCGTATACCTATGATAAAGAAATAAAGAAACGTATAAACAAGAGAAGACCTACTTGTTTAGTTTAAACTGCCTACGATTTTCTCAACCTCATGCAGAATTCCACAGGATTTTACAAGATCTTTCATTCTCGTATGATCTGGGTACAGAGGTCGGTCTTCATCTAAGAACTTCACGTATTTTCTGATGACGTCTTTTGCCTTGGTGACTCCTTTGCCGAATTTGTAGTCTCGGAAGTCAAGTGCTTGTGCAGCAGCCATGAATTCAATACCAAGAATACCATATGCGTTGTCAAGTATCTGAAAATTCTTAATCGCCGTATTCATCCCCATGGAGACGAAATCTTCTTGATCAGCAGCAGCAGGAATCGATTGGATAGATGCAGGAGCTGAGAGAATCCGTTGTTCAACGATGAGCATATCAGCCGTGTATTGACTCAGCATTAGCCCAGAGAACATCCCTGCACCTTTTGTTAAGAATGCGGGAAGCCCAACGTTCAACGCGGGGTTATTGAGCCGGTTCATTCTTCGTTCAGACATGACAGAAACCATCGTGATCGCGATACCAGCCATATCCATCGGTAATGAGACTGGTGTCCCTTGGAAGTTCGCGCCAGAAAGCTGCAGGTTTTGATCCGGGAAGAAAATCGGGTTATCCCCAACCCCATTCAACTCGATTTCAACCTGAGATCGTGCGTACGTAAGAGCATCATGGGCAGTACCAATCACTTGAGGTGTCGACCGCATCGAATATGCGTCTTGTATTTTACATTTCATCTTCCCTTCAATAAGATCGCCACCTTCGATCAGTTTCTGGATAGACTTTGCGCTTCGCACCGCACCAGCGAATCCTCGCACTTCATGGATTTTCACATTATACGGTTTCATATTCGCCTTTAATGCTTCAAGAGACATCGCAGCTGCGATCTCCGCTTGTTTCAGCCAGTTATTTGCATCATATAAGAAAATAGCACTCATGGCAGTAAGGAGGTTCGAACCGTTAATAATCGCGAGGCCATCTCGTGCTTGTAAACCTGGAATAGGAATGCCTGCTTTCTTGAGGGCATCTCTTCCATCAAGCAGCTCCCCCTGATAATATGCTTTTCCTTCACCCATCATAAGCAGAGCGATTTGCGCCATCGGAGCAAGATCACCACATGCACCTACCGATCCTTTCTGGCAGACATACGGGGTGACACCTTTATTTAACATTTCAACAAGAGTTTGCGTAATATCAGGGCGACACCCGGAGTTACCATGCGCGTGCACATTCACCCGTGCCAACATCGCCCCACGGACATACTCAAGAGGAGCAGGCTCCCCGATCCCTGCCGCGTGATTATAAATAAGGTACTTCTGGAATTCTTTCATCTGATCATTATTCAGCACTACTTCAGAGAACTCACCGATACCAGTATTCACCCCGTACATGATCTCATGTGTTTTTATTTTATTCTCAAGCATCGTACGACACGCTTTAATCCGCGTAAGAGCAACAGGATGAAGTTTTATGTTTTCGTTCTGTCTTGCGACTTGAACTAGTTTCTCAATGCTTAATCCAGATCCAGTGATAACAACGGCCATCGAAAAGCCTCCTTTTTATGCGAAAAGCAGTACGGGATAAAATAAGTAGGTATTAAGTTTCCCGCTGATTCTCCCTTTGAATAATACAATTCATTAATAAAAAAAAAGAGGAAATTATGGCAAGCTGGTTATATTAAGAACAACTGGACCAATCAGAAAACCGGTTGCGTGCTTCGTTGCCTGATCTGCATTGGATGCATCAACAGTCACGGTAATAAGAATCTTCCCAAATCTAAAAAGCATTGCTTTTGCCTGCATTGAATCCTTAGAGTTAAGTACTGTACTTTCACTAGTCGATGAGACGTTAATAAATCCAAATAACCCTCCAGTAATCACAATCATCGCATTGACATCTTTTGCACTTTCATCACCGATATTGCTGATCTGAGCAGTAACACCAAGTCCACCAGATATCTTGGTGATTTCAAGAACCGGCCGTGGTTGTTGTGCCATCTCAGCAAGCGTTGCTAGTATAAGTCGCGAGAATCGAGTTGCATAGGTTATATTCATATGAGTAATGGTGTCATTAGATGAATGATAGTAATCATTGAAATTGAATTCGGCATAAAAAACTGCATCATAACCATA
>PDVH01000196.1_pt1 | contig 10737 bp, 16 predicted proteins | sample 1369781 | NCBI WGS metagenome assembly PDVH01 (sample SAMN07795378, study PRJNA414565) | Alkali sediment metagenome, whole genome shotgun sequencing project. | isolation source: glacial lake sediment | place: Bosnia and Herzegovina: Donje Bare Lake | collected 2016-06
GATGAATAATAATCTTTGTTAAGATTATAAATTTTTCTTCTAAAGTATTTACGAAATTTATTACAACATTCTTTTGAAAAAAAGATGCTCTTACCCTTCTTACCTTTTGTACTTACTTTTCTTTCACAACCACAAGAGCAATTAATTGTTGGGTAAAATTTATTTTTTGCAACAGTTTTCCGTTTTAATTCAAAAAAATTAACACGACAATCTTTAGAAAAAAAAATTTTTTTTAATGATGTTTTAATTTCTTTTCCACAACCACATTTGCATTTTATCACTCTTGTTTTTGATTCGATTTTAATTTTATGATAAAATTTATTAGCGCATTGTTTGCTAAAAAATTTCTTTCTACCATATGATACGATTTTTTCTCCACAACCACACTTACAAGTTGTTTTAAATGATTTATTACTAAATTTGTGATTTTGATATTTTACACAACATTTTGAATTACAAAATACTTTTCTATTATGATGTGTTTTTCTTTTTTTTCCACATTGTTTACATATAAAAACTCTTTCTCTTTTCTTTTGATTTTGAATTCTTCTATTTTTTTTTTTGCATTCAATTGAAAAAAATTTTTGATTACCAGATTTTTTATTATTAGGCAATACTAATCTACCACATCCACATTTACATATCCTTTTCATTCTTCACATCCTCAATTGATTGACGTATTATATTACTTAATATTACAGGATCTAAAGCGTCAACTTCCCAAGTGTTTACGCCATAATCTCCAATATATGAATCTGCATTACTATCACTCCTTTTTGCTGGATTGGGATGGAGTTTATACTTATCAATTTGATCAAAGTTAAGAGCTATTCTTTTTATTTTAGTTTCAATATTAAATTCATTTAATCTTTGAGATAAGTTTTTTGATATAATCAATCCTGTTGGATCGTGATCACCTATATAAAGAATTTTAATTTTTTGATTTGAACTAAAATATCTATTATAAAATGACCACAATGCTGATTGGGATGGATATCCCCTACACGGAAGATAATCAACGCATAATGGTGAACACACGCGCTCAACTATTCCTGATAAAGCATCTTTTTCAACCCAAATCTCTGGTTTAATAGGATAATCTTTCCACTGATCTGATTTAAATTTAATTTCCATTTTTGGATAATCCCACCTATGTTCTTGATGTATAAATCTTGAACGATCTTCAAAAGCATCCCAATCAATATATCCTGAAAGTCTAGCCCTACTTACTATTAATGATAACATATCATATTTTTTTTGTTGATTTGGAAAAAAACCACGAGAAACAAATTGATAAAATAATTGCCTAATAGTTAATTTTAAATTATCATTAATATATTCTTCAACAATTTCATTCACCATATTTATGATTGACATTGTAATAAGATTAAATCTCCTTTTAACAAACATTCTTTTCATGATAACTCCTTAAATAAAATAAAGACAATAATAAAGTTTCCTCTATTATTGTCATACCACACTATCAACAATACTAACGCTTCTTCCTATACCTGGCCAAACTATATTCAGCTTCAATCCTGTCCCCAATTTTCTTAACAACTAACCACCACCCATCATTGTGTCCAAAGCCACATTGCTTTTGTTGTACACACGCTTCCTGAGTAGCATCATAAAACCTGACAAGATCTTTTATCATCTTATCTGCCGAATTTTTCATTTTCAACATTTGAGAAATGACATTATCAGCCGCTTTCATTCTTTCTGGAGGTATTATATATTTATAAATATCAGATACCTTATAATATTCTCCATTAGGATCTTCTTTCATTGCTCCCCAGCCACATTCACATTCTCCGTCTTGCTCAATGAATTTGTACTTTTTTATTTTTTTTTCCGACATTATTAAATCCCTTCTCGAGCACATTTTAAATTGACTCTTGCCATCAATGTCTTAGTCATGGCTTGATATACCACTTCATGCAATTCAGGATGATCTTCTTTATTTTTTTCAAGAAGATTAAATAACTCTGTAACTTGTTTATCTGAAAAATTAACTGTAACACATTCGTTCTGTTTCTGTAAAACTTCAAAAAAACGTTCTGAAGACATAATATGCTCCTTTAAAATAAAAAAGCCCTCGATTATTCATCGAAGGCTTGAAGGTTAAATACAGTTAAATGGAATTTATTTTCTTTTTGAATTATATAAAACCTTATTGACGTTTGATCTTTCCTTTGTCAAATACAATCGTGGATGATCAATATGGCTTACTACCAAATCATCCCTTACGATGAATGGGCATCCATGGGCATAAACACGTTCGCGCCATTCCTTGTCCTCATAGGCAACTCCATAAATGTAATCTTCGTCAAATCCGTCTATCTTGTCATAATTAAATTTTGAAATAGCGGAGCAAAAATGGAACCGTCTATTATTATGGACGGAGTGTTGATACCATTCGATAAAAATTCCGTCACTTTTTATCGATTCACATGCACAAACAATATATGAATTTGGATCTTCTTGAAATACAAAATCAAATCCTGAAAAGACGTCTGAACTATGAATACATTCCGGATTGGATATTACAAGAAACTCACCGGTCGCTTTTGCTGCACCGACATTATAACATCGACATGAGTTATATGTATAAATATCGGTATCAATAACTACTATCTTCATTTTGTTCCAAAACGGTTCCAACTCGGAAAAGAACATGTCCCTATCATGTGAATTATTTTTTAAATCAAGAATGAATATTACTTCATAATCTTTTCTGTCAAGATACCATTTTGATAAAGAAGAAAGAGACGGACTGATGATCTCAGGTCTTTTGTAATACGGATAAAGAATAGAATATTTCATACGAATCCTTGATGTTCGAGTTGTGCACTATTCCACATGGCATTAAGAATGACATTATAATCAGAATAATAGCATCTTTCACATTTTGTACCATCCCAATAATTCTGATTTTTATAAACCAAATCTATTTCATCAATAGTACCCATAGAATAAAATCTCGGCCAATCAAGCATTGGAGGATTGGAACTATACTGTATACCGCAACAGCCTACAAACATTCCGTCAGGTGTGATGTTGGGTTTTAATAGGCTGATCAAACATCTTGGGTGTCCCTTTGTATATTCTTTTCTTCCTTGCCATATTACTTTTGAAGTATCAACCCTTGATCTATCCAGAATATCTTTTAATATATGAAGTTTGCTTATATTCCTATTATCAAGAATATCATCAACGATTCGAATATGGGTAAATCCATTATTATTCGCAAATTCAATCATATTGATAATATTTGGAATGTTCGGATCTTCTTGCGATATGACATAACTGAATGACCAGCCTGTTTTAATCTTTACCGCCTCCCTGATTTCAGAAGGATTAAACTCACGATTATCACTTAATGATATTCTGCACCAGGTCAATAAATTTATTACATCAAGGTTAAAATTTTTGAACATGATACCATTCGTCACCAACGATGCATCGATTTTCTTTTCTGACAAGAATTTAATGTACTCAGGTAATGGTTTATAGCACAATGGATCTCCACCGCCAGTATTGGTAACTGCCCTTATTCCAAGTTCTATAAACTTTTCGGTCATTGCTTTTGCAATATCAAACGGCATTTCAAGTGTTTTGTCCCTTTTTGCGCATGAACAAAAAGAACAATTCAGTGGACATTTATTTGTAAGATTTGTTTGAAGGTGTCTCGGCATTATTCTATGATTTCGCGCTCCATCCACTATGTTATTATCACAAAACAATTTTGCCGGCACCGTACTTGCTGCAGTATATGATTGATTATTCATTAAGATATTACCCTTTCAAATTCGATGAATTTTATTTTCCCAATAAATGTATAAATCATTCAGTGTTGTATCAATATCGATTTCAGGTTTCCATCCAGTCAAATCGCATAAAGCAGTAGTGTCACCGTGTTGATAATCAATATCATTTTTTCTATAAAGTTTATCCGATACGACTTTTTGTACATCGCTTATGCCGCTTATTTCTATTAATTTATCAGTGAAAAACTTCATTTCTCTTGGGGTATCTCCGCATATATTGAAAACTTTTCCATTTGAACCGTCATTTATCATGAGTAAATAATAAGCGCGTACGACATCCCTGACATCTATCACAACCCTGGTGGTTTTTAAATTACCTACTTCCAGTTCTTTTTTATCATATATGGCCATTTTTACCAATCGATAAGCGTCACTTGATATTGAAAAATTCATTCCCCTTCTTGGTCCGGTATGACTGAAAGCCCTGGTTATAAAACCGGTAAGATACTTATTGTTCATCCGTTCCTGCATATACAAATCAATCATCGCTTTTGACGTACCATATGGATTGGATGGGCAAATTTTATCATCTTCATGTGATTTTCTTCCATAATGTCCTGAGTTCCCATACACTTCCGACGTTGAACAGAACATTAATTTACAATTAGGTTGAATTCTCGAAATGGTATTGATGATATTATATGATCCATTAACATTGGTATCCATAGTTTCCTGGGGATTTTTGAAACTCAAAGATGGATGGGATTGTGCAGCTAAATGGAAAATACCGTCAAATTTTTCCTGTATAAAAAAATTGATCATGCAGGGAAGGTCTTTTATGTCTCCGACAACAAATCGTATCTTCTCATATGTTTTGATCTCTACAATGTCAAGAATATCCGTTTCCATCCCATTGTAGCGTCTCACAAGGCCAACTACTTCGTGACCTTCTTTAATCAATAAATTGGCAAGGTGCGGTCCTACGAATCCGGTAATTCCAGTTATCAAGTATTTCATTCTATATATTTCCAATTCTTGTGTCTTATTGTTTTTGTTTTTATGGTTCTCTCAAATGGTGTTCGTGGATACATGAATAATTTATCGGTAGTATGAAGTTTTTCTACAAGATACGTAAATACGGTATCAACCATGTGTATTTCATCAGCATGTTCTATCAACCAGCAATAATCAAAAACATGTTCCAATCCAAGATCTTCAATATTAATACCTTTAACATCGATATCTATTTTATAACTATCAGGTCGTGTTCCGAACGTACTGCATTTTAATATGAAATTTCCATCTATTTTTTTTTCTCTATCATACCTTCTTCGTATATTAAAGTAATCAATCCAGTCGTCATCATCGCATCTTATTGATTTATACTTGGCCCTCATAAAATCATCAGGATGACTTTTTCCCGCATTTTTCAAATCGATAATGGTCCCACTGACATGTTCATTTTGATCTACAAAATTAATTGAAGTAATTAAATAATCCCTTATATACAAATATTGACTTTGGACCGGCCAAATTACTTCTTGTAATATGTAGCCTATCTTCAAACAATAAAAGATATCACCAAGTCCTGCAGGTTGATTTATTATGAACATTTTAATTTATCGATTTGGAGTAATAATCAAAAAACCTTGATGACGATAATCTTTTTTTATTACATGTGTTTTGTTGAATATGTCCTCTATAAAACCTATACCCAATCTTGGTATGGGTATATTCGAATTGCCTAATTGAAAAGGACCATATTCATATAAATTCAAATCATCAATAATAAAACTGTCATTTTTAATGCTCCTATTATTGATAATAGTCTGTAATTCAATATCGAGAGGCATGTCTTCCTTTTCAAACTTATATGGCGCCAATTGATAATCAGCCCCGGGAAAGTGGGCATCCAACCAAAATAAAATTTTATCATTCTTGTCAATGGACGGTAATAATTTATTTAAAACATCTATTGATTTACCAAGATGAAAAGAAACCCTTTTGTCTTTTATTGCTTTTTTCGCCCTATCATAAAGGGATGGCATTACTTCTATCGTGTGTATTTTTTTGAAGCATTCAAAGGTTGTAGCATGGAAAGTCCCGATACCTCTCCCTGTTCCGGTCTCGATAAATACATTGCAATTAAAAATATTCAAATCATGCTGATTGAGTTCTCCCATATCAAACCCTCATCCAACAGGTATTAAACCCATCGGTTTGCATTACATTGTAATAAGATGGAATTATCTTACTGATTCGATCCTTTGAAATCCTGGTTGTTTCAATAAAAAGAATTTTAGGTTTATGGATTTTAAAATCAATCCCTTTAATGACTTTTTCTTCGTATCCTTCAACATCGATAGACATGAAATCTATCAATTCAGGACATGATTCTTTTTTAAGAATTGCGGATGTCGGAAGACATTCTACCAATCTTCCTGGATATTTATACGGAGTTCCTAAAAAAGGATCATTGTATTTTATCTTTTTATTCGGAATGAATGTTTCTTCTCCATACAAAACGCAAGATTCAGTAATATCCGATGCTCCAACATTGATGATCTTCAACCTGTCCAATTTATCATAATGTAAAAGTGATGCTTCGTGGCAAAATTCAGATATCGGATCTATGTAAATACCACTCCATCCAAAATTTAAAAGTTCAGCGGTATTACTTTCCTGAAGTTCTACAATGGAAAAATTACTTTTCCTCGATTGCGGAGTAGTTGTATGACCTACGCCAATCTCAACAAGAAACCCTTTTTCAGGGGAATGCAATTTTAATATGGTCCCGATCCATGGACTTTGAATAATATGTTTGAATTCGTTGTTTAGCATATCATGATAGTTGCATTATAAAGCAACCTACTCCATTAGGATATAGGATATTATTCATTGTTTTTTCATTTTTCAGTATCCAGAAATCATTAACAAGTTCGTAAGTGTATTTTTCAATAATTAAACTTCCTTTTGTCAATTCAATAATAAGGTCCCAATCATAATTTTGATGATATTTTTGCCATAATGGTTTTCCATATGGAACAGTCAAAAATATTTTTCCTGTTTTTTTAAGAATGGATATCGCTTTTTGAAACCCCTTTACATCTTCTTTTTCACGATAAACCTTGTCACTTTCAGTACATTGTGAAAAATGTTCCAGCGATGACAAGAAGATTATTATATCGAATTTTTTATCTTTAAAATCATAAGTGATAAAATTACCTTGATAATCCCCTCCACGAAAATCGCATACCCGGTAATCACCCTCAAGTTTTTTTATTGTATCATACATTTTTTGATTGTATAAAGGTTTGCTTGGTACTCCTCCTACATCAAGAATGATATCGTTTACATTGTAATATTTTACAATTGATTCAGAAATAAAATTTATTTCAACCAGTCGTTCTGTTTTCCATTCATTATAATATATCTGTTCCATTATTATTTTCTTGTTTCAGTGGTCGCTGAATTGAAATTATAAAAATAAAGAACTCTGTCTATCCTAATCTCATTCTTTATTTCTTTACATGCCCTTATAACCCAATCAATGTCTTCCCCAAAATTAGTATCCTTATAAAGATATTTTTTTGCTATTTCTGATCTATAAACCATCGTGTGTGCGGGTTTTCCTCGCCATTGGGTCCGTGATTTACTGTATTCATAATTGATACTGTATTTCGAATAGATACGTTTATTGGGATCTCCGTCAATAGTAGTGATACAATCATAAACGACACAATCAGCGGTAGGATTTTCCTGGAGTGCGTTCATTATGGAGGATATATAATCTGGTGCAATACCATCGTCATCATCTATAAAAACAAGATATTCACCTTGGGACATTCTTAAAAGTTCATTTCTTTTTTGTCCCACACTTCTTTTTTTATTGTCGAATAACCCAACAATTTCAATATCCGAATTATCACTAATTTGTAGTAATAAATCATTTATCAATGGTGTAAAAAATTTGGATAATCGACTGGGGATAGTAGGAACGAGGATAGACAGCTTTATCATCATTTACCCTTTCCTTTAATTAATATAATTAAAAAAACAACCCTAATTAATAATCAAGGTTGTTTTTTAAAATTAACGGACTATTCGAATTGAATGACCCATAGACAAGTCACCGGTATTGATGGTACCAAATTCAGGTTGAAAAAAAATACTCTTTTGGGATAAAGATATTGATGCCGTATCTCTGCACCACAAATTACCACACCTTCCAACTTCTCTAAAAATTGATTGGTCTCTATAAGATGGTACACGCACCCCACCTGGAAGCAATCCAAGTCCGGAACGATTATTTAACATGATATTATTACCAACGGCACAATCAGTACTTGATGTATCCCAATCTGCTTTTGCAGAAACGGACTTTGCAATGTATTCCTTATTAGAACCGCACCAATACCCTAACCCTTTGACGCCTACATATAAATTCCACCATTCCATCTCACTTGGAATGGCATATCCGGATGGTAAAAGATTTTTAGAAAATGCAACACATCCATTATATAATGGACCGAATAAGTCGATACTGTCTTTATTTTTCGTATTATTATAATAACAGTATCTTCCTATTCCATCGCTTTTACTTGAATTCCATCCGGTCCTTGATGTGTCAAAAGTAATTGGTGTCCCGTCATTATAATGGGTACATTTTAAATTTTCAGTCGACACCATAATCCAACTTATTTTAACAAACTGATACAGGTTACCATCATAATCCCTCCAAGTCCAAGAGCATGGTAACATCTCTATATCGATTCCGCTGGTATCTGAATTATAAATGGCCTGGCGATAATATATATAATCATTCGTGTCTTTCTTGACCGAAATTACATCGTTTATTACCGTACTGACAGCGGCGACTTTCTTGGGACAATTACCACTTGATAATTTTGTCCCAACAGATACCTTAAACCGTGGAATCCATTGACTGGATATTGGTTTTGAAATGATTCGACCAACTGGATTGCAAACTATAAAATCAGACTTAGATTTTATAGTTATCGGTTTGATATGAGTGGTGGTATTAACCGGTCCCGAAATGATAAAGCTACCATCAATTTTAGAAACTGTAGATGCACCATTCCGTTCAAGTTTTACTTTTGCGCCGTATATCGGATTGCCTGAAGTATCATGGACAATACCACTAATGTTGAGAGATTGGGCAAGAGAAATGATAGAGAACAATACAGTGATGAGGAAGATTTTAAGAATACACATAACGGACTCCTTTGATAATATGTTAAAAAATATAACTCCTTCATTATTGTTTTACCATATTATCAGAATATGTAACTTAATATTAAAAAAATGCCCTATTAAATTAATAATAAGGCATTAATAGTGGACCAGGTGAAAGTAGAACCCGCGTCAATAAGTCTTCTATTCCTTAGTAATTTTGAAATAGTTATCCAGTCGATCGAGAATTTCGATCATATCATCGAAGCACTCGCGTCCTTCTTTTGTAGAACAATCCCAAGCTTCTTCTTTTCCTTCGATGCAAGAGTTACGCAGTGCTATAAAATCTTCACGAACATTTTTATCTGTGTACTTTTTTCTTGACATATATAGATCCCCTTTATTAGTCAATTTTAAGAATTACTATCACAGTCAGGATTACGGCATACTGATGTCTGGCCGTAGGAGAAGTCTGCGTTATCTCCTACTACGACACCCATCGTAAATGCGTGGCAGTCTGTGCATACTTCTATTTCTTCCTCATCGGGAAGAGTGATGTACTCGCGCTTCAGTATTGAACTATCATCTGGCATGGAGTTACTGATCTCGACATCCAACTCACCTGTAATTGGATCATATTCTGCAGTAGAGTTAATTTCGGCTCCACAGCTCCATATAGATGTGTATTTGACATGCATAGCAAAAACCTCTTTTCGGTTAAATAAAAAAAAGTCTCCTGATCATTACAACCAGGAGACATTAATGGTGGACCAGGTGGGAGTCGAACCCACGTCCGTCATAGAATCCATACTGAGCGCTACATGCTTATCAGATTCTTCTTTTTTTCAACTAAACTCGAGAACCTGCAACACACGCTAAGTTTAGTTAAATCGTGGAGCGTAATTTAAGGATCCCTTCTCTACCACGCATTCGGTACCCGATCCGTGAATTAGAGGTCATAACTACCACGGCTTAATCATGACCTTAACTACCTTTTATCAGGCAGCTTTTGCGACCGGTGCCATCGCCATATCGCACATTGCAGCGAACTGCAATGCAAAGGCAACACCCGGATTAACTGTTTTGTTGGCAGTTAATGTTTGCCGGAAGTTTAACGAGGCCAACCGACATCCTCGGCATGCTCTCAATATTTCACCTACAACGTCGAAAACCGGTACTGGCCCAAAATGGTAGCGGGAGACAGGATTGAACTGTCGAATGGCCTGGTTATGAGCCAGGTGCCTTACCACTTGGCGATCCCGCAATATGAAAAGAAAAATATATTATTCTATAACATCAGCTCCGAATAATATCTTAACAATCTTCATCAAGCTTTTTTTAGATACATCATTATCATCCATAAAACCACTACATACTCTTTTTGAAAACTCATTGAAAGATTCAAATTTCTTTCCGTTATTTGAAAGATCAATCCTTTCTTTCGTTGTCAAATTAGAGTGGATGATACCGATTCTATCATCACGATAATTAGTCAGGTACTCCCTTGTTATTATCCATCTTGGTTTTATTTTCTTTTTCACTACACCTCCCTAATAAACAAATTTTAGATCGTTTTTTACCGCATATTAATGTATTAACATTCAGAACAAATGGGATGCCGAGTTCTTTTTCAAGCATTTTTACCGCATTATTAGAACTGATAAGCATTCTATCTATCTCATCATCCTCAAGTTTAAACACCGGAGTAATGGTAATACATGGTATCATCATTTTTTTCCATTGTTTTGCCAATGACTGTTTAAGTGATGCCATA
>PDVH01000429.1_pt1 | contig 10719 bp, 12 predicted proteins | sample 1369781 | NCBI WGS metagenome assembly PDVH01 (sample SAMN07795378, study PRJNA414565) | Alkali sediment metagenome, whole genome shotgun sequencing project. | isolation source: glacial lake sediment | place: Bosnia and Herzegovina: Donje Bare Lake | collected 2016-06
TTCTTAGCTTACCAGGGTCTTAATGGCGTTGAAAACCGGAGCCGTGAACAGGGCGATCAGAATTGTGTACATTGTGAATACGCCCATCAGCTCTCCGGTATACATCTTCGAATACTTTTGCTTCAGAGAGATGATCGTCATCCCGCCGACAATCAAGCAACCAAGCTGAAAATAGGGGAATTCGCTCACACCTGTTACTGTATACTCAGCGAATCCGAAGGTAGCCGTCACCAGCACCACAAATATCGCCAGGACTAATGTTTTAAGTGTCTTTTTCATGATCTGTTTCCTCCTTTGTACTTAATTTGTTTTGACTTATATAAACGCATTATCCATGCCAACTTTGCGAGCTTCNGGGGGAAAATTTCTAATATCTTGATTATACGAAGCTATTATGAATTACGATGCTTTCGGGACAGNGCTTCAGAGCCCTGAAAGGTGGGGGGTATTTAAAGAAGCGTTCAATGACATTTAATAAAATGAGAAATTGGAAGACTAATACTTTATTGTTTCGTTTTCATGGTAAGAGTCAGTAAGATGCCGGTGAGTAGGAGATAGGCGAGTGCGATCGTGTAATGTGCATGTGATGCTACCGCCCAGGGCAAGTAGACCTCGCCCGTGGGAAGCACCGAATGGATGATACCAAAGGGGGTGAGTATAGCACAGGTCAAGGTGCAAAGAGCGGCAAGCCGAGGCTTGCGGTCAATCATAAAGGCCAGCATGCTGCCCCAGAGGAGCGCAGTTATTATAAAGCCATTGCTGAGTACGGTCAGGCTCTGATGTAAAACCTGTAAACGCATTGGAAGCATTTCGGGTGTAATGGCCATCGCACCAAGGAATTGGCCGAGAATAATGATAATAAGGTTGGCGATGACCGGCATGAAACTTAAACTCACGGCCTGGGAATGGGATTCCGGCGCTTCCTTGTAGGCCTGATGGACAATTTCGAAACCGATATAGATAAAGATGGGGGCCAGTACAGCACGGGGTATGAATCCTACGATCACAGACAATAAACCGATCAGGGAGCCGATACCAATCAGTAGCGCAGTTAAGAGAGTGTACCAGTAAGTGGCACCCATCTTCTTGTACGCCGGATGGCCGATATAGGGTGTGGTCTGAGCCACACCGCCAAAGAAAGCAGCGATCAAAGATGTGAAAGCTTCGGTCAGAAGGATATCACGTGTGCGATATTTATCGCCTGCCAAACGGGCGCTCTCGGTATTGTTGATCCCGCCGATTATTGTCATAATGCCGAAGGGGATGGCAATAGGCAGGTATTGGATGCTTTGCGGCAGAGTTTTGAGAAAACTGACGGAGAAAACAGGGAGACATATGGTCATCTCAAAGGTTGGCGCCTTGAACTCCGGGATGTATCCGTTGTAACCCAGGATTAAATGGATTGCAGTGCCCAGAAGCACCGCAATCAGTACTCCGGGTATGCGACCCGGAAGCTGCATCTTGCCTAACAGTACGGCGAAGATAATCCCCATGGCCACCATGCCCACGACGACCTCATTGAAGATCTCAATAAGCGGCAAAAACCCAAGCAGCAGAAGGCCGACACCGGCGATGGATCCCAGAAGCCCGGCCGTGGGTATGATGCGCTGCACCCAACTGCCGAAAAAGGAGGTGATGACCTTGACAATACCGATCATGAACAGGGCTGCTATACCGATGTGCCAGGTAAGCTCTGCGTCATGTGTGGCGATATAGGCAGGTCCGAGCACAGCATAGACCAGTCCTATGGAAGTGGGTGTATCAATACCCAGCGGCATGGCGGTGACGTCGTTTCTGCCCGTTTTCTTTCGTAACCGGATAGCCAGATAAGTATATACAAGATCGCCGATGAATACCCCGACCGCTGTGCCCGGGATCATACGAGTCAGTATGATATCCGCTGGATAATTGAAGGTGAACATGAGGATGGAGCTTAAAAATATAAGCACTCCGAGGTTATCGAGAAAGAGGGCCAGAAAGGCGGTTATTTCCCCCCATAACCTGTTCTGATTGAACGCAGTACGTTCCTTAATCATATAATCCATACCCCAAAGAATCGTGAATCACTTCATCCGGCTGAAAAGGGCGCTTCCCACCAGTACCATCAGCACAGCAAAGAAGGCAATAACACTGAGATCGACATATAGCGGAAAGGCGTTCAGACCGAGTAAGGCGCCTCTGACACCATCGACAGTATAGGTTAGAGGATTCAGCTTTACCAGTCCCTGCAGCCAGCCGGGGAGCCGGTCATTTACAGGGAAGAGCGCACCTGACAAGAAGAAGAGCGGGAAGACGACGAATGTAGCTATTACCTGGAAGCCCTCCAGGCTTTCGAAAAGGGAACCTAGGGCAAGGCCCATTGAGACCATCGCTATGGAAGTTATGGTGAGTATGAGCAGGGCAAGGGGAATGCCCCAGGGGGTGATGGTGGGGAAAAGGAATGAGAAGAAAAATAGTATTACCACCTGGATTGTAACGTCGGTGCAGCCGCCGAGCACCTTCCCGAAAAATATGCTTATGCGCGATACAGGCGCCACCAACACAGCTTTGAGCACGTCAAGCTTCCGGTCCCAGACTATATAGAGGCCGAAGAATACCGACCCGAAAAGTACAGACATCGCAAGAATCCCTGGGTATATGTAGTCCTGGTAGTTGACACCGCCGACATTGACACTGGCCCCCACGCCGCCGCCGAAGAGAAATAGCCACATGAGCGGCTGGACTATACTGGATACCACACGGCTCTTTTCTCGCTGGAAGACCTTGATTTCACGCCACCAGATGGCGTATACACCGAGAAGCTCTTTCCGGATGAGCCTGTCTTCCATGCCTTAGCGCCCCCTCGCGCGGTAGCGTGCAACGGATTCCACCCAGCCGCCGGTATCCTCGGTTTCTTCTTCCCTTATGTCCCGTCCCGTAAGCTTGATAAACACGTCGTTAAGAGTAGGCACCCTTGTCTCCACACGCTCCACATTCTGGACCTTCGAGAGCAGATCGGGAAGGTGAAGGTGGGCGTCTTTCATGGTTATCTCAACCAGGCCATCGTTTAGTTTCACGTCCGAGACGTAGGAGAGGGCACGTATCCTGTCAATGGGCGGCTCCTTTACCTGAATGACAACCATGTACCCGCCCATTGATTCCTTGAGATCCTCCGGGGTGCCAAGGGCAATTATCTGACCATGATCAATGACACCAACCCTGTTGCAGACCTGCTCCGCCTCTTCCATGTAATGTGTGGTGAGCACAACGGTGGTCTGCTCATTTTGGGCCATTTTCTTGATGTAGTCCCATGTACGCGCCCTTGTTTGTGGGTCGAGCCCCAGTGTGGGTTCGTCGAGGAAGAGTACAGCCGGACGGTGCAAAAGGCCGCGGGCCAGCTCGAGGCGCCGCCGCATACCGCCGGAATAGGTGCGTGTAATGTGTTCGGCGCGATCTTTCAGATCGACAAGCTCCAGCATCTCTATAATTCTTTTCTTTCGGACATCGGTGGGAATGCCGTAGAGACGGGAGTGAAGTTCGAGGTTTTCGCGACCAGTGAGAAGTGTGTCCAGTGTAGGGTCCTGGAAGACGATGCCAACCTTGCGCCTCACTTCCGCAGGCTCCTTCACTATATCATGACCTACTATAGAGGCGCTGCCCGAACTCGGACGGATGATGGTGCAGAGCATCCCGATTGTGGTGGTCTTGCCCGCCCCGTTTGGGCCGAGCAGGCCGAAAATCTCGCCCTTCTCTATGTTCAGGTCGATGCCTCGAACGGCCTGAATCTTGCCATAAGTTTTTGCAAGTGCCCGGGTCTCTATGATGGCCATGTTTGATGAGAATTCCTCTTTTGGAGATTTACCGTCCAATGCCTTTTGATTTCAGTATATTCTTGGCCTCTTGATGCCCCGTTCTTGCAGCTCTTTGAATATCCTTTATTGATTGTTCATGATTCCCGAGCACTTCATAAGAAGCTGCACGGTTGATATAAGCCATCGCAAATTTAGGGTTAAGCTCTATTGCCTTATCGAAATCTTTCACGGCCTGTTCATGATTACCGAATCTTGCATAGCAAGTGCCTCGCTTGTCATAAGCCTCAACAAAGTTGGGACTCAATTCAATAGCCATATCGAAATCCTTTATAGCCTGCTCAATGTTTCCTAATTCTAAATAACTGCGACCCCGTGCGAAATAAGATAGAACAGCTCCAGGCTCCAATTCACAGGCTCTGGTAAAAGATAAGATGGCTTCCTGGTGACTACCGGCGATCTGCAAAGTACAACCTTTGCTGATCCAGTCCACAGCCCTGATTTCTGTCTTATCTTTCGTTTTCTTATGTCGGCCATGGCTCCAGACGAAAAGGATAATGCCTAGAAGTGTAAACACGATGAAACCTGCAGGGCTCGTATGATAGGAAGAATCGATCATATAGCCAAACAGCGGCATTAGAAGAGAAAATAATTGAACAAACAAGTATACGTCTCGCCGGAATAAAAATTTCATTTCTATTTAAGTCTCTTTTTTCCGATATCGCGCTGCAACAGTTTCTGAAAGAAAAACACCGATCCTATTTCGCCGCGGATTTCTTTAACGTAATAAAGGCAGATTCGTTATCACTTGTCGATATAATTACTCTCACAGGACAGACATCGAGGCTAGTGGTGGCATATATAAATCTTATATTTATGCCCTTGAACGCCAATAAGTTGGTAACTGTCTTCAACGCCCCGGGCTTGTTATCAAGTTCGACCATGATTACGTCAATTTCCTCAATTGGTCCAAAATCTCTCTCCTTTATTGCTTCACTTGCACGGCGGGTATCATCTACGACCAGCATAATTGTAGCCTGGTTTGACCCTGGTATTTCATAGCCTGCTATCGCCTCGATGTTGATTCCGCGATCAGCCAGGTACCCTGCCATTAAATCCAACACGCCAATCTTATTGACCACGGTTACAGAGATCTGCTTTGTCAGCAATGTTTTCTTTAACATAATTGCCCCCCTTTCTGTTATCAGGATGTAAATCCCGCAATTGAAAAAGCCAACCATTTTCCGGACTATCTGTTTCCAGCCGGAAGAGGTTGGCTTTTTCAGTATTAATGATACCTCCTCAATACCCCCGGTTATATTTTTTCAAACATAGACTGAAGTTCCTTAATCAAAGCTATCTCCATTTCGATAAAGCGGTCTTCGGTGAGGATGAATTCGACCTCGTAATACGTCTGGTATTCTACTGCACTGGTGGTATGCTCGACGACCTGGGTGATGGTAATGTCCTTGAGGCCTTCGTAATCCTTAGTACGGGATATTTCCGTTTTGCCGAGGATGAGACGCATGGCTTTTTTGGCATCATCAACGGTCTTAAGAATGATATCAATTCCCTCCAGTTTTTTTATGGCCTTGCTAATCTTTTCGTCCCGTACTCTGATTCTCATGATCCCTCCACATCGGATGATAACTCTTTATAGTCATATATATTTTATAGTTTCAAAAGAAGTGTATTAAATTTGTGGTTGGGTGTCAACAGAATAGAAGGGTTGCATTATATATATTTCAGTCGAAGATTTTTCAGGGTATTAAATCCAAGGGGCTTTGATTGACTGTATTTCATTTTTGTTATAAATTTACATACTGAGCTGTTTTATTTATTTGGGAGGCAAAGATTATGAAGAAATGTCCAAACTGTTTAAAAAGTATCGAAAGCAAAGCGATTGCCTGTGAATTCTGCGGCAGAGACATTCCTAAACCCAAAACAGATTCCAAAAGCATATTTTATTGTCCATTATGCCAAACGGAAGATTCTTATTGTGACTCTACAAATAGAATATATTGTCCCCACTGTGTGAATTATATTAAGCGAGATGAATGACGGTTTAACATAGGCCCTTTAAATACAAATGCAGGAGGCGCAAGTCTTTAATGCATATTATATATTTCCATAATATACAAAGAAGGATGTGACTATGAAGCATATTTCTTTTTATTTAATACTGATAATATGTATGATTATTTTGGCGTTTCCCTCTGTATCGCGCACAGAGGAAAACGGAGGCAATGTGGTGCAGAAGGGTGTGCAGACGATTGAAAAGAAGATGGATCAGGGCGTTCAGAAGGTTGAGTCCGCGGCCGAAAAAGCTGCCGAGAATATTGAAGCAAAAAAACGAGAAGCTGAGGCAAGGATCAAAGCAGCTGCAAAATATGGACATGAGAAAGCACAGAAAAGAGTTGAATGGCTGAAGAGGAAAGCTGCAAAGCTGGAAGCGGAAGCGACAAGAATAGAAGCACGCATGGAAGCCGATATCCGGAGGGAACGAGACAGAATCGAGAAAAAAGCACTCGAACTAAAAATGAAGCTGGAAGGCGATAAGCCAAAGACGGAGGAGAAGAAGTAGATTTGGGAAATTTCTCTTACGGCAATAAAATGCTTATCAGAGCTAAAATAATCCAACGGAAAAAAGCAATGAGTGGGTCCAAAGCCCCGATATACAACAGGCCGATAATGATAAATAATCCAAAAGGCTCAAGGCGGGAAAGGTAATATTGAAATCTTTCCGGCACGAATCCCATGAGGATTTTTGAACCGTCAAGAGGTGGGATCGGAATTAAGTTAAATGAAGCCAGTATGATATTTATTTGTGCCAGATAAAAGAGAAGTGTTGCCAGAACTCCCGAAGGTGCCGGTGATAAAAGGCGAAGTAGGAAGAAAGCAAGAAAGGCCAATATCATGTTTGCTGTGATTCCTGCCGATGAAACGAGTATCAGCCCCTTGCGCGTGTCACGCAAATTATTAAAATTTACCGGCACCGGCTTTGCCCATCCAAAACCGAAAATAAAAAGCATGACTGTGCCGATAGGATCAAGATGTTTTAACGGGTTGAGGCTTAACCTGCCTAGCGACTTAGCTGTTGGATCACCCATCCGGTATGCCACCCAGCCGTGGGCCAGCTCATGAAGAATAATGGAATACAAAAGAGGTATCGCAAGAAGAATAAATGTAAAAGGATCCTTGATTAGAAGATTGAGCAGTCCCAATTATGCACCTACTATTTGCGATTTGTATTTTTGAAAAAAGTTTTCTCTTTATAATATACAATTGCTAAGTTTTAAAATAGTATTTTTAGGATATAATGAAACATAAATCCTGGCTATACAAAAATCAAAGCTGTTGGAAATTACAAATAATGATAGAGTTTTGAAAAACTTCCAGATATCGTTAATACATAAACTAGAAGACCCACCATAAATAGCAGACCCATGCTTTAGAATGTGGTATAAGTAACATAGGCAGGTAACTATGGTTAAAAGTGTCATTTTAAATGTCGGACAAAAAATAAAAAGAAAAGAGTTAGAGAAGCAGGGATGGGTTTTGTTGATGAATTTGCCTAATGGCAATGAATTATTAAGTCGCAATAACATAAAAGTGATGTGGGATCCTACAAAAGAGGAAATTGTGCATTTATTCACTTCCACAGATACTTACAGACATTTTTAAGACATTCTAATTCGAAGCAAATAAAATTACCACGCACTAATTTTATGCAATACTGCAAGTCGCGACATGAGGTTAAAATGAAATCATCAATCTGGAAATCTATCCTTCCTATGCTCTTGGGTATTACTATAGCCTTATTACCAGCCCCGCAGGGGCTGAGTTTGACAGCATGGTATTTCTTTGCCATATTTTGTGCCGTTATCTTTGGCCTGATCCTGGAACCTATTCCGGCCGCTGCGATAGGGTTTATAGGTGTATTCCTGATAGCAGTTTTGGGCTATGTCAGTCCAAAGCCGGGAGACTCAATCAGGTGGGCATTATCTGGCTTTTCCAACACAACGGTCTGGCTCATATTCGGGGCGTTCATGTTCGCCCTGGGCTATGAAAAGACAGGACTTGGCAAACGTATTGCGTTGATCCTTGTCAAAATGTTAGGCAGAAGGACCCTGGGATTAGGCTATGCAATAACCTTTTCTGACCTGATTCTGGCCCCCTTTACTCCATCAAACACCGCGAGGAGTGCAGGTACTATCTTCCCTATTATACGAAATCTGCCGGGCTTATATGGTTCTGCACCCGGAGAGACAACGCGAAGGATCGGTGCATATATTATGTGGACAGCCTTTGCAACTACCTGTGTCACCAGTTCAATGTTTATCACCTCTTTAGCGCCCAACCTCCTGGCTCTTGAGCTTGTGAATAAGACGGTGAAAATAAATATTTCCTGGACAGAATGGTTTGTCGGATTTCTCCCCGTGGGCGTCATCCTTATCCTTATTCTTCCATATCTTATTTACAAGATCTACCCGCCCGAGATCAAATACAGCCAGGAAGTCCAATCCTGGGCATCTCAGGAACTGGGCAAGATGGGCAAGTTCAGCCGCAGGGAACTGGTGATGGCATTGCTTGCTATCCTCGCCCTGGCTCTGTGGATTTTTGGTGGAAGCATCATGGATGCTACCACTGTGGTAGGTGTAGTCATATCTTTGATGATAATCACAGGAATCGTCACTTGGGATGACATCCTAAGCAATAAACCTGCCTGGAATGTACTGGCATGGTTTGCTACACTTGTCGCCATGGCAGACGGCCTCAATAGGGTGGGTTTCGTCACCTGGTTCGCCAGGAGTGCATCAGCTCTTTTAACCGGGTTGTCTCCGATCGTCATCATGGTCAGCCTGTTGGTTATATTTTTCATCGTTCATTACATGTTTGCCAGCATTACGGCTCACGTTACGGCTGTTCTGCCCGTGATTCTGGCAGCTGGCGCCCTTGTGCCGGGCATGCCCGTCAGGACTTTTGCCATGCTTCTCTGTTACAGTCTGGGGATAATGGGCATAATCTCTCCGTATGCCACTGGTCCCGGCCCGGTCTATTTCGGGAGCGGATACGTCAACCGAAAAGATTTCTGGACCCTCGGATTAATTTTTGGTCTGATTTTTCTTATTGCGCTGATAGTCATTGGTATCCCATACCTTCTCGCTATACAACTTTGATATTAATATAGAGGAGAGCCAGAACATCTATAAGGAGATCATATGCCTTCATATCGAATCGCAATTATACCGGGAGATGGGGTTGGAAATGAGGTGGCGTCAGAAGCTGCCAAGGTTCTAAAGGCAGTCGCGGATAAGCACGGATTTAATATCAAGACGGAAAATTTTGACTGGGGTTGTGACTATTATTTAAAGAATGGGATGATGATGCCAGTCAATGCCCTGGAGATATTACGAGGTTTTGATAGCATTTTTTTGGGATGTATCGGGGATGCCAATAAAGTTCCCGACCATATCTCCCTGACCCTACTTCTCACAATTCGCAGGGGGTTTGATCAATACATAAATTTACGGCCAATCAAACTCTACCCTGGTGTCGAATCGCCGGTGAAAACTGCAACACCTGAAACTGTTGACATGGTGGTAATCCGGGAAAATACCGAAGGAGAATATGCGGCCGCAGGGGGTTTCTTCAAGTTGGGAAGTCCTGATGCCTTTGCTATTCAGACAGGTATCTTTACTCAAAAAGGATGCGAAAGAGCGATTCGCTATGCTTTTGAGCTTGCCCGCAAGCGGAAGAAGTTTGGCATCAAGGTTCCTGTCGGAATGGTAACCAACTGCACTAAATCCAATGCACTTAACTATTCCATGGTTTTTTGGGATTCGGTGTATCAAAGAGTAGCTAAAGAATATCCGGACATAAAGACCGATATGGCTTTGGTAGATGCCATGACTATGTGGTTTGTAAAAAATCCGGAATGTTTCGATGTGATCGTAGCCTCCAATCTCTTCGGAGACATCATCACGGATCTCGGAGCAATGCTTCAAGGGGGTATGGGATTTGCGGCAGGCGGGAACATTAATCCGGAGAAAATTTACCCCTCTATGTTCGAACCTATTCATGGCTCAGCACCCAAGTACGCCGGAAAGGCAATAATAAATCCCATAGCATCGATTGAATCGCTTCGGATGATGCTGGATCATCTGGGAGAAGAGAAAGCCGCCTTGGATATACAAAAGGCTGTGATGAAAACCCTGGCCCTGGGGAAAGTCAAGACATTTGATATGGGGGGGACAAATAGAACCAATGAAGTCGGCGACGCAGTCAGAAAGGCTATTCTCAATACATAAGCTGGAAGGAGGATAATTTATGCGAAAACATAATCTCATTATAGTATTACTTGTTGTGATACTGGTTACCGCGTGTGCAGGACCCAGAGTCAAGCTTTTCAGTGAGGCACCCGAGCCCCTCAAAGAGTACACTATCGAAGGCAGAGGTGCGGATAAAATCTTGCTGGTTCCTGTAAACGGATTGATCTCAGACATGCCTAAAAAAGGTTTAATCGGTACATCGCCTAGTGTGGTTGAACAAGTTGTTTCGCAGATGAATAAAGCGGAGAAAGATAAACGTATCAAAGCGGTTTTGCTCAAAATAAATTCACCCGGGGGTACGATCACCGCCAGCGATCTTCTATACCATGAAATTTTATCATTCAAAGAGAGAACGGGTGCTAAAATCATAATTTCCATGATGGATATTGCCACGTCCGGAGCTTATTACATGTCTCTTCCTGCCGATATGATCATTTCGCATCCAACAACAGTAACGGGTTCCGTGGGTGTTATTTTTCTACAACCTAAAGTCAGTAGCTTGATGAACAAAATCGGTATTGGTGTGGATGTGAAAAAATTCGGCAAAAATAAGGATATGGGGTCGCCTTTCAGGGATAGCAGCGAAGAAGAACAAAAAC
>PDVH01000430.1_pt1 | contig 10714 bp, 8 predicted proteins | sample 1369781 | NCBI WGS metagenome assembly PDVH01 (sample SAMN07795378, study PRJNA414565) | Alkali sediment metagenome, whole genome shotgun sequencing project. | isolation source: glacial lake sediment | place: Bosnia and Herzegovina: Donje Bare Lake | collected 2016-06
AATCCGCCCTTAGAGCGGATTCGATAGTGAAAGGTCTACTAAGCTTCACCCGCCAGATGACTATCCAGACAGAGGAAACGGATATTATACCCATGATTGAGGAGACTCTGTCATTTATAGAACATCAATTCAAATCCAAGCTTATAGAAGTAGTCAGGCAATACTCTCCTGACATGCCAATGGTAAACATTGACAGCAATCAGATCAAACAGGTATTTATAAACGTTCTCCTGAACTCTGTCGAGGCAATGGATGATGGCGGAATTATCACCATAACAGTCGATGAGATAAAAGATGACTTTAATCAACGGTACATGCAGATTGTATTTGCTGATACAGGTTGCGGTATCTCCGAAGATAAAATTGAAAAAGTGTTTGATCCTTTTTTCACAACTAAGGATGATTTTGGAAATACGGGTCTAGGGCTCTCTATTACAAAAGGAATCATCAGTAAACATCACGGTACAATCGGGATAGAAAGCGAGGTTGAAAAGGGCACACGGGTCATCATAAGACTACCCATAAACTATAAATTAGAAGATTCGGTAAATCACGCACATATCGACTCTCGTGTTATTGCTACTTAAGCATATATCACTTCATGGCTAAACAGGCCGTGAACCTTTAAGGAAAAATGAACATATGATTCGTCATCAAATAGAACGCAATGGACTGGTATTAATCGCTCTTTTCATGGTATTAATATACTGGATCATTGATTCTCTGTCATCCGATCAGGTGTTGACACGTGTATCGATAGCCTGTTTAGTAATTATATACGGGATATTCACCCAAACCCTCATTAACTCCCGTAAGGCAGCGCTTGAGGAAAAAGAGAGGACACAAAAGCAACTGATCCAGGCTGAGAAACTGGCTTCGCTCGGTATCGTGGCTGCCGGCATCGCGCATGAGGTTAAGAATCCTCTGGCGATAATTATCCAGGGAGTGGAATACCTTCGGACTTCCACAGGCTCTGATGCTCACCTCGACGATGTCGTAGGGAGAATTAATAAATCCGCCTTCAGAGCCGATTCCATCATAAAGGGGCTTCTGAGTTTTACCCGTCAGATGCCCATTCAGGCTGAACCAGTGGAAATTCAGCCTGTCATCGAAGAGACGCTGTCATTCATAGAGCACCAGCTCAAACTTAAACATATTAAGCTTATCAAGCGATTCTCTCCGGGATTGCCAAAGGTAACTATTGACTTGAACCAGATCAAACAGGTATTTTTAAATGTACTTTTAAATTCAGTTGATGCTATGCAGGATGGGGGGACGATCACCATTAGTGCTGATCCGGTAGTGATTGCATCCGGACAGCGACATCTGCAGATCATTGTTGCAGACACCGGATGTGGAATCCCCAAAGATATAATTGAAAAGGTATTTGATCCTTTTTATACAACTAAGGACAGTTCGGGCAATGCGGGTTTAGGACTCTCTATTACAAAAGGTATCATCGACAAGCATCACGGGACAGTGCGGATTGAAAGCGAGGTTGAAAAGGGCACACAGGTAATCATTGGATTGCCCGCCGGCAATCCCCATTAAGAATTTTGGAAAATGATATTTGTTTTTATATTCCAATAATACGGGAGGGCATCATGAACGAAGAAAGTAAATCAGAATTACCATCTGAAAAGAAAAGAATTTTGCTCATCGATGACGAAGAGGATTTCTGCTATTTTGTCAAGCTCAACCTTGAAAAGACCGGGAGATTTAAGGTTCTGACGACTACGAGCGGAGCCAATGGCGTAGTAATGGCATCGCGGGAACGTCCTGATTTAATTCTTCTGGATATTATCATGCCGGAAATGGGAGGTGGGCAGGTTGCGGAACTGCTGCTTGAAAACCCAAAAACAAGAAATATACCTGTATTATTCATTACTGCTATAGCATCGAGACGGGAAGTCCAATCACAAGAAGGAATTATAGGAGGGAGAAACTTTATCGCCAAGCCAGTAACACCCGAAGAATTGATGGCCAAAATAGACGGAATCTTCAAACGCAAAAAATAATAGCTTTTATACCTTAAAACAACAAATAATGTCCGGCGAGGCGCCCAACCTGCTCAGCAATCGTATAATCCTCCCGCCTGGCTGTATTATAGTCGAATAAAAATAAACGCTGAAAAGAGGGGTGAAATAATTTCTAATTTGACAGGCACTCCCAGAGGTTGTAACAAGCGACCCGATTTCTTTTCTTGACACTTCAGTGCAATATAGATATGTGAAAACATTAAGTAGTCTTCATTCGGATGCCGGTGTTGGCTGCATCAGCGGCTTCACAAGGTATTAATAGCACCGCCCAAGCATTCTTAAATGAAGGCAACCCGCGGCAGGTTTAAACAATGAACGAAATAAACTACGGAGTTGACTTATGAGATCATACGTCGTTTTTTCATCCATGGGGCCTGACCGTCCCGGTTTGGTAAGAGAAATTGCAGAATTTTTTTCGGCGCGCGGCATTAACATCGAGCGATCGCGCGGCTGCGTTCTGGGAAATGAATTCGGCATGGTCATCCTGACTTCAGGCAACAACGATAACATCGAACAGCTGATCAATGATCTGGACATCCTTCGTGAAAAAACCGGCCTTGACATTTACGTCCGGAAAACAAAGGCGCCCCTCCACAGAGAGGTCTTGCCGTCGATTCCCTACAAGCTCATTGCCATATCCATTGACAGACCGGGAATCATCCATCAAATTTGTAAGGTCCTGCATGATCGACGAATCAACATCGAGGATATATTAACCAACGTTGACCATGACCCCGTGTCTGGCGCCAACGTTTTTCAAATGATCTGCTATTTTTCCCTGCCGCCGGCCGTCAAGATTGTCGATCTCAAGAATGCCATCACCCGCATCAGTGACGAGTACAATATCGATATCCGGTTCGATGCGGTGATCAACAAGTAGCTATGGGAAAAGTAAAAGAAAAACGTAACAACAAGGCCCTGAGGCCGATCACCGAAATCGCAGCCTCTATCGGCCTTACGGAAGACGATCTGGAATGTTATGGACGCTACAAAGCCAAGGTCAGGATCGAGGCGATAAAGCGATTCGAACGCAGGGCAAATGCTTCCCTGATCCTCGTTTCCGCAATGACCCCAACGCCTGCCGGTGAAGGAAAGACCACAGTATCCATTGGGCTTGCGCAGGCCCTAGCCAGGCTGGGAAAGCAAACGATTGTCACCCTCCGCATCAAAGGCGGCGCTACAGGCGGCGGTCAGTCCTGCGTTCTTCCCGTGGACGACATCAATCTCCACTTTACGAATGACTTTCCGGCGGTGGAGAGCGCCCATAATCTTCTGTCGGCCCTTATTGACAACTCGGTATTCCACGGTAATCCCCTGAATATTGATCCGCGCAAGATCACCTGGCGTCGTGTGATGGACATGAACGACCGCTCCCTACGGGATATCGTAATCGGTCTCGGCGGTTCCACAAATGGTGTACCCCGCGAGACCGGCTTCGACATCGTTCCTTCCAGCGAAATCATGGCGATTCTCTGCCTCTCACGATCTTATGCGGAATTAAAAGACAAGATACGAAAGATCCTGGTAGGATTTACCTATGACGATAAGCCAGTCATCACCAAGGATCTGAAGGTAGAGGGAGCCGTCACCGCCCTCTTGAAACATGCCCTTCTTCCCAATTTGGTTCAGACCACAGAAGGCGTACCGGCCATCATCCACGGCGGTCCCTTTGCCAACATCGCCCAGGGAACAAACAGTATCATAGGCACCGATCTTGCACTACGCTTGGCCGATTATGTGGTGACCGAGGCAGGGTTCGGCTTTGAACTTGGCGCGGAAAAGTTTTTCGACATAGTAGCGCCTTACGGAAATTTGAATCCCCGCATCGTTGTCCTGGTGGCAACGGTTCGTGCCCTGAAATATCACGCCGGTATGCCCCGTGAGGAACTGAATATGCCCAACCCCCGTGTGGCGGTTATTGGCATGGCTAATCTGAGGAAACACTATGAAAACATCAGTAAGTTCAATGTCCCCTGCATCATCGCCTTGAATCGTTTCCCTTCTGATACGGATGCAGAGATACAGGCGGTCATCAGCGCGGCGGAAGATGAAGGGATGAATATTGCACCTGCCGACATTTTCCGTCTTGGCGGTGAAGGAGGCATGGAACTCGCAGAAAAGGCAGCGGATATAATCGCTAAATCAACCGGCACCTTCCGGTCGCTCTATAAATGGGACCAGCCGGTGGAAGACAAGATCTTTACAATAGCGAGTAAGATATACGGCGCTGTTTCCATCGACTACCAGCCCCTGGCAAAGCGAAATCTCGACCTCATCAAGAAATTCGGCTTCGACAAACTCCCGATATGCATTGCCAAGACCCAGCAGTCCCTCTCGGATAACCCTGCCCTTCTGGGACTGCCGAGCGACTTCATTGTCACTGTTCGGGAAATCAAGATTGCATCGGGGGCCGGCTTCCTCATCCCCATTACCGGCGAGATCCTGCGTATGCCGGGCCTTTCGAAAGCACCGGCGGCTTACCACATCGACATCGACGATGACGGGAATATCACAGGTATTACTACCCCTGGAAATTCCTGACATCCCATTTAGCAAGACGCAACGACCAGGAAGCACTTTTTCCTATCTTCCCTATTTACATATCGCTTCTGGAAATATTGCGCCGTATATAAGTATTTAAGAGAAGAGATTATACAGGTTGTGCCCAACATGAGTAATGCTGCACGGAAGTTACTTTTAGTGTTTCCAAAGAGTGAAGCTGGATACTGGGGAAAGGTTCGACACGGAAAAGCTGGCCTGGTGTCCCTGGGTTTATCGACAGTAGCGGCACTGACCCCTCCGGATTGGGAAGTGGTTATCAATGATGCCCGTGTTGCCCCAGTAGATTTTGACCAGAAAGTCGACATGGTTGGCATTACAGGCTATACAGCGGAAATACCCAGTACCTACGCTATTGCGGATGAGTTCAAGAAAAGGGGTGTCCCTGTGGTCTTAGGCGGCGTCCATGTCAGTGCATTACCGTCAGAGGCGCTCGAACATGCCGATGCGGTCGTCATCGGTGAAGCGGAAGGGATATGGGAGAAGCTGCTGGTTGATTTTGCGGCAGGAGCGATGCAATCCACATATCGTTCAGAAAAGTTCTGCTCCATGGAACAGATGAGAATCCCAAGACGTGATCTCCTCGACCGGAACATGTATACGAATTTCAATACCCTCCAGGCAACAAGAGGGTGTCCTTTCGATTGTGATTTCTGCGCTGTGACAGAAGTATTCGGGCGCAAATTCCGAACACGACCCGTGGAAGATGTGTTAAATGAGATCCGCGCCTTTGACACAAAAGATTTTTTGTTCGCCGACGATAACATTTGTGGGAAACCCGATTATGCAAAAGAACTCTTCACGCAGTTGATTCCACTTAAGAAAAAATGGGGGGGACAGACCTCCATCACTTTTGCCAAGGACGATGAACTGCTCAAGCTTTATGCAAAAAGCGGTGGGCGGTACGCTTTTATAGGCATTGAGACCCTTGCCCAGGAGAACCTCCAAGACATTAACAAACCCTGGAACAAGGCTGTAGATTATGAAGAAGCCATTCGTAAAATTCATCGTGCTGGTATCAACATAATCGGAAGCTTCATCTTTGGACTTGATAATGATGATCCGTCCGTTTTCCGGCGCACCCTCGATTTTATCCTGAAAACCGGAATTGCCGCCGCTCAGTTTCATATCCTCACACCTTTTCCAGGAACGCGTCTTTACACGAGAATGGAAAAAGAAGGACGAATCATCGATCGAGACTGGTCTAAGTATCATACGAGCGAGGTCGTCTTCCAACCGGCCAAAATGACCGCCAGGGAACTGCAGGATGGATACAACTGGATTTTCCGGCGGACATACTCCTCACGCAGCATTCTGAGCCGTGTGTTCCGCAGTCTGCGAGGCATCCCATACCGCACCGCCGTTAACATCAGTTACCGGAGAAAAGCAAAGCAGACACCGGTCGCTTAGCAAGTTTTTAACAAGTATCTTTTTCAGGCCTTTCGATTCCACACCCTTATCAGAGCAAAGAAGTGGCTGCATAAAAATTTCTCCCGGGTTTACCTAGAGTAACCACAAAGGGGTGCAATGAAACAGTGCAAACTTCCGCAGGTCAGCACCATAATATCCGTCTAACTATCCAATCACGCTTAATACCATGTTGCTTTCAAAAAGCTTCTAACACATGATCATTGCCAACGAAGTGAATAAATCTCAACCTATTAGATTGCCACGCCGTTCCCTTATACTAACCCCCAAAAAGGACTTCTCATCAAGAGAAGTGGCAAAATAGTAAATGAAAAGTACAAAACATGAAATGAAGGATAGAGGAGTCATAATACATGATCGTTAAACCAAAGTTTCTGGCGACCGCGATAGGCAGCATGCCTTTTGATGATCCGGGTCGCGCTGTCGACCTGATCCTTTCCAAACTGCCGGAAGCTCCGCACTGGCCGCAATTACCCAGGCTTGGGCTCTATGAGCAGATGGAAATCCAGTTTTCCGAACATATGCCTTGCGCAGTTATCGACCGTGAAAAGAACCGCCTCTATTTCGATACATCCGGCGATTACTCCGAGGCTTTCGCCCAATTCTACGAGACATACCTCCTGGCCGTGGACCCGGAAGAAGGAAACGGCGACTTTGCTGTGGTGGCTGTCAGTCCAACCTTCTCCCGTGGGATTCACGCACTGGAAGAGAAACTGCGAATGCAGGATATGAAGCTTCCCTTCGTCAAATGTCAGGTTACAGGCCCGTGCAGTTTTGCGCTTACGGTCGTGGATGAAAAAAAGCGGGCGATCTATTACAATGAAGAATTCCGGGACATGATCGCGAAAACTCTGGCCATGATCTCCCGCTGGCAGGTCCGGATATTCAAGCCATATGCCAAGCAGGTCATATGCTTTATCGATGAGCCGATCCTGTCAGCCTTTGGCAGTTCCACTTATGTGTCCGTCCGCCGGGATGATGTCATCAGTTTGCTCACGGATATGATCGATGCCATACACGCCGACGGAGGCATAGCCGGTATGCACTGCTGCGGTAACACGGAGTGGAGTATCCCCATCGACGCCGGTGTTGATATCATCAGCTTCGACGCCTTCCAGTACGGTGAGACAATCGCCATGTATCACAAGGCTGTAAAAACACATCTGATGCAAGGAGGTGCCCTTGCCTGGGGTATTGTGCCCACATCAACGGCTATCCGGGAACAGACTGTGGATAAACTTGCTGAGCGGCTCGAAGGACTGATGGACAATCTGGCTTTTAAGAGCATCGAAAAGCAGCTCATTGCCGATCAAGCCCTGCTGACACCCTCCTGCGGCACTGGTTCCCTGACGTCTGAGGACACGAAGATAGTATATGACAGGCTGTCATCGCTTTCCGCAAGGATGAAAGAAAAACACAGATAAAGCAAAAGTCAAAATGAAAAGTGAAATATTTGGGGGTAAAACGAGACCTTTGAAAACTTGCTTCTTATGTCATTGCGAGAGTGAGCCAAAGCGCTGAGCAATTCGAAGGGAAAGCGACGTGGTAATCTTATCATTTATCAGTGGTTCATTAGATTTCTCCCTTCGGTCGAAATGATAATATGTAGATTATCCAAAACATTAATTTTGTTTTTTGAATTTTGCATTGAATCCAAAAGGATTGTTTTATGAAGCTTGCTATCTCCGGAAAAGGGGGGGCCGGTAAATCGACACTTGCTGCCGCCCTGGTGCTCCTCATGGCCCGCCGTGGCCGGAATATCCTGGCGGTGGATGCCGACCCGGACGCCAATCTTGCGTCTGCCCTTGGTATCCCGGCCTCCGAACAGGAAAAGATCATTCCCATCTCCCGTCAGGCCACCCTGATCGAAGAGCGGACAGGGGCAAAAGTCCGGCAGTACGGACAGATATTTAAGCTCAATCCGGAGGTCTCCGATATTGCTGATCGTTTTGCCTACCATCAGCATGGTGTAGCGCTTATCGTCCTCGGCGCCATCGAGCGGGGGGGCAGCGGCTGCGCCTGTCCGGAAAATGTGCTGATGCGTGCCCTCGTCACCGATCTCGTTTTGTACAAGGATGATGCCCTGGTCATGGATATGGAGGCTGGCGTGGAGCATCTGGGACGGGCTACAGTCAGCGGTATGGACAGGATGATAATTGTGATCGAACCCGGTCAGCGGGCTGTTGACAGTACGCGGCGCATCCTGCACCTCGCCCATGATATCGGCTTGCAGGATATCCGGCTTGTGGCCAATAAGGTAACCGGGCAGGAGGATGAGAGATTCCTTCGAGATGCTTTTCCGGAAAACTCATTTATCGGAATTATTCCCTACCGGGAGGAACTCCGGCGCGCCGACCGGGACGGCCGCTCTGTCCTGGACGGTCTCCCCGCTGACCTGCTTCGTTGTTTCGAAGACATTTTAAAGAACCTTGAGACTTCGTGATGAGTAATGGTTTCATAATAGGACATAATTCATCCTTATAGCTCCCCCTTTCACAAAGGTACACAAGGGGATTTTATAAAGCGGACAAAAATCCCTCCAGCCTCCCTTTAAAAAGGGAGGCTATTTAGAATCTAATTTTGAAGTTATGATAGACTTTTTGTGAGTTAATCATGAGTAAACTAATTGCGATTGCAGGGAAAGGCGGTGTGGGAAAGACAACCTTAGCGGCGCTAACGGTAATGCGCCTTATCCAGCAGGGATGCCATCCCGTGTTGGCTGTCGATGCCGATCCAAATACATGCCTCGATGCGGCCCTGGGGGTAAAAGTACCGAGGACCGTCGGCGGCGTCCGTGAGGATGCCCGGAAGTTTACCCAGGAGGGCAAAGTACGGGGTATGGACAAAAAGCGTTTTCTGCAACTCCGAATCGCGGAGAGTATTGTGGAAAGTGATGATTTTGACCTCATCGCCATGGGGCGTTCCGAGGGGCCGGGCTGTTACTGTTATGCCAATAACGTGCTTAAGGCCGTTCTGAATGAGATGGTTAATCAGTATCCCTGTGTGATCCTGGATAACGAAGCGGGTCTGGAGAACCTCTCCAGACGCATCGTTAATAAGGTAAATCTTCTGATAATGGTTACCGATCCAACGGCTCGTGGTTTCGAGACTGTCAAAAGGCTCCATGCCCTGGCCCGTGAGATGGAAATCGTCTTCGACCGCCTCGCCATTGTCGTCAATCGATTGCGGCGGCAGGAGTTCGCCGCGGGTGCGGAAGAGCTCAAAATCGCTACAGGAGCTGATATCATCAGAGGCCTACCAGAAGATGAAAATATTTTATCAATATCGGAGGAAAGCGGAAATCTGAAAAACCTGTCGCCGGACAATCCGGTTTTGATAGGATTGGACAGTATAATAGATATTGTAAAATAAATATGCAAATTTGACAGCATCGCAAAAACTCACATTTTGTCATTCCGAGAAGCATCAGCAAAGAGGAATCTTTAACGAAATCAGATTTCTCCCGGAGTTTACCCTGAGTAAACCGAAGGGGTAGAAATGACAAGATGTAGATTATTCAAACCATTAATTTTGCATTTTACAATTTGACTTTTACATTTTGAATTAGTACGGAAGTACGATGACCAAAAAAATAAAGAAACCACAAGACCGGGTATGGGACGCGGCGTCGATGGAGGCGTTAATCAAGGCGGAACGGGACTGCGTCGATACCTGCTTTACCCGCCTGGACAGCCAATCGAACGTTTGCCGTTATGGATCAGAAGGCATTTGCTGCCGGATCTGCTATATGGGGCCTTGCCGGATTACGAACAAAGCCCCACGCGGCGTCTGCGGGGCTGTCACGGCCGTCATCTCGTTCTCCTGCTGAAGCAGGCGGCGGAAGGACGCATCGGCGATTACGTGATCAGAGACGAAAAGGCACTTCGCCGCATAGCTAAGGGCTATTGCATAGAGGAAGAAGGGTGCACGAAAGAAGCGGTTGCCCTGGAACTCGCCGACCTGCTTTTGAAAGAATTCATGCTTCAGGAAGAATCGCTGTTGACGCTCCGTCTCTCCCCGGTCCGGCAGCAGGCCATCTGGCGGGGCCAGTCCGTAACACCGTTGGGCATTGACCGGATGGTGGTCGAGTCGCTCCATCGCACGCATATGGGCGTGGATCATGATTACCGTAACATCCTTCTCCAGGCCTTCCGCACGGCCCTTGCCGATGGCTGGGGCGGGTCGCGGATCGCCACGCAAGTGTCTGACATCCTCTTCGGCACTCCCTCGCCAGTGCGTAGCGACGCCAACCTTGGGGTTCTCGGAATAGATACTGTCAATATCATCGTCCATGGCCATGAGCCGGAACTTCCTGAGATGCTCGCTATCGCCTCCCGTGATCCGGCCATACAGGCATTTGCAAAAGAAGCCGGCGCTGCAGGGATTACCTTGGCCGGGATCTGCTGCACAGCCAACGAGATACTGATGAGGCACGGCATCCCCGTTGCGGGAAGCTTCCTCCAGCAGGAACTCGCCGTGGTGACAGGAGCTGTGGAAATGATGCTTGTCGATGTGCAATGCTGCATGCCGAGCCTGCCCGATGTCGCCCGGAGTTACCATACGGAAATCATCTCCACGGCGGATATCGCCAAAACCGTCGGGGCGACCCATATCACACTCAACCGGGAAAACCCGCTTGCCACGGCAAAAGTCCTGATTCGCCGGGCCATAGATAATTTCAAGAACCG
>PDVH01000431.1_pt1 | contig 10709 bp, 10 predicted proteins | sample 1369781 | NCBI WGS metagenome assembly PDVH01 (sample SAMN07795378, study PRJNA414565) | Alkali sediment metagenome, whole genome shotgun sequencing project. | isolation source: glacial lake sediment | place: Bosnia and Herzegovina: Donje Bare Lake | collected 2016-06
TCTTAAAACTTTGCATGAAACTGGATCCCATTATTCTTCCTTTAACTCCCTTAACTTCCCTTAACCTCTCGGGTGGTATCTCTTATGGATAGACTTCAGTCTTTCGCGAGTAATATGCGTGTAGATCTGAGTCGTTGCTATATCTGCGTGGCCGAGCATTATCTGAACAGAGCGGAGATCCGCCCCCCCTTCCAGCAAATGCGATGCAAAAGAGTGCCTGAATGTATGGGGATGGACCTTTTTGTTGAGTCCCGCTCGCAGTACATAACCTTTCACAATTTTCCAGAAACCCTGACGTGTCAGCCCATTACCCGACCTATTGAGAAAGAGGATATTCGTTTTTTGTCCCTTCATGAACTTCGGTCTTCCCTGATTTACATATTCAGAAAGAAAGTTATAAGCGGATCGTCCTATGGGAACAATACGCTCTTTGCCACCCTTACCCATAACAACAAGGTATCCAACCTGCCAGTTAATGTTGTTCATGGTCAAAGTAATTATTTCCGAGACGCGAATTCCTGTTGCGTACATGAGTTCCATCATAGCTGTGTCCCTTATGGCGGCGGAATTTTTCATACCTGGTTGAGCAAGAAGCAGGTTCATCTCTTCCTTGCTGAGTGTATCAGGGAGTCGTGCCCAAACCTTCGCCAGCCCGATATTTGCCACGGGATTTTTATCAGTTTTCTTCTCGCGGAGGAGAAACTTAAAGAGCCCCCTGACAGCCGCCAGTCCTCTGTTCACAGACCTCGCATTGAGTCCATCTTTCTTAACCTGTTCCAGATATGAAATGATTTCATCGGGCGTAATGTCTGCAACTTTTTCTATGCCTCGACTTTGCACGAGGTTTACGAATCGATTCAAATCGTGGCTGTAAGCCTCTATGGTGAGGCGGGAAACCCCTTTCTCAACGGCAAGAAAATTTAAATACTCATCTATCAAATCATTCACGGAAAGGCCTTTGCACAATTTGCAGAAGAGATCGTGACTGGCAAATAATCAACATCTCTCCGTTCAAATGTGGCAAGTATGTTTGCCCTGCAGGCTGTGGCTGCCGCATCACAAAATGCGGACAATTAATATAGAGAGCTTTGTCACTCACCTCTCGGACTCAGTGTGTTTTTAACGTAAATGATAGAAGGACGCAAAGATTTTTTGCCTGTCATGCTAATGATAATACATGGGGTGCAAAGACAAAGTAAAATAAATTGAAAGGGGAAACTTATTTTGGCAGATTATCCAGTATCACTTTCATCTTTTCCATGTCATAGGGAACATCGACTTTCCAGCAGAATTCATTCTCCTTGAATCTTGGAATGAGGGATTCATCTGAATAGCCGCATGAAATAATTGCCCTGACACGAGGATCTATGGCGATGAGCTCCTGCAAGGCTTCCTCGCCACCCATCCCGTCCGGCATATTCAGATCTAATACGACTGCATAAAACGGATGATCCTCTTCTATGGCCGTCTTGTAGAGAAGAACGGCTTCACTGCCATTATTAGCATACTCAACGTCATATCCAAGATAGTTAAGAACAATGCCTGTTGCATTGCGCACCGTCTCCTCATCATCCATGACCAGTATCTTACCCTTTCTGGTACCTGCTTGTTCCCCGACGCCTTTTCTTGAGAGGTCTACCTGAGGGGACGCAGGCAAATAAACGATAACGGTGGACCCCATACCGGGTTCAGATTCGACGGCGATAACGCCATCGTGCTTTTTTATGATGGAATAGCATATGGCAAGTCCCAGCCCCATGCCTCTTGCGCTCCCTGTTGGCTTCGTCGTGAAATAAGGATCAAATATCTTCGGCAAATTTTCCTTTGAAATACCGATACCATGATCCCTGATGGACCATTTCACATAATTGCCTTCTTTAAGCGGCAGATCGTTGGCTGCTGATATATTAACATTCTCCGCATGGATTGTTATTATTCCTGCGTCATGCACAGCTTCGCGCGCATTAATCAAGAGATTGTTGATGACCTGCCGGATCTGAACATCATCCATTTCCACAGGCCACAGATTATCAGGCAGGGAGAATTCACATATCATTTTAGAACCGCTCAGAGGCAGATCAACAGAATTCCTCAATAACTTCGAAATGGAAGCGATTTTTCTTAAGGGTTCACCTCCCTTGGCGAAGGTTATCAGACGATGGGCTAATTCCTTCGCCTGATGACCGACCTTCTCAGCTATATCGAGCCCCTCTCCCAACATTTCTTGTTGTTCGTCTGGAAGAGACAATTTGGCGGCAAATATATTGCGCAGCATGACAGATACTAGATTATTAAAATCATGAGCAATCCCGCCCGCAAGAATCCCGAGAGATTCAAGTTTATTGACTCTTAACAACTCCTCTTCCGCCCTCCGTTGCTCCGTAACATCCTCAAGTGCTTCTATGGCGCCAACAAGACCTCTATGAGTATCCCGGATTACCGCCGCCGTAAAGCGAAGCCATTTCCCATTCTCTCCCAATTCCGGGAAAAAGTCTGTCGCCTCATAAGCCTCGTCCAACAACCGGGACTTCTTATACTTTTCAAAATACCACTGAGGAATCGCTTCCAGAGCCTGATCCACGAGCAGATCCGCCATACAGGGTCTCTCTTTGCTGTAGAACGCCCTCCAGTGATGCGTTGTGCCAATGACCTCTTCAGCCTTGATACCGCTGAGTTCCTCTAATGCCCTATTCCAGTATATCACTCTGTGGTCCTTCCCGATTACGAACGTTGGAATGGGGGAACCTTCGATAACTCTGTGTAATCTCTGCTCGCTCTCCCTGAGCTTTTCCTCCGCCTTCTTGCGATCGGTGATGTCAGTAAAGATGGCGATGCTACCTACATACTGACCATCCTTGTCATATGCCGGCTTTGGCGAAACTAAGACTTGAATCTTATTGCCATCTTTGTGGGTAATAACAATTTCATAGGGGTCATCTTCCCCCTTTTCTCTCTTAATCCGTTGTTCCTGGAAAATCTTTTGATTCTCCTCTTCTACATACAGTTTTGCGGCAGGATAACCGATAAGCTCTTCCTTGGGATATCCGGTCATCTCACAGAATTTCCTATTAACAAAGGTGCGAATACCTTTATTATCAACCATCCCTAAACCTTCATTCATGGTCTCAATCAGTAGCCGGTATCTCTCTTCGGTCTCCCGCAGGGCATTTTCTGATTGCCGGATAGTGTAGAAGAGCCGTCCAATCAAGGCAACACCTGCCACCATCACGACGGATATGAAAACATCAACCCAGTCATTCAGCCGCCTGATATCAGGGGTGATTTCAATAGCGAAAAAGGGCAATATGTCTATGATGCGCCCTATGGCCATAAGGACGAGCCCAATCGCTATTAATATCCAAGTGGCACGGACTTCGGTGAAGCGCATCAATCTTAACGCCAAAACGGCTGCCACTACCTGAAGGAAAACAGAAATGAACAAAACATTTTTAAGCATGCCCGACCTTCATCACCCTGATGCATACATATTAGAAGGAAAAGTTTACGCTTTTCACTGTAAAAAAAGAGATTTTATCACAAATGACTGCGAACTTGAAGGAATATTTGGCCCCACGCGCCTGCTATTGCGCCCCAGATCGCTATTAGTCGCATGCCCAATTAAGAGTGGTGAAACATCACGCAAGTGACACTATACCTCTTTGTTTATTACTTGCACATAAGGATCCGTCAACGCTTCAAGGCACTCGATGAAAGAAGCGTGTTTTTTGCATAGTCGTCAAAAATTGTGTTGACACAACCAATAGCATATGGTAAGCGCACTCCCGTAATTTACAGGCGTATTCGTGTTGCAATAAGAAGAACTTTTTCTTTATTGACAACAGAGAAATCCTCTAAAGATCTCTCGAAGTTGGAAATTTAAATTGACGCTCCATGAAATAAAAAAGCTTCTTGACGCAGAAGTCCTGATCGGTGAAGACCAGCTGGATATGGATGTGAAGACGGCTTTTGTCGCCGACCTCATGAGTGACGTCCTTGCCTTTGCGACGGCGGGAAGTCTTTTAATTACGGGATTGACAAATCCACAGGTTGTAAGGACGGCAGATGTGCTGGATATAGCAGCTATTATTATGGGTAGAGGAAAAAGGCCTTCCCAGGAAACGTTCCAATTAGCACAAGAAGTTAACATACCCATTCTTACAACTAAATATATTCTTTTTGAGATTGCCGGACAATTATACGCAAAAGGTATAAGAGGTTGTATAGAAAAAGTGGGGAGTAAATAAACGTAATCGTGGATGAAAAGCCCCTCTATGAAGGAAGTTTTACAGTCGCCGGCGGTAATTTTGACAATGCCGGAGAGGTGGCAGGCAATATAAAAACTATCTTGAAACAAATAGGGCTTCCTAAAGAAGTTATTAGAAAAGTAGCACTTGTTACTTATGAATCTGAAATAAATATAGTGTCTTATGCTAGAAAAGGGATGATCAGACTCCGCGTTGTCCCTGATTTTATTATGATAGAGGCCATAGATGAAGGTCAGGGGATTCAGGACATTGAACAAGCCATGCAACCGGGATTCTCGACGGCGGATCAGAAAATCAGGGAAATGGGGTTTGGTGCCGGAATGGGACTATGCAATATAAAAAGCTTTTCTGATATATTTCAAATCTCATCCGAAGTCGGTAAAGGCACACACCTAAAAATGATCATTAAGGCCAATAGTGCCGTTTTGAATAGTTAAGAAAAGGAGCTCCATGACGTGGATTTAGAATCTATCGTCAAAGCCTTAGATTTGAAGGTCAAATCCGGTGAAGACAAACTGAAAACAGAGATACGGGGAGGGTTCACGGGAGATTTATTGAGTGATGTCATGGCAAACAGCAATGAGGGTGACATCTGGATTACCCGCCAGGTTCATCAAAATATCGTTGCCGTGGCCAGTCTTAAAGAACATGCAGGTATAATCCTCGTTCACGGAAGCGAGCCTGCAAAAGACACCCTCGAAAAAGCTATCAAAGGTGGCGTCCCTATAATGGTATCGGATCTGCCGGGTTTTGAGCTCACCGGCATGATATACGCATTAATAAGCAAGAAAACCGATTAAAGCGGTAACGAGAAGGAGAAGGGGCTGAATAATGGCCTTTTTTCTTCGCATGGATACTAAGTCTTTATGCTCAGGGCTTTTCGTTGCGATCTCCATGTACATACGTGCCTTTCACCCTGCGCAGATTTGGAGATGTACCCCCGGGCAGTGGTAGACAAAGCCCTTGCCGAAAAATTGGACATCATAGCTATTTGCGATCACAATGCCTCGGAGAATACGCAATATGTAATGAGGTCGGCTGAAGGGAAGCCTCTCACAGTTCTCCCTGGGATGGAAATAACAAGCAGTGAAGAAGTTCATCTGTTGGCTCTTTTTGATACATTGGACGGTCTGAAGAAGATCCAGGATATTATCTATGGTCACCTTTCCGGTACGAATCGGGAGGAAATATTCGGATGCCAGGCCATCGTCAATGACCTGGACGAAGTTGAGGGCTTTAACGACAGATTTCTCCTTGGAGCAACCAAGTTATCGCTACCTGAAATTGTTGATCAGATTCATGGGTTCGGTGGACTTGTGATCGCCTCCCATATTGATCGGGAAAGCTTTAGTCTCATCAGCCAATTGGGGTTTATCGATCCGGAAATTCATCTTGATGCCCTTGAGGTAACACACCATACAGGAATGAAAGAGGCGCGGGTAAAATACCCAGAGTTATCAGGCTACCCTTTCATTGAGTCATCGGACGCGCATTTTATTGATGATATCGGACATGGGGCAATAACGATATTTCTCGAAAGAGGTACTATTTCGGAACTTAAAATGGCCTTTCGGAAACAAGGTGGCAGATATATTCAGGAGACATAGTTGCTTGAGATCTCACTGCATATCCTGGATATTGTGGAAAACTCCACCAGGGCCGGTGCTGATACCGTATACATTGACATTATAGAAGATACAGCAAGGGACATCCTATCTGTAAAAATACGTGACAATGGCTCCGGCATGAGCGAGGATGTTCTTAAAAAAGTCATCGACCCATTTTTCACAACAAAAACGGTTCGCAGCGTCGGGTTAGGACTTCCCATGCTTGCTCAGGCCGCGGAAAGAACAGAAGGTAGATTTATAATCGAATCGAAGGGAGGTGAGGGCACGAGGGTTGTTGCAGATTTTAAACTCAGTCACATTGACAGACAACCCCTTGGCGACATATCAGCTACACTTGTCACATTGATTGCAGGAAATAAGGACGTGGACTTTATTTACCGTCATGAGCATAATGGTCAGGTATATATTTTAGATACGCGAGAAATCAAAAAAGAAATTGAAGATATACCAATTAATCATGTCGATGTCCTGAGTTTCATCAGGGATCATATCATTGAGGGCCTGAAGGAGATCGGGGCGGAGGCATGAAGCTTTAAGGAGGATTGAATGCATGAAAGCGGGTAATGGTGATTTAGATATACAAAAAGAGTTTACGGCAGAACAATTTGCAAAGCTCGACGAGATTATCAAGAAATTCAAGGATAAACCGGGCGCGCTAATTCCTGTCCTGGAAGAGGCGCAGATGGTCCTTGAATTCTTACCAATGCCTATTTTGAAGACAATTGCAAAGGGGCTGAATCTGCCGCTGAGCCGTGTATACGGGGTCGTGACCTTTTATTCATTCTTTACGATGACCCCCCGCGGCAAGCATACATTGCGCGTGTGTCTCGGCACAGCTTGCTACGTCCGCGGAGGCAAGTCAATCATGGAGACAATACAAAAAGAGCTCGGCGTAAAAGAAAAAGAGACAACAGCGGACAGGCTCTTTTCGCTGGAGTCAGTAAGATGCCTTGGTGCCTGCGGATTAGCCCCGGTCATAGTCATCACCGAAGACGTCCATGGCAGGATAAAAACACAAAAAGTAAGGGAAATACTCAGTCAATACCGGGAAGAACCGGTATCAGCCTAACAAATTTTTCAGACGAGGGAAACAGCTATGGCAAAACTCACGATATCAGATTTAAAGAAGATCAAGGATAAAGTCCATCACGAAACGTCATTGAGGGCGGGTGAGCATAGAGCCAAGGTGACTGTACACATGGGAACCTGTGGTGTTGCCGCCGGCGCACGGGCCGTAATGGACTCGTTGATGGGAGCGATTGCTGAAGCCAACGTATCCGATGTCATCGTAACGACTTCGGGATGCGCGGGACTTTGCAGTCAGGAGCCCATGGTTACTGTGGAACTTACGGGGCAGAGCCCTATAGTCTACGGTAAGATCGATGCAAACAAGATGCGACAAATATTTATGAGACATGTCATGCAGGGAGAGGTGCAGGCCCCCTTTGCAATAGCCAAGGTCTAAACATCCAGGAATGCGATGAACAAAATAGTCATACTAAAATGTTAAGGAGGAATATATCCACATGAAAGTGTTTCGTTCACATTTTTTGATCTGTGGAGGAACCGGTTGTCATGCTTCAGGAACTGCCAAGGTCAAGAACGCATTGATAGAAGAGATCGATAAGAGAGGTCTTTCAAAAGACGTCAAGATCGTTGAGACCGGTTGTAATGGATTCTGTGCCTTGGGACCTATTATGGTGGCCTATCCCGAGGGTGTTGTGTATATGTCAATGAAACCTGATGATATGCCTGAGCTGGTCGAGGAACATCTGGTTAAGGGAAGAATTCTTCAAAGGCTTCTCTACAAAGAGCCCACCACGAAAGAAGTCATCCCGGCCATGAATGATATACCATTCTTCGCCCTTCAGGAGCTGAGGGTATTGAGAAACAGAGGGCTCATCGACCCCGAAAACATCGATGAGGCAATCGCAAGAGATGCCTATTCCGGAATGTCTAAGGCCCTGACGGAAATGACGCCGGAAAAGATTGTTCAAGAAGTATTGGATTCAGGTCTCCGCGGCAGAGGCGGCGCAGGCTTCCCCACAGGTCTTAAGTGGAGGTTCTGCTCCCAGTCCCCTAGCGATGTGAAATATGTCCTTTGTAATGCCGACGAGGGAGACCCCGGGGCATTCATGGACAGAAGCGTCCTCGAGGCTGACCCCCATGCTGTTCTTGAGGGAATGGTAATTGCCGCCAAGGCCATCGGCTCTCGCACCGGATATATTTACTGCCGTGCTGAGTATCCTCTGGCCATCCACCGGCTGAACGTCGCCATTGGCCAAGCCAAGGAGTATGGCCTCCTCGGTAAGGATATTCTGGGAACTGGTTTCGACTTCGATTTGCAGATTTACCAGGGCGCCGGCGCCTTCGTCTGCGGCGAGGAGACGGCCCTGATGACGTCAATTGAAGGCAAGCGCGGCATGCCGAGACCTCGCCCCCCCTTCCCTGCGGTTGCGGGCCTCTGGCAGAAGCCTTCGGTCCTGAATAACGTAGAGACATTTGCCAATATCGGACAGATCATCTTGAAGGGTGCCTCCTGGTACAATGCAATAGGGACGGAAAAGAGCAAGGGCACCAAGGTATTCGCCCTTACGGGAGATGTGAACAACGTCGGCCTCGTGGAGGTTCCCATGGGAACGACCCTCGGACAGATTGTTTATGACATCGGCGGCGGATGCCCCGGTGGCAGGAAGTTCAAAGCCGCCCAGCTGGGTGGTCCATCCGGTGGCTGCATTCCCGCCGAGCATCTTAATGCTCCTATTGACTTCGAACGCGTAACGGAACTCGGTGCCATCATGGGTTCCGGTGGTATGATCGTTCTGGACGAAGACAAATGCGCCGTCGACATAGCCCGTTTTTTCATGGATTTCGTTCAGGATGAATCCTGTGGAAAGTGCACACCCTGCCGTGAAGGAACAAAAAGAATGCTCGAGATGTTGACAAACATCACACAGGGCAAGGGCAAGGAAGGAGACATCGAACTCTTGCAAGAGATGGCGAGCATCATCAAGAACGCGTCTCTCTGCGGTCTCGGGCAAACAGCCCCGAATCCAGTGCTCAGTACCATACGTTATTTCAGGGACGAATACGAGCTGCATATTAAAGAGAAACGTTGCAAAGCCGTTGTTTGTACCGCCCTCTTTAAATCGCCCTGTCAGCATACATGTCCGGCCGGTATGGACGTTCCGGCTTATATCGCGCTCATCCGGGCCGGGCGTTTTGAAGACGCATATAAGGTAATGTTGCAGACGAATCCCCTCCCCTCTGTATGCGGAAGGGTCTGTGATCACAAGTGCCAGGCGAAGTGCCGCAGAAGCAAGCTTGACGAAGCCCTGGCTATTAAATTCTTAAAGAGGTTCATTACTGACAATGCGCCGCGGCCAAAGATCTCCCCCGTTACTGTAACGAGGAAAGAGAAGATCGCTGTTGTCGGTGCAGGTCCCGCGGGTCTAACGGCAGCGCGGGATCTGGCGCGCAGAGGATACAAGGTAACCGTATTCGAGGAACTCTCGGAAGCTGGTGGAATGCTCCGCTGGGCTATTCCTGCTTACAGACTGCCAAGAGAAATCCTTGCCAGCGAAACCTTGCCAGCGAAATTAATGACAACATTAAATCTCTCGGCGTAGAAATCAAATGCAACACCCGTGTGGGCAAAGATATTTCCTTTGAGCAGGTGAGCAAGGATTTTGATTACATCTTCCTAGCCCCAGGCGCTCAGAAGAGCCAGCCCATGGGAGTTCCCGGAGAGAATCTGAAGGGCGTCTATGGCGGCGTTGAGTTTCTCAGAGATTTTAATGCCAATGAAGACGCCTGGCTGAGCGGCAAGAAAACACTGGGTTCCAAGGTTGCTGTAATCGGCGGCGGTAATTCCGCAATCGACGCTGCCCGTGTTGCACTCCGTCTGGGAGCGGATGTAACGATCCTATACCGTCGCGAGAGAAAGGACATGCCGGCGGCCGAGGAAGAGATAATCGCTGCGGAAGATGAAGGCGTCAAAATTGAGTACCTTGTCGCCCCTTTAAAGATAGACGAAAAGGACGGCAAGGCAAGCGGCATTACTTGCCAGAGGATGAAGTTGGCCGAATTTGACCGGAGCGGGCGAAGGAAACCTGCGCCCATTGCGGGATCCGAATTTACGCTCAGCGTAGATGCCGTAATCGCCGCCATCGGACAGACGTCCGACATGACCTTTGTCTCTAAGGATAGCGGTGTGAGCGTCAATAAATGGTCCACCTTTGATCTTGCAAAGGGCAGCAAATCTCAGACGACAAATCCAAAATTCTTCACCGGTGGTGACGCTCTGACCGGACCGGACACCGTCATCGCCGCCATTGAAGCGGGACATCAGGCAGCCAGAGATATGGATAGCCACATCCGGAAAATCAATGGCGAGCCGGCTTACGTGGAACCGCCTGAAGACAAGATTGAAATTCCGTTTATCATTGATGAGGAAAGTGTGGAAGCTCCTCAGGCGAAGATGCCCGAGTTGCATGGGCCTGAGCGCAAACGTAATTTCAAAGAAGTTGAACTGGGCTACTTGAGAGACGTGGCGATTCAGGAAGCGTGCCGCTGCCTGCGGTGCGATGCTGAAATCAGCTAATTTCTATTAAGCAAGCGGAATTGATTTACCTTGAACCCCGTCCCTTGGACGGGGTTCTTTTATGAAGTGGCAGAAATGGCAGAGATAAAAAGCACCCTCGACATTATCATGGAAAGGACGAAAAACCTGACCATGACGGGCGAGGAAAAGGCATCCTTCCGGCGGCAAGAGGCGGAAGGCAAGGTTAAGGGATGGATACAAAAATATCAGGAT